>OGYQ01001484.1_pt1 | contig 11860 bp, 10 predicted proteins | sample 1576641 | NCBI WGS metagenome assembly OGYQ01 (sample SAMEA3541476, study PRJEB24748) | human gut metagenome | biome: human gut; feature: human-associated habitat; material: faeces | place: China | collected 2012
TTCAAGCCCTTAGCATACAAGCCTGTACGTGATCTTGGATGACCTCCTGAAGCGCCGTCAGCCTCGATGAGAACCGGGAATGGCAGATTCAGAATGTCCTGCATCCACTCTTTCTCCGGGGCTTTCATCTTCGCATTTCTGTCCTCTCTTCCCAGGAAAGCCACCCCCTCTCTCTCAAGGATTTCCTTCAGCTTCGCCGGGGAGGGTTCCAGCAAAAAACGGGGATCGTCCTCCACATACATACGGGTGGTAGTAGTCACCACCACCGGAATTCTCCTCTCTTTGTACTCCGACGCAAGCCGCTTCAGTAAAGTGGTCTTTCCTCCGGCTCCCGCCGCGCAGATCCGCACGTCCCGCCGTTCTCCCAGATCCAGCGCCTCAAGCAGGGAAGAACATGCCCTGTAGGTTCCTCCTTCTTTCTTTAAGATCAACTTCCTGTCACCTCCAGCATGACCTGAATGCGTCCTCCGCAGACCATGCCCTCCTCTTCCGCCTCCCGGGCCGTCATATCCACCCCCGTGACCAGGAATCGGGGACTCTCCGGGATCCGCATCATCTGAAAAGCCTTCTGCATGACAGCGCTCTCCGCACAGCCCCCGCCGATGGTGCCAAGGGTAGTCCCGTCCTCCCGGATCAGCATCTTGGTCCCCACGCTCCTCGGGGCAGAGCCCTGCCTGGAAATGATAGTGGCAAGAACAGCCCGCCCGGTCTTTTCGCCGCTTCCATAACCCTCCAGGATGGCATCCAGCAGCTCTTCCGAATACCCTTCTGTCCGCTCTGCCTCATTTTTTACCTGGATGATCTGGGCAAAGATGGAGACCGCGATCTCCTCCGGTGTCTCCGCACCGATAGCCAGGCCAATGGGCGCGTGGAGGCGCCGGATCTCCTCCTCGGCAATACCAAGCTCCCTCATCCGCTCCCGGACCATGGCAGTTCTTCGCCTGCTGCCCATCATCCCCACATAGGCGCAGGCAGTCCCGCTCTCTTTCTCCCGGGACAGAACACCGTACAGACAATCCTCATCGTACCGGTGCCCTCTCGTCACGATCACCGCATAGGTATCCGGCTCCAGTTCCACCTGCTCCAGCCCCTGGGAGAAAGGTTCACAGATCACCCGGTCCGCTCCGGCTCTCCTGGCCTGGTCCGCAAATTTGGGGCGGTCCTCCAGCACAGTCACAGAGAACTGGAGCATTTTTCCGATCCGTATAATAGGCATAGACACATGGCCGGCGCCAAAGACGAGGAGCTTTGGGCTTCGCCCCAGCCGCTCCATGAACACCTGTGGCTCCGTATGACTGTCTGCAAACACCCTGACCTTTTCCTCTCCCTCCAGAAGAAATTTCTCTCCGGCCTCCGCTCCCTTCAGAATGGTCGCAGCTGTCAGATCGGTGGCCCCGGCTGCCTGCCTCTCTTTTAATATCTGATAGAATTCTTTTCCCTTCATTTCTTATCCCGTCCTGCGCTCCTGCTTTTGTTCTTTTTACTTTCCAAACCCACAGTTGGGGAATGTACACACCGGGCAGGACAGGCACAGTCCGCCCTCTCCCATTCCCGTGAAATCTTCCAGGCACAGCCGCTCTCCCGCCGCGATCCTTGGAAGGACCAGATCAAAGATGGTCCGCTTTGCGTACATGACACAGCCGGGAAGCCCCAGCACCGGGATGTCGCCGCCTTCCGCCCGCTTTTTATATCCCATCATGAACATAGCTCCGGGAAGGACAGGCGCCCCGTAGGTGATCACCTCATCCGATGCGCTCCGGATGGCAAGAGGCGTCCGGTCGTCCGGGTCCACGCTCATACCCCCTGTGCACACCACCAGATCCATGCCTTTTTCGATCCATTCATTTATAGCATCCTCCACCATGGAGGCGTCGTCGCTGCAGAGGATATTGCCCGGCACTTCCATGCCGTACTCCAGGAGCTTCTCCTTCACCACAGGGGTGAACTGGTCCTTGATCCTGCCGTGGTATACCTCGCTTCCCGTGGTCACGATGCCGGCCTTCATCTTCCGGAAGGGAAGAAGGGAGAAAATACTCTCCTGCCCGCCGATCTCCTTCACCCGGTCCATCTTCTCCTCCTCGATGACAAGGGGCACCACCCGCATGCCGGCGATCTTGTCGCCCTTTTTCACAGGAAAATTCCCGTGGCGGGACGCGATGACGATCTGCCCAAGGCCGTTAATGCGGTCCAACTTCTCTTTGTCTACCTTCAAAAGTCCGTCTGTATCTGCCGTCAGCTCGATCTTCCCCTCTTTTACCTCCGAAGGGCTCATATGCTCTCCCTGGCAGACCTGCCGCAGAACTTCAGCTCCCTCATTCTCGTGGAGCATCCCTTCTTTCGTCTCCCACACGTACAAATTCTCTTTTCCCACAGACAGAAGGACCGATATGTCCTCTTCCCGGACAATATGCCCTTTGCGGAACACCGGGCCTTTTACCTTGCCCGGAATGATCTGTGTAATATCGTGGCAGAGAACTGTCCCCGCCGCATCCTCCGTCCGTATCAGCTTCATCCCTTTTTCTAATCCCATGTCTTCAGCCTCTTTCCTGTCTGTTCTGCCTGCTGCGCAGCTCTGTGCTTTTCATTGCGTATCTCGCCGCTCTTTCCGCCCGTCTTGTGTACCAGGTAGACTTCTGTGATCTCCATGCTCTTATCCAGCGCCTTGCACATGTCATAGATCGTGAGAAGGGCTGTGCTCACGCCGGTGAGGGCCTCCATCTCCACCCCGGTCTTGCCGGTAACCTTCACTGTGCAGGTGCAGCGGACCGCACACTCCTCCTCATCCATGTCGAAGTGGATACGGCACCCGGTGATGGGTAGGATGTGGCACATGGGGATCAGCTCAAAGGTCCTCTTGGCCCCCATGATCCCGGCTGTCTGCGCCACTGCCAGCACGTCTCCCTTGCCCACAGTGCCTGCCTTTATAGCGTCAAAGACCTGTCGGTTCACAAGGATCTTCCCCGTGGCCTCTGCCTGTCTTTCTGTGTCTTTTTTCTCTGTCACATCCACCATGACAGCCCGTCCGCTCTCCTCAAAATGGCTCAGCTCCATCGTCTGTCCTCCTCCTAGGTCATTGCCCTTTACAAGAATTTCAAAAATCACGAAGTCCCGCCCGGGACCCCGGTATCCTCATTATATAGGCAGGCAGGAAAAATAACAAGTTTTCATGTTCGCCCCTCTTCCTTTATGCTATACTTGATACAGAATGGAAACTCGCCCTCTGCGCAGGACGGTCACAAAAAGGAGGAACAATCATCATGCTCGAGACACTTCTTGGCCTACCGGGATTTATCTACCAGGCAGGCGGAACATATTATTTTCTTGGAAAATGGATCTGCAAAGAATGCACCGATGTGGACGCCACAGACTGTGTGGCCATGTACCAGATGTGCCGGGACGCAAAAGAAGAGAAGGAGGCCTCCCTCTACTTCCAGAAGATCCGCGCCTACAGCGACTTTGCCCTGGAAATCCCCTACGACCCGGAGAAGATCCGCACGGGCATCCAGTCTCTTCTTGACAGCCTCTCTCCCGAGGCGGCTGCGAGTCTGGGAAAACAGATCCGGCAGGTGCAGGAGGATATGCAGTAAGCAAAATTTCTCACTTGACATTTATTTTGGAAATGCTATATTAGAAAGTACTTATACGACTGACGGAAGTGGAATGGACCACATGAAGTATAGGGAATGATAAGAGCCGACCGTCTGGGCATAAAATGTATGCCCGGACGGTCGTTTTTTGTATCTGTCAGGCCGGCAGATGCAAGGCTGGTCCCGGGCAGTGTATGAAGGAGGAAGACCATATGATGCAGAAAACACAGTGGAATGGTTTTGAGGGAAGGCTCTGGAGGGAAGAGATCAATGTCCGGGACTTCATCCAGCACAACTACGCGCCCTACGAGGGGGACGCCTCTTTTCTGGAGGGCCCGGCTGACTCCACCCGCCTTCTCTGGAACGAGCTGCAAAAGCTACAGAAAGAGGAGCGGGCGAAAGGCGGCGTCCTGGACATGGACACCGATATCGTCTCCACCATCACCTCCCACGGGCCCGGCTATATAAGCCAGGCCCTGAAGGACCAGGAAAAGGTGGTGGGACTGCAGACAGACAAGCCCCTGAAGCGGGCCTTCATGCCCTTTGGCGGCATCCGCATGGCGGAGGAAGCCTGCACCACCTACGGCTACCCCCCTGACCCTGTACTCCACAAATTTTTCAGCGAGTACCACACGACCCACAACCAGGGCGTGTTCGATACCTACACGCCGGAGATCAAAAAGGCCCGGCACAGCAAGATCATCACCGGGCTGCCGGACACATATGGAAGGGGACGCATTGTGGGGGACTACCGCCGGGTGGCGCTCTACGGCATCGACCTTCTGATCCAGGCCAAAAAGGAGGATTTCGACCACTGCGGCTACGGCTCCATGCGAGATGACATCATCCGCCAGAGGGAGGAATTGGCCAAACAGATCCGGGCACTGGGACAGATGAAGGAGATGGCGGCCTCCTACGGCTTTGACATTTCCCGGCCCGCCGGAAACGCCCGGGAGGCAGTGCAGTGGCTCTACTTCGGCTACCTGGCGGCCATCAAGACCCAGAACGGGGCTGCCATGAGCGTGGGGCGCATCTCCACCTTCCTGGACATCTACATCCAGAGGGATCTTGCCGCAGGCATACTGACAGAACGTGAGGCCCAGGAGCTCATCGACCACCTGGCCATGAAGCTGCGCATGGTGAAATTCGCCCGCATCCCCTCCTACAACCAGCTCTTCTCCGGGGATCCCGTATGGGCGACCCTGGAGGTGGCGGGCATGGGGCAGGACGGCCGCTCCATGGTGACAAAGACCGACTACCGCTTCCTCCACACACTGGAAAATATGGGACCCTCTCCCGAGCCTAACCTGACGGTCCTCTACTCCACCCGTCTTCCGGAGAACTTCAAGGCCTACGCTGCCCGCATTTCCATAGATACCAGCTCTATCCAGTATGAAAATGACGACGTGATGCGGCCCATCTGGGGGGACGACTACTCCATCTGCTGCTGCGTGTCTGCCACCCAGACCGGGAAGGAGATGCAGTTCTTCGGTGCCAGGGCCAATCTGGCAAAATGTCTCCTCTACGCCATCAACGGCGGTGTGGACGAGCGCACCAAGGAGCAGGTGGGACCGGAAAACAGGCCCATCACATCCGAGTATCTGGACTACGATGAGGTGATGCACCGCTTTGATTCCATGATGGGATGGCTGGCAGGGCTCTACGTAAATGCCCTGAATCTGATCCAGTACATGCACGACAAGTACTACTATGAGTCCGCCCTCATGGCCCTCATCGACACCGACGTGCGCCGCACCTTTGCCACGGGCATCGCCGGCTTCTCCCATGTGGTGGACTCCTTAAGCGCCATCAAATACGCCAAAGTCCGGACCATCCGGGATGAGGACGGCATCGTGACGGACTACGAGACGATCGGGGATTTCCCCAGGTACGGAAATGACGATGACCGCGCGGACGACATTGCGGTCTGGCTCTTAAAAACCTTTATGCAGAAGATCCGCCAGCACCACACCTACCGGGATTCCGAGCCGACTACCTCCATCCTCACCATCACTTCCAACGTGGTGTACGGCAAAGCCACCGGCTCCCTGCCTGACGGGCGCAAAGCAGGAGAACCCCTCTCTCCCGGAGCCAATCCCAGCTACGGAGCAGAAAAGAGCGGGCTTCTGGCCTCCCTCAACTCCCTGGCCAAGCTCCCCTACGAGTGGGCCCTGGACGGCATCTCCAACACCCAGACCATCCACCCCGACGCTCTGGGACACTCCCAGGAAGAGCGGGTGCGCAATCTCACCTCCATCCTGGACGGCTATTTCTTCCAGGGCGCCCACCATCTCAACGTCAATGTATTCGGCGTGGAGAAGCTCATTGACGCCATGGAGCACCCCGAGAAGGAGGAGTACGCCAACTTCACCATCCGGGTGTCCGGCTATGCGGTGAAATTCATCAGCCTGACAAGAGAACAGCAGCTGGACGTGATCGCCCGGACCTGCCACAAGACCATGTAACACGCCTATCGCTCACCTATCAAACAGGAGGAACTTGCAGATGGAACACCTGTCAGAACATTTGTCACAGCCGGGCAGCGTCAAAGGCCAGATCAGGGGCCTTGTCCACTCCACGGAAAGCTTCGGCTCCGTGGACGGACCGGGCATCCGGTTTCTCATCTTCCTGCAGGGCTGTCCCCTGCGGTGCCGCTTCTGCCACAACCCGGACACCTGGACGCTGACCTCCGGCCAGGCTCTCAGGGTGAGCGCTGACCAGCTTCTCGCCCAGGCTCTCCGCTACCGCCCCTACTGGGGCAAAGGCGGCGGCATCACGGTCAGCGGCGGGGAGCCCCTGCTCCAGATAGATTTCCTGGTGGAGTTTTTCAGGAAGGCAAAGGAGGCCGGCGTCCACACTGCCCTCGACACCTCCGGCGCCCCCTTTACCCGGGAAGAGCCCTTTTACAGCAGGTTTCTGGAGCTGATGAAGTACGTGGACCTTGTGCTCCTGGATCTGAAGATGATGGACCCGGCGGGACATCTTGGGCTGACCGGCCGGGGAAATGACAACATCCTGGACATGGCCCGCCTCCTTGATGAGCTGGGCGTGCCGGTCTGGATACGCCACGTCCTTGTCCCCGGCCTCACAGATAAAGAGACGGACCTGCGTGAAATGGATGCCTTTATCCGCTCCCTCGCCAATGTGGAGCGGGTGGAGGTGCTTCCCTACCACACGCTGGGAGTCTACAAGTGGAAGGAACTGGGCATCCCCTACTCTCTGGAAGATGTCCTTCCCCCTTCTGCTGAAGAAATGGAAAAGGCAGGACGCCTTCTGCATGCTGATCGCTAGCAGAGGGCGCCCTGCCTCTTTTTATCTTCTTATATTTGAATTCCGTACTTTTCCCATGCCTTTCCTGTGCTTTTCCCGTACTCTCCTTAATGTCCACACCCGTGGTGCCCTTCTCCGTGTCCTCCGCACCCGTGATGTCCCTCGCCATGTCCTTTACAGTCATGGTGTCCTTCCCCGTGTCCGTGGTGGTCGCAGTTGGCCTCTGCGTTAGGCGAGAGCTTTCCTGCCAGCAGCTCCTCCACCGCCTGGTCCGCATCCCCTGACACTCCGGCGTAAAGCTGTATACCTGCGGCAGTCAGCGCCTGTACGGCGCCTCCGCCGATTCCTCCACAGATGATCACATCCGCACCCAGAGCAGAGAGCACGCCTGCCAGGGCTCCGTGTCCCTGTCCGTCCGTATCCGCCACCTCCGAGGCGATGACCTTCCCCTCCTCCACATCGTAAATCTTAAACTGCTCCGTGTGTCCGAAATGCTGGAACACCTGTCCGTTTTCATATGTAACTGCTATCCTCATGATCCTGTCTCCCTTCGGTTTTTCATATTTCCGGCTGATGGCGTATTTGTAGCATCCGCCGCAGACCCCGCAGTCCCCGTCTCCCCGGCAGAGCTGGTAATCCCCTCCGCCGATGGAGAGAGTCAGCCCCTCCACCAGTGCCCTCGCCAGCTTTTTTCTGGCGGAGGCGTAGACAAGCTGGACCGCGGTGCGGGAAATCTCCATCTGCTTTCCGCACTGCTCCTGGGAATATCCCTCGCCGTCGATGAGACGGATCGTCTCGTACTCGTCCACAGTCATGTTCACGGTCTCTTTCTTCCTGCCCCCTGCCGGAGCAAATACAAGAGTCCGGGGATACTCACACACCCGTCTGCATTTTCTGGGTCTTGGCATTTTTCATCTCCTCCTGTCGCATTTCTCTCTCCCTTTTCTGGTGACTGTCGCCTTCTCTTCTGTAAAGTATAGTCTTATTTCGGGTATATGTCAATAACTTTTCTGTCATATGCCCGAAATAGAGGCATGCGACTATTGCATGGCCCTATTAATACCAGAAAAACCGGAAGGCTACGGCAGCGCCTTGCGGTAGTAATCCGTCTCAATGATCAGTTCTCCCAGCCGCAGACGGCAGTCCGCCAGGTACTTTTTATTTTCCACATACACATTCTTTTCTTCCTCTGTCATCTCCACATCCGGTGCAGGCTGAAACTCCTCTGTATATCTGCTGTAAGTCCCCTGGTCCGTGATCCAGGATCTGGAGAAAAAGACCGCCATCCCTTCCTGGTCAGACAGCACATCAATGCCCGCCAGCATCCGGGAGTCATATTCTGCGCCCAGAAGATTGAGGAGGGTGGGGAGTATATCCACCTGGGAGCAGACTTTCTCCACCTCCACAGGTTCCTCCATGCCGGCTGACCAGAGGATCCAGGTATTCTTGTACACATCCAGGCTCACATTTTCCTCGTCCAGCGTCTCCACTGAGTCAGAACCGAAATCCTGCCCTGCCAGTTCTTCCAGAATGTCCAGATCCGAGTAGGGCACATGATCCGGCACCATTGCGATCAGTGTGTGGTCCGCGATCCCTGCCTCTTCCAGTTTGCTGACCAGATCGGTAAGTCCTTTCTCCAGCTCCAGCCCTGCCGCAAGGTAGGCTTTTGTCTTGTCCGAGTAGGGAAGAGAAGCCACCTGGTCCCAGTTTCGCCTGGACATCTCATTGCTGTCATACCCGTAGGGAAGATGCATGCTAATGGTCAGATAGTAGATGTTAAATGCTTCTTTATCCACATAGTCCTCAAACGTCTGCTGTACCATGTAGTCGTCCGACTGGGGCCAGTACTAGTGGCCGCCCTCGTCGGTCTCCTTTGTCACCGGACGCGCACATGCGTCCGCCTGCCGCCACTCATATCCGAGATTGGGGTGGGACAGTTCCCGCCCGTACATATTCTGGTTAAAATGATATCCGATGGAAGTATAGCCCTCCCCGTTCAATGCATTTGCCAGTGTAAAAGGCAGGTATGTGGACTGCTTTCCGCTCTCTGTCAGGCTGACCGGAAATCCTGCCCTCGGGTAAAGTCCTGTCAGATTCTGAAATTCCCCGCCCGATGTACTTGTAAAATGAAGCGGAGAATAAAAGTTTTTAAACACAAATCCCTCTGTGGACATTTTGTAGAGGGTGGGCGTAAGCTCCGGGTCTATCATATACCCGCTGAAGCCCTCCGCTGTGATAAAGATCACATTGTACCCCTCAAACATGCCCGTATACTCGTTCTGCTGTGCCGGCTGCACACTTCCGAAATATTCACTGAGCCATCTCTCTTCATCGCTGGACGCCGCCGCTGCCAGCCCTTCAAAATCAATATCCATCTGATTGTAATCATACACCGGCTCCTCCGGTTCCTGCTGCCCTTCCGCCGCCTCCTCCACCTGGGGCATCGTCTCCCCTGGAGTTCCGAATATACTGTGTCGGACGTCCTGCAGCAGCATGGTCCCAAGGCCAAGCTGTTCCACCTGGTCGTCTGTGTAAAGGTCTGTCCGAGCCAGATAGGCCGGGTTGATATCCCCCTTCCAGGGCAGAAGAAAGACCGCCGCCAGACAGGCCACGCAAAAAACACATGCCGCCCCGAATGTCAGGCCCGCCTGTTTCCATTCTGTCCGTTTCTCTTTTTTCCCGTCGCTGTCTGCCTGTCCATCGATGTCAGCCTCTCCAGGCACTTTCTTCGGTTCCTTTGTCGCCAGGAAATATACGCCCAGAGGCAGCACCACCATAAGAAGAAGCCCCGGGATGTTCTCCGCCAGGGCTCCCCACACAGCCGCGCTGTAGTCTCCCAAGTGATTGCCGGCGGCGGTCTCCAGCCCTCCTATGATCTGATAATACTGCTGGAGGATCACTTTACAGATGCACTCCGCCATATAGACCACTGTCATCAGAAGCGTGATGACGGCTCCCACAGCCCGCCGGACCTTCCTGGGCAAAAGTGAGGCCACAGCCGTGGCAAGAAGTCCCCAAGCCGCCGCAGCGCACAAAAATACAGGGGCATACTGCATATCCAGCCCCATATACAGGTGGAACACAAGTTCCAGATAGACAGCCAGAGCTGCCAGTACAAATATTCTCTTTCTCATTCCCTTGTCATCCGTATCATTTTATTTGAGACTATTATACACTCTGGCACACCTGCCTGGCCAACAAAAAGCACAAACTGTTCTTCTATAACTCAATAACTTTCGCCTTGTGGTAAATACGGGGAAGAAATTTATTCAGAAGATCGGCTGTCTTCATCTTCAGATGATCCGTGTTAATCCCAGGGTTGCACCCGAACCACTCTTCTCCTGCCACTTCCTTGTCCATGATAAGCTGCACATACTCATCCTCATCGTTGACAAGTCCCATGACAGAGGCGGATCCCGGCTTCGCGCCCAGATGTTTCTCCATCATCTCTGCCGAGGCAAAAGACAGATGCCCCACCCCCAGTTTTTTCTCCAGAGCGGAAGTGTCAAGCTGCTTCCCGGCAGGCATAACAACAAGGAAAAAGCTGGTCTTCTTCTGGTTACACAGAAAAATACTTTTTCTTACCTCAGTGCCAAGAGCCTTATCAATCTCCTCGCATTCCTCCATGGTCTCCACCACATCGTTCTCTACCCGCTGGTAAGGAATATGCAGCTTGTCCAGAAGCGCGAACACTTTGTCTTTTGTCGCGTTGGTCCCTTTCGCAGGCGCAGTGGTGCTGATCTCACTTATATATACCATCCTTGTCTCCTCCTTGTACGAATCCTGTTATTTTAACAGCCCGCTGTACTGTCACTGACTATTCTATCAGCATTACGCAGATGTTTCTATGAAGGAATTGACAGGTAATATGAAAATCCTAACATTTCCGGTCTCTGTACTCCCCCGGTGTCATACCAGTTTCCTTTTTAAAGCACTGGATAAAATAGCTTGTATCACAAAATCCCACAGCGAGAGCAGCCTCTGTGACTGTAAGCGCAGAGCCTTTCCCGGAAAGCAGTTCCTGGCTTTTCATAATCCGGTACCCGCTCAGGTAGCGCCCCGGACTTCTGCCAAAGAAACTCTTAAAGCTGCGACAACACTCACCCGGACTCACACTGGCTGATGCGGCGATATCCTCCAGACGTATCTGCGTCATATAATTTTCCTGTATGAAGGATAACATTGTCTGTATTCTCTCTCTTTTCCGTATATCCCCGCGCGCAGGGGGCTGCATCTGTCCGGACAAATTCTGAAGAAAAATCATCCAGAAATGGACAAGATTTACCGCCACCTGATACTCCGGTATCTCCTCTCCGGTTGCCTCCCATGTCTGTCTCTTTGCAAGAACACGGCAGCTCTGTTGCGCCAGGTCTAAAAGCGTCTTCTGCCATGGAATATCTCTTTCCAGGGCCACTGCCTCAAAAGCATTTCCTCCCGTGTAAGGCAGAACATCCTTCTGTTCCATACGACTCCCGGGAAAAAAACTCAGCAGTTTTTCCGGGAAATTAAGACTTGCATATTTTCCGTGCTCTGACATACAGGTTACAGCGTGGAGCAGATTACGGTTTATAAAAATACCTTCCCCTTCTTTCAGCTCATAGTCTCTGGTGTGTACACGAATAGTCAGATCCCCTTCGAGCGCCAGAGTGATCTGCAGCTCTTCATGCCAGTGGAAGTCCCTGAATCCTCGTCCTCTGGGAATGATACTCTCCTTTATCACCACGTAGATTCCCACTGGAAACATACTGTCATCATATTGATTGATTTCCTGAAAACCTCTTTCCATCTCCATCTTTTTCCTCCCAGTGGTTTTATTATAACAAAAAAACCAGAATGTGTCTCTTACGACTCATTCTGGTTCATCTATTATGTACCCTCAAAACCACATACAAGAAATTCTCTATCTTACATCTCTTCTCCCGAACCTTTATGGTTATGCCCTCGACCGATTAGTAACAGTCAGCTCCATGTGTTACCACACTTCCACCTCTGCCCTATCTACC
>OGYQ01001488.1_pt1 | contig 11831 bp, 6 predicted proteins | sample 1576641 | NCBI WGS metagenome assembly OGYQ01 (sample SAMEA3541476, study PRJEB24748) | human gut metagenome | biome: human gut; feature: human-associated habitat; material: faeces | place: China | collected 2012
AGGCGCATCGTTCTTGTCAAACGAGCCATTCTTTGCCAGCACCCAGCCTTCCGGTACGATGCTGTAGTATCCTGCCAGCGGTACCGCTTCATTCTCCAGATCAACCACGTCGGTATCTTCGACCTTGTCCTCCGTCGGCTGGGTCGTATCGACTGTCGGCTGCTCGTTCGGCTGCTCGACTGCCGTGCTGCCTTCCTCGGCTGCCGGCTGGTTGGTCACAGCATCCTCATTCTGTGCACCCTCCGCACCTGCCTCCGGGGTGGTCTCCGGCGTAGTCTCCGGAGTGGTCTCGGTGGTTTCGGTCTTGTCCGTTTCGGGAACGATGGTGGTCGCCGGTACGAGAGCGGTCATCGGAATGCTCTCGGTGGGCTGTGTGGTCGGGATCTCATGAACCTTGTCCGATACCAGTACCATCAGGGTACCAGTGCTCGGAACATGGTTGCCGGTGATCTTGATACCGGAAACAGACAGCAGACGGGTCTGATCCTTGACCGTAATCAGCACATTACCGGTTTCCTCGTCGCGGGTGATCGTGTACTCGTCCGAAGCGATGGTCTTATCGTAGGAGATGCGTACATCGGACGCATGTGCGTCTGCAACCTCATAGCCCAGCTTGTCGATGACGCGCACCGAGTAGCTCAGCGCCATGTTGTTGGCTGCACCAATCGAATCGGTGTAGATCTGGGTCACGCTGCCGTCGCCCATCAGGAAGGCGATCGGCGTGCCGTTGCGCAGGATCTCGTAGCCCTGCACGCGGTCTGCATCGCCGTGCGCCTTAATGGTCAGCTGGACCTTGGTGTCGTCCTTGATCTCAGCCTCGACCGATGCGGTCATCGATGCCTTGGACTTGCCTGCCAGACGGTCGCGGCGCGACTGGTCACTCAGGTACCAGATCTCACGCTCTTCCGTACCGTACGAAGACAGGGTGCTCTTGGTGCTCTCGCTGAGCTCCATGCCCCAGCGGGTAAAGAACTCGGTCAGGTTCTTGCCGGTGATTTCGGATGCGATCAGCGCGATGCGGTCATCCTTGGATGCGCCGCTGTACGCTCCATCCTTCCACTTCTTGAAGAATTCATTGAAGAAGTCCAGCGAACCTGCGCCCTTGAGTGCGTTGCCCGCATTATCGTATGCGAGGTGCAGCTGCCAGTACATGCCAAGCTGTACAAAGACGTTGCCTGCCTGACCGGGCTTGCCCAGTGCAGTCTTGTTGAAGATGTCCGGGTACATGCCCTCCAGACGGGACGCACCGGTCATATTTTCGGTGTCCGCGGTCTGTGCAACCAGCGAGTAAATGTTGTTGGTGATCTCGGCGTAGCCGATCTTGTCCATGTTATGACCGATCTCGTGCGCGATGCCCCAGCCGTACAGGCCGTTTACATCGTCAGAGTCGATACCGCCCGCACCGGTCTGACCAAGCGGGTAGCCGGTCACCATCGCACGGGTCTCGTTGTAGTCGATGCCGACATAGCTGCTAGCCGCGAACATGAACGCACCCGAGAACAGACGAGAGAAGCGGATGTTCTGACGGGTCTGCATGGGATACTTGTAGGAATCAAACGCCTGATCGGCAGAGATGATGCCCTGGGTCTTGTTTGCCAGGAAGATCAGCTGCTCCCATGCGACAAGCGCACGGTAGAGCTGGTTTGTCATATCCTCGGTCGATGCGCTTGCACCGCCCAGACCAGCCAGCACCTGATCGGCCGGCAGAGACAGCAGCACGCTGGGCGTTGCGATCTCGGTCGCGTTCTTGGTGTTGGTTCTTCTGGCGTCATCGTTTTTGAAGCTCAGGCTGGAAACATGCGTCTTGAGTGCCTCGACATAAGGCGTAAGCAGCGCCTTGCGCTCGTCCTCACTCTTTTCGTACCACTGGGACGGCTGTATGTTAAGGTAAGGGATTTGGGTAATTACATTTTTATTTGCCGAAGTATCGCGCACCTGAATCTTGATGCCGTCAGCGTTCGAGCCACTGTACTCGATATACAGCGAACCGCCGCGCTCGCCCGAACCGCTGTTGCCGATCTGGCTGAGCCAGATGCGGTTACGGCCGTTGTGCAGGGTATAGCTCTGGGTGGTTGCGCCGGTCTCGGAGTAGTGCTGCCACTGAACGAGCTTGATGCTGTCGCCTTCCTGCACGCCCTCAACGTAGAGCGAGATAGACTGGTTGGACAGTGCCGACACACCAAGCGGCTGGAGTGCCGAAGCCTTCTGACCAAAATGATCGTCTGCCGACGCGGTACGCGAGGTAAAGCCGGTGCGCACGATCAGATCGCTGTCCTTCTTTTCGAGCAGCTGCTGTGCGTTGTCCAGCTCGTCGAGCAGAACCTCACGGTTTACATAGTAAGCGTCCGCATCCTTTGCGCGTGCGCGCAGCGCATCGATCTCGTCCTGATCGACACCCTCTGCCAGTGCAGTGTGGCTGTCGTTTGCGAACAGTGCGGTGATCGAGTCATCCAGATCGCCGTACTGATAGAACGCGATCTCGGACAGCGAGACATTGCCCGCGCCGTCCCACTGTACGCCCTCAACCGCAATGGTCTTGACCGTGGTCTTGGGGAACTTGACGATAAAGTACTCGTTATCCTTACCGCGCTCGAAGCTCACCTTAGACTCTTCGATCTTCTGACCGTTGATGGTGATGTTGAAGCGGGTCAGGTAATCGCGATAGCGCTTGCCGTTGTTGTTCTGCACGTCCATGCCCAGATCGGGGACATAGATGAGGTAATTCATCTCATAGCCCTGATCGAAGGTGAAGGTAAACTGTCTGCTCTGCGACCAGGTTCGTGCAATCCAGCTGGTGCGGTAGTTTTTGTCATACACCGAACCGGGCAGAGAGCCCTTGCTGACATTGTAGTCGGTGTTATCCCACGGAACGGTCACCGACGAAATCACATCATCTGCATCCAGACGGTTGACCGTCGGCAGCTCGGGTCCTTCGATATCGGACAGCTTGGGCGTACCCTCTGCGGTCAGCGAGACCGGGCCGTTGCCCTTGCTGTTGACACCGTAGACCTGTACCTCGTAGGTCACGTCATTTTTCAGACCGGTGATGACCGCCGAGGACTGGTAGGAGCTCGGCAGAACGGTAAATTCGCCCTCGCCCTTGACGCGATACTGGACACGGCTGGAAACCGTATCCTTGCCCGGCTTCCAAGTGACCGTCAGCAGCGTATCGCCCGGGGTAACCGTGACAGAGTCCGGCTTGTCGGGTACGCTGTTCGGCTGAGGTGTTGCGCTGACGACCTTGGACTTGCCGCCCTCCCAGGTCTGACCGCCTGCATTGGAGATCGGCGCAACTGCGAAGTAATAAGTCTTGAGGTTTTCCAGATTGCCGACCGTGTAGGTGGTCTGCTCGGTCTCGACCGTATTGGTCAGCTTGTCCGCGCTCGCACCGTAGTAAATCTTATAGCCGGTGATGTTCGGGAAGGCATCCCAAGTCAGGGTAACCTGCTTGGCACCCGCGGTTGCCTGAACGTTCTTGACCTGTACGTCTTCGACTGCCGGTTCCTCGGGCACGATGTCCTGTACGAACTTGATCTGCTCAACGACAACCGGCTGGTTGTCCTTGACCTCGACCTTAATGGTGATCTTCTTGACCGGTACGCGCTGGCCGAGCGAGATGGTGACCGTCTTGCGGCCGTCATCGCGCAGCTGCATGGCAAGCACGCCGTCCGGGTTGCTGTGATTGAAGGGAACCTCGATTTTCTCGCCGTTGACCAGCTCGGCCACGACCGTACCCTTTTCAACCGGGTTGGCCGTCGAGCTGACGATGGAGACCTGCTCCATCTCGACGCCGGTCTCCTGCGCCGACTGTGCCAGCGGGATGGGCAGTTCCAGCTCGCCGCTGCCGCCCTTGGGCACCAGCGTGACCGCCTTACCATCATCGGTGAACAGCGAAGCGACGCTGCCGGACTTGACCTCCACCTTGCTCTCAATCTCAGCCGCAACCGATGCGGTGTCTACGACCTTGGCCGTAATGACCGTGGTGTTGAACAGCTGTGCCTCACCAGTCGCGGCCGATGCCATGGTGACTGCCGCCAGATCGTAGATGTCAACCTTGCCGTCGCCGTTTAAGTCGGTCTTGCTGTCGTTGGTGCTCAGCTTGCTCTTGACGATGTCAACGTCGCTCGTGTTGATCGCGTTGTCACCGTTTAAATCGCCCTGAGTGAACGTCGCGTCACCAGTACCCAGAACAATGCCCTTGGAGTACTGCGACAGCGTGAGCTCGTCGCTCTCGTACGTCTTAAAACCTTCTGCTTCAAATTTCAGATGATAAGTATTCTCATCTTCCTGTGCAGACAGACCGCGAATGTTCACGTCGATGTAGTTTACCGGCTGATCGGTAGTGCGCTGCGACACCTTGCCCGATGCCGTCGTACTGTCAAAGAAGACCAGATCACCTTCTTGGCTCAGGTCACCGGTCGCAATCGGCTTGTCACCCTGGAATAGGGTCAGTTTTGCGCCGATTTCCTGTAATTTTTGACTGGAAATCGGATAATCCAGACGGATTGTTGCCTGAATTTCGCCGGTTGCCTGGGTCGTTCCGACCGCATTTTTCCCTGCGCTGACGCTGCTGACCGCTGCCGCCTGCGGCAGGCTGCCCAGCAGTCCAACGCCCATTGACGCGGCCAGTACGCCTGACAACGCCCGATGATACCATTTCATGATGCTCTCGCTTCCTTTCTTCCCAGCCGTCTGATCGTCTGCACGTGCGGCTTGATTTGGTTATATTTTAATTTATTTTTCTGTTTTAACCTCGAATATTGTAACATATACTTTTCTCTTTGTGTACCCCTAATTTTGTTTTTTGTGAATTTTTTTACCAAACGGCAAAAAAGCGGTCGACGCAAGAATGCGCCGACCGTCAAAGTGCCGAAAAATCAGGTTGTTTCTTTTTGATGCGGGTGCATGGGGAATCGCAGCGTAACCTTGAACAGGTCACCGTCCACCGACAGCTCGAACCGTCCGCCCATGCATTCGGTCAAACTGCGTGCAATGGACAGACCCAGTCCGGTGCCCCCGGTTTTCCGGTCCCGGGACTGGTCGGTCCGGTAAAAGCGCTCAAAGATGTGGGGGATGCTCTCGGGAGGAATGCCGTCTCCCTCATCCTGCACGGTGAGACGGGCATAACGCTCCTGGGTGGAGAGACGCAGATAGATCCGGCTGCCCGGGGGGCTGTATTTGATGGCGTTGTCCACCAGGTTGATGAGTACCTGCACAATGAGCCGGGCGTCCATCCGGGCCAGCAGCAGCTCGTCGGGCAGATCCACCCGGATGGTGTGGCGGCTGCTCTGGCGGTTGGTGTGACGCAGGGCTTCCTCCACCACTTCGGCCACCAGCTCGGTGGACAGGCGCAGGTTCATCCGGCCGTCCTCAATGCGGGTGATGGACAGCAGGTTTTCCACCAGGTTGATCAGCCAGATGGAATCGTCGTAAATGTCCAGAAATATCTGGTGCCGGGCTTCGCCGTCCAGCCGGGCGTCGTTGGCCAGCAGGTTGGAGGCGTTGCCGGAGATGGAGGTCAGCGGTGTGCGCAGATCGTGGGAGATGGCCCGCAGCAGGTCGGCCCGGAGCTGCTCGTTTTTCGCCCGCAGGGCGGCGCGCTCCTTCTCCTCGATGTTGCGGATATTCTGGATGGCCAGCGTCACCGTGATGATGGACACGATGAGCATGATGGCGATGGTGAAGGGATACCCCTTCTCGTAGGCGTGCAGGGTCAGGCGGGGCTCGGTGAAAAAGAAGTTGAAGAGCAGCACACTGGCCACCGAACTGAGCACCCCGCAGAAATAGCTTTTGGTGAACAGGGAAGTGAGCAGCGTGCCCAGCACATACACCGAGATGATGTTGGCCTTAGTGAAGGCAAATTGCCAGAAGATGTTGCCGATCACCGTGCCTGCGGCCAGAATCAGCAGCGTCACCACCAGGTCCTGCCCCCGGGGGATCATCTGGTCCCGCAGGTTATGGGATTGTTTCATACCACCGCCTCCTGTCTGGTATCATACCACACAATGGGCACCGGCGCCAGCGGCATCATTCATCCCGGCCGGGCAGGTTGTCGTCCCGGTGCTTTTGGCGCGCCTTGCGGCGGGCGTCCAGGAACAGGTCCAGGTGCCGGCAGGCAAACCAGCCGAAGCAGCCCACCGCCAGCAGGACACAGATCAGCAAAAAATCCTTCACAGAAACCGCCTTCTTTCGGTTACAGATGGAAGCAGCGCTTGATGGAACGGTATTCGCCCAGCACCAGCAGGGTACCTTCGGCGGGCAGTACCGTGTCGGAGGCGATGTTCACGTCGATGGTGCCGTCCTGCTTGATGCCCAGCAGGTTGATGCCGTACTTTTTGCGGATGTCGATGTCACCCACCGTCTTGCCGGCCCAGTGGGCGGGGGCGGGTACCTCCATGATGGCGTTCTTCTGGTCCAGCTCGATGTAGTCCACCAGATGGCTGGACCCGTAGCGCACAGCCGCCCACTTGGCCAGCTGTTTTTCGGGGTAGAGCACCTCATCGGCGCCGTTGCGCAGCAGGAATTTGGCCTGTACATCCCGCTCGGCCCGGGACACCACCAGCTGAGCGCCCAGCTCCTTCAGCAGGGAGGTGGTTTCCAGCGAACTCTGGAAATCCCCGCTGATGGCCACAATGCAGACGTCAAAGTTGCGCACGCCCAGCGCTTTCAGGAATTCGGCGTTGGTGCTGTCACCGATCTGGGCGTTGGTCACGATGTCCAGCACGGCGTTGACCCGGTCCTCGTTGGTATCCACGGCCATGATCTGGTGGCCCTGTTCATTCAGTTTCATGGCGATGTGCCGCCCGAAGCGGCCCAGACCAATGAGCAAAAAAGATTTCATGGTATCGTTCCTTTCCCGTCAGCCGACGGTGATGTGTTCCTGGGGCAGCCGGCTGCCCGCCTTGGAAAAACCGGACAGGGCCGCGTAAATCAGCGTCAGACCGCCCACCCGGCCGATGAACATCAAAGCGATGAGAATTCCCTGGGAGAGCAGGCCCAGATGGGGTGTCAACCCCAGCGAAAGGCCCACCGTACCCACGGCGGAGGCAGTCTCAAACAGGCAGGCCGACAGGGGCAGCCCTTCCACCGCGCTGATGACAAAACCGCCGGCCAGAAAGAGCGTCAGGTACAGCATGCCGATGGTGGCGGCGCTGTTGACCGCTTTGCCGTCGATGCGCCGCCCGAAAAAGTGGGGCTCCGACTGGCGGCGGAACACCGCCAGGGCGTTGGCCACCAGCACCGCAAAGGTGGTGGTTTTCATACCACCGGCGGTGGAACCGGGCGAACCGCCGATGAGCATCAGCAGGATGGTCAGCCCTTGGCCCACGCCGGAAAGTGCCGTCAGATCGGCGGTGTTGAAGCCCGCCGTGCGGGGCGTCACCGACTGGAAAAGGGAGGCCAGCAGCCGCTCCCCCGTGGGCAGGGTGGCAAACTCCCCGAAGAAGAACCAGACCGCCGGCAGCAGGATCAGCAGGGCGGTGGTGGACAGAATGACCTTGCTCTGCATCCGGTAGCGGTGCAGCCGCAGTTTGTTGGCCCGGATGTCGTCCCAGGTCAGAAAACCGATGCCACCCACCACAATGAGCGCCATGATGGTCAGATTGATCACCGGGTTGTCCCGGTAGGACGTCAGCGAGGCATACTGGGCCTGCGGGGTGCCCAGCAGATCAAAGCCCGCGTTGCAGAAGGCGGACACCGAGTGGAAGACGGCCATCCAGAGGCCCCGCACCCCGTAACTCCGCCAGAAAACCGGCGCCATGCAGGCAGCCCCCAATGCCTCGATGCAGAGGGATGCCTTGATGATAAAGCCGGTCAGCCGCACAATGCCGCCCACCTTGGGGGCGGCGATGGCCTCCTGCATGGTGCCCCGCTGCATCAGCGAGATGCGGCGCCCCGAGAGCAGCGCAAAGAAGGCGGCCACCGTGATGACTCCCATGCCGCCGATCTGGATCAGTGTCATGATCACGGCCTGGCCGAACCAGGACCAGTGGGTGGCGGTGTCCTGCACCACCAGCCCCGTCACGCAGACCGCCGAGGTGGCGGTGAACAAAGCCTGGTGAAAAGGCGTCACGGTGAAGTCCCTGGCGGAAACCGGCAGCATCAGCAACAGGCTGCCGGCCAGGATCACCGCCGCAAAAAGCAAAATAATGGTCTGAAAGGTTGTCAGCCGCGGCGGGCGAAAACCTGCCATGAAAAATCCTCCCATTTTGATGAATTTTGTCTTCCCATTATAAAGCGGCACCGGTTAAGAAGGGATAAATATCCCGCTGTTGACATTAAGACCGCATTAAGACGCAAAAAGGCAGGGCACCGCCGGGCGGTGTCCTGCCGGAAAAAAGGACCTTTCAGCGATCCACCACGGGGACGGGGTCCTCGCAGCGTTTGTCCAGGTCGTTCAGATACAGTTTGGTCTCCCGTGCCACCACGCCGGAAAGCAGCAGCACGGCGATCAGGTTGGGGATGGCCATCAGGGCGTTGAGGGTGTCGGCGATGGTCCACACCAGGTTCAGCGCCACCACCGGGGCGATGGCCGCCACCGCCACATAGACCACCCGGTAGAGCAGCTGCCCCTTGCTGCCCACCAGGTATTCCAGGCAGCGCTCGCCGTAGTAGGACCAGCCCAGCACGGTGGAGAAGGCGAAGGAGATGATGCCCACCACCAGGATGACCGGCCCCACCACCGGGATCTGGTCAAAGGCCAGGGTGGTCAGGATACCGCCGTCCGAGATGGCGCCCATGTCGATGGCAGGGTTCTTCATGATGCTGGACACCAGCACCAGGCCGGTCATCAGGCAGACCACCACGGTGTCCCAGAAGGTGCCGCTGGCCGATACCAGCGCCTGCCGCACGGGGTTGCGGGTCTGGGCGGCGGCTGCCACAATGGGAGCGGAGCCCATGCCCGACTCGTTGGAAAACAGCCCCCGGGCAATGCCGTACCGCATGGCCAGCATGATGCCGCCGCCCGTCAGGCCGCCGGCCGCCGCGCCGGGGGTGAAAGCCAGCCGCAGGATGGTGGCCACGGCGGCCACCAGATAGTCGCGGTTGTACACCAGAATGCCCAGGCACCCCAGAATGTAGAAGCCCGCCATGAAGGGCACCAGCTTTTCGCAGACGGTGGCAATGCTCTGGATGCCCCCAAAAATGACCAGCGCCGTCAGGGCAGCCACCACCAGCCCGACGACCCATTCGGGAATGCCCAGGTTGGCCTGGCAAACGGTGGCGATGGCGTTGACCTGGGTGGCGCAGCCGATGCCGAAGGAGGCCAGCGTGCCGAACAGGGCGAACAGCACCCCCAGCCATTTCAGGTGCAGGCCCCGCTCCAGGGCGTACATGGCGCCGCCCTGCATCCGGCCATCCTTGGTTTTGACCCGGTATTTCACGGCAATCAGCGACTCGGCGTACTTGGTGGCAATGCCGAAGATGCCGGCAATCCAGCACCAGAACACCGCCCCCGGTCCCCCCAGGGCGATGGAGGTGCCCACGCCGATGATATTGCCGGTGCCGATGGTGGAAGCCAGGGCGGTGGTCAGGGTGGCAAACTGGGAAACCTCCCCCTCGGCGTCGGGGTCTTTGGTCACCGAAAGGCGGATGGCGGTCAGCAGTTTGCGCTGAATGCCCCCGGTGCGCAGGGTCATAAACAGATGGGTGCCCAGCAGCAACCCCATGGTGGGCCAGGCCCAGACCCATTGGTTGGTGACGTTGATCAGGTTGACGATGGCGTCCGGCATGGTGTTTTCTCCCTTCCGCCGCCCGCGGCTGCGGGACGGCAAAAAAATAACGGCGCGCCGCGCAGTACATCCTGTGCGAACGCGCCCCATTGTGCCTTGCTACCAGATTATGATACACCGTTTGACGGTATTCCGTCAAGAAGTGCCCCTTGGCAGCGGGTTTGCCGCCGTGGTACAATACCTTATATAAAAGGATCGGGAAGGAGTATCCCCATGCACTATCTCATCACGGGCGGCGCCTGCCGGGGCAAAACCACCCTGGCCCTCTGGCTTTGCGGGCGGTTACCCCGACCGATGGCGGGGCTGCGCCCCCTGTGCACCGGCCGGTGTGCCGCCGGTCCGCGGTTTTCACTGCAGGACCTGGCCACCGGTCGGCAGGAACCCCTGGACCGGGAGACGGCGGGACAGCTCAGCCCGCGGCCGGAAGCCATGGAAGCCCTGGCGGTTCCGGCGCTGCAGGACGCCGCCCGGCAGGAAACCCCCACCGTTCTGGTGGATGAAGCCGGGCGTCTGGCCGGGAACCCGGTCTGCCGGCAGTTGCTGGCCGCCCTGGCCGGGGGTGCGGCCACCCTGGTGGTGACGGCTGGCCCCGGGGATCTGCCACTGCTGGCGCCGCTGTGGGATGGCAATGCGGTGACGCGGATCGACCTGGACGCCGTATCCCTGGACCGGGCACAGGAAACCTTGGCCCAAACCCTGCCCGCTCCCCTTCATGCGGGGGTCAGCGTGCGGCTTTTCCGGGAGGAAAAGTGCTTTGGGGCGGGCCCTTTGCAGCTGCTGGAACTGGTGGGACGCACCGGATCGCTGCACAAGGCGGCCGCCGCCATGGGAATGGCCTACTCCAAGGCGTGGAAGATGCTGGGCGCGCTGGAAGCCCAGTGGGGCTTTGCCATGCTGCAACGGCATCCCGGCGGGGTGGGGGGCGGCGGTTCGCTGCTGACCCCCCGGGCCTGGGAGCTGGTGGCGCGTTACCGCGCCCTGCGGTGGGACTGTGACCGGGCAGCCCAGGCGGCTTTCGACCGGCATTTCGGCTCCTTCGGTGTGGGTACGGACGCCGACACTGAGATATAACAATATGTATTTTTTGACAAAATAGTACAGAACTGGACATAATAAGTATGACTTTTCCTCTTCGCCTGTGGTACGGGCGATGCAAATCGCACAGGATCCGGGGCGGATTTTGTGGGGATTGCCGGATTTTGCCTGCCACCTCCGCCAAATATTGACAGCAAACATCCCTGTATTGCTATAATAAGGGGATGTTTTTGTTTTTGCGGCGTGCTTTTTGGGAACTTCATGCCCGAAAAACAGAACCAAAGTGTCGGAAGAAAGGCGGCGTCTCTATGCAAGAGGAGATTCAACAAACCAAGTCGCAGGAGTATGTAACCCCTTATGAATTCAAGGGAAAACTGCCCCTGCGCCAGGCGATCCCCCTGGGCCTGCAGCACGTGCTGGCCATGTTCGTGGGTAACCTGACCCCCATTCTGATCATCACCAGCGCCTGTGCGGCAGGCGGCGGTGCCGAGAAGTTCGCCCAGATCCAGGTGGCGCTGCTCCAGAACGCCATGCTGGTGGCGGGCATCGTCACCCTGGTACAGCTCTTCTCGGTGGGGCCCATCGGCGGCCAGGTACCCATCATCATGGGCACCAGCTCGGGCTTCATCGGGGTCTTCCAAAGCGTCAACCAGATCATGGGCGGCGGCATTCTCAGCTACGGTGCCATCATGGGCGCCTCCATTGTGGGCGGCCTGTTTGAAACGGTGCTGGGCGCTTTCCTCAAACCGCTGCGCCGGTTCTTCCCGGCGGTGGTCACCGGCACGGTGGTCATGTCCATCGGTCTGTCCCTCATCAGCGTGGGTGTGGGCTCCTTCGGCGGCGGTACCTCCGCCAAGGACTACGGCTCGCTGGAAAACCTGCTCATCGCCCTGGTGGTCATGGTCATCATCCTGATCTTCAAGCATGCGGGCAAGGGCATTGCCAGCTCCTCCTGCATTCTCATCGGCATTGTCTGCGGCTACATCATCTGCGCGATTCTGCCCTTCTTCCTGTCCACCACCGGCGTCACCGCCGACGGTGTGGAGTACACCAAGGCCTGGGTGCTCA
>OGYQ01001492.1_pt1 | contig 11786 bp, 10 predicted proteins | sample 1576641 | NCBI WGS metagenome assembly OGYQ01 (sample SAMEA3541476, study PRJEB24748) | human gut metagenome | biome: human gut; feature: human-associated habitat; material: faeces | place: China | collected 2012
CGGCGCCGGGTGGCCAGAGTAGTGCCCGGCAGGGTCTTGTACCATTCTTTGAAGTCCTGGAGTCCGAACTGGTAGTTGTGGAGCTTGGAGGTAAAATATTTGGCCCGTTTCTGTTCGATTTTCCCTACGGAACGAGCCGTCCCGCCTACTCCCACCAGGGGCAGGCCGCAGCCGGAGATCCAGGGGGCTTTCTGCATCTGGTCGTTGATGGCCCGGCGCATCTTGTTGAGGGCTACTGGGTCCACGGCATTGTTCAGTTTGAAATTTTTGGTCAGGTTCACGCAGCCGATGGGCAGGCTGACGCTGTCCACCAATTTCCGGTCTTTCACCAGGATCACTTCCGTGGAAGCACCTCCCAAGTCGAAGATCACCGCATCTTTCACATCGATGGTGTTGATGACCCCCAGATAGCTGAGGTAGGCTTCGGTTTTCCCGGAGATGATTTCCAAGTTGATACCGGAAGCCTGGGAGGCGGCTTTGGCCAATTTGGCCCCGTTGGGGGCGTTCCGGATGGCGGCGGTGGCTACGGCGATGATCTCGTCCGCCTGGAAGATCCGGCACATGGAAGCGAAGTTCTTCAGGCAGTTGGTGGTAGCGGCAAAGGCTTCTTCCGTCAGGTAGCCTTTTTTGTCGGTCTTCAGGGCCAGACGCAGCGGGTCCTTTTGGTTATAGACCAGATTGCAGGCGTTGGAAGCATGGATTTCCATGATGACAAGACGGGCGGAGTTAGACCCCACGTCGATGATGGCAATGCGTTTCATATGATCCCCCGATCCAGGCAGTGTAATACAAAAAATCTATACCCCGTTTACACTGTTTTTTTCTTATAATAGAAGTGTTAAACTAAAAATAGTATAACACGATTGGACCGCAGGGGGTAGGACAAACCGGGTTATACCCAAGGCAAGGAGGTACTTATGACAAAGAAAAAATTGCGTTCTGCAGCGGTGATCCATCTGGGTTCAGAAAACATCACCATGCAGCTCATGGAATATACCGGTCTGGATGACATCCGGATCATTACGGAACTGCGCAGCAAGGTCCGGTTGGGAGAAGAGACTTTCCAGACCCGGAAGATCTCTTTCGGGACCATGCTGCAGATCGTGGAGATCCTCAAAGGGTACCGCCAGGTGATGCGGGAATACGGAGTGAAATCCTATATCCTCCAGGCTACCACTGCCGTCCGGGAAGCGGAAAACCAGCAGTATTTCCTGGATCAGGTGCTGGTGAAGACCGGCTTCCAGATCGAAGTGGTCAATATGTCCCGGGAAATCTACACCAAGATGGCTTCCCTGCTGCGGACAATGGAAATCCGGCCGGAACTGCCCATGCCTCGGGAAGGGGTCCTTCTGGCGGATATCTCGTCCGGGGGATTGGGACTTACTTATGTGAAAAACCGGGAAGTGAAATTCCAGCAGAATCTCCATGTAGGACTGGTCCGGCTGAAGGAACAGTTCACCCGGAACGAACGGTCCAGCATCCATTTCGAACAAGCCCTGAAGGAATACCTCCAGGACCGGATCGGGGTGGTGGCGGAAGAACTGGAGGATGAGACCATCAGCATGCTGGTGCTCACAGGGACGGAAAGCCAGGTACTCCTGGATCTTTTCGGAAAGAAACGGACCCGGAAGGAAAACATCTCCTTTACAGCGGAGGAAGTGACTGATTTCTATGGAAAAGTCCACCGGCTGAAAGAAAGCCAGCTGGAGAAGCTGTTCGGCCTGAGCCCGGAAGAGACGGAAGTGGCCCTGCCGGCCATCACTCTCTGCCAGCTGCTCATGGAGATGTCCCGGGCCCAGAAGATCCTTATGCCAGTGGATCGGTTCGTGGATGGGATGAAGATCCTCTACATCGCCCGGCAGCTGGATCGGAAGTTCTTAGAAGAGATGCTGGACATCCAGATGAGCCTGGTCCGGAGCATCGGGACCCGTTTCCACTATGATGCGCCCCATGCGGCTTGGGTGGAAAAAATGTGCTGCACCCTCTTCGATGCCCTGGCACCTTCTCAGGGATTGGACCAAGAAGATAAGATCCTGCTGCGGGCGGCGGCCTATCTGCACAACATCGGGAAGTACGCTTCCATGCGGACTTACGACAGGTACAATTATTACCTGATCGACAGTGCAGATCTTTTGGGCTTCAGTGTGGAACAGTGCCATACCATTGCTCAGATTTCCTATCTGTACACCCTGGATCGGCCGGAACTGAATGGGAATGAACCCAAAGATTTCGGGAGCAGCATCCCTCCGCGGGTGGCCAAGCTGGCGGCCATCCTTCGGCTGGCGGATTCCTTGGATATCAGCGGGCGGCAGAAGATCCGCGGCTGCAAAGTGGTGATCCGGGGCAACGAGCTGCGGGTCCTGGCAAAGAGCCGGGAAAACCTTTCCCTGGAAGAATGGACTTTCGGCAAGCGGGGCAGTTTCTTTGAAGAAGTATTCGGCCTGCAGCCAGTACTGGAGAAAGCAGAGGAGAAATGATGAAAATCGATCTGAATAAACCTGAGTATTACGTAAACCGGGAATTGAGCTGGCTGAAGTTCAACCTGCGGGTGCTGCGGGAAGCGGGGGTGCGGAACCTGCCCCTGTTGGAACGGCTGCGGTTCGTGGCCATTTCCGCTTCCAACCTGGATGAGTTTTTCATGGTCCGGGTGGCAGGGCTCATCGAACAGGAAGCCGCCGGAGTGGAACGGGTGGATGCGGCAGGATTGAGCGTGGGAGATCAGCTCCGGGATATTTCCCTTTCTGCCCACAACCAGATGAAACTGAAATACCGGTATTTCTTTGCCCTGGTCAACGAGCTGGAAAAATACGCCATCTCCTTCTCCCGGGTGAAGGATGTCACCCCGGATCAGCGGCGGGAACTGGAAAACTACTATCAGGAAATGGTCTTCCCGGTACTGACTCCCATGGCGGTGGATGCGGCTCGACCTTTCCCCTTCCTGGCCAATAAATCTCTGAACATCGCTGTGGAACTCCGGGATAAGAAAGGGGAACAGAAAATCGCTTTCGTCCAGGTCCCCTCAGTGCTGCCCCGGTTCATTTCCCTGGTGGGAAAGGATGGAGCACGGGCCTATGTGTTCCTGGAAGACCTGATCATGGAACACTGCCAGGATCTGTTCAAAGGGCTTACCATCGTGGATATGGTTCCCTTCCGGATTACTCGGGACAGCGACCTGGAAGTGGAGGAAGATGCCACCCAGGACCTGATGAAGGAAATCGAACGGTCCCTGCGGAAACGGAAGCGGGGCGCGGCGGTCCGCCTGGAAATCAATGCCACGGACGACAAATATCTGAAGGATTTCCTGGTGGAGAACCTGGACCTGGAACCCCGGGATGTATATGAGATCCAGGGACCTTTGGATCTGACCTTCCTGAATAAGTTCATCGACCAGCCCGGCATGGAACAATGGAAGTTCACGCCTTACACCGGCCAGCAGCCGGAAGAACTGCCGGATTATGAGGACCTGTTCGGGAAGATCCGGGAACATGACATCCTTCTCCACCACCCCTACGAAAGCTTCGACCCCATTGTGAAACTGGTGGCGGAAGCAGCGGAAGATCCCCAGGTGCTGGCCATCAAACAGACCTTGTACCGGGTCAGCGGGAATTCTCCCTTGGTGGCGGCTCTGGCCCGGGCGGCGGAAAACGGCAAGCAGGTCACAGCCCTGGTAGAACTGAAGGCCCGGTTTGACGAAGAGAACAATATCGTCTGGGCCCGGCGGTTGGAAAAAGCCGGCTGCCACGTGATCTACGGTCTCATGGGCCTGAAGACCCACTCCAAGATCATCCTTATCGTCCGGAAGGAAGCGGATGGGATCAAACGGTATGTACACTTGGGCACCGGGAATTACAACGATAAGACCGCCAAGCTCTATACGGATCTGGGGCTCCTGACCGCCAATGACCAGTACGGACAGGATGCTTCTGCCTTCTTCAACGTGCTCAGCGGCTATTCGGAACCTCCCGTGTTCAACAAACTGGTGATGGCCCCCATCGGGCTCCGGGAAAAGATCTATGAGCTGGTGGACCGGGAAATCGCCCATGTGAAGGCAGGGGGTACCGGATATATCGCTGCCAAGATGAATTCCTTGATCGACCAGCCGGTGATCCGGAAGTTCTACGAAGCCTCCCAGGCAGGGGTGAAGATCGACTTGATCGTCCGGGGGATCTGCGGCCTGCGGCCGGGGATCAAAGGGGTCAGTGAGAATATCACGGTCCGGTCCATCATCGGCCGGTTCTTGGAGCACAGCCGGGTGTATTATTTTGCCAACAACGGGAATGAAGAGCTCTACCTGTCCAGTGCAGATATGATGCCCCGGAACCTGAACGACCGGGTGGAACTGCTGTTCCCGGTGGAACGGAAGGCCCACATCGAACGGGTGAAGGAATTCTTGGATCTGTGCCTGAAGGACAATGTGGGGGCCCATGTGATGCTGGCCAACGGTACCTGGCGCCGTGCTTATCCCCACGGCCGGAAACGGATCAGTGTCCAGGCGGCCCTCATGAGCCAGGCCAAAGCCCATGCACCCAAGAAAAGCATGCCCCTGGAACAGCGGCTGAAACCCATGGTCCGCAAAGAATGACGGCACCCCCTATTTTGTGATATAATGGCATATCATAAAGAGAGGTGCGGTAGGAGCAATGGCAATACAAAGCGTAACCCTGAATTATCAAGGACATTACGGGTATCTGGACTACAACGAAGAAACCCATGAAATGACAGTATTCATCCCGGATGCCGAAGAGGCGGCCCGGAAAGTGCGGGAGTTCCTCACTGGGCCCCGGCAGCTGCAGGTCCCTACGGATCAGTGCACGTACCATTTCGGAGAAGTGACAGTGGATCCTGGGAAAAGCTGGCAGGACTGTCAGCAGGCTCTGACCCGGCTGTGGGTCAACACCGGTGTCCTGGTGGAATGGAGCATGCCGCCCCGCATGACCAATGATCTGTAAGTTATGCACAGAGTTATCCACTTATGAACATCTGTACTGTGGATATTGTGGATAATTCCTGCCAGACAGGGGAAAACCGGGAAAATACGGGGGTCCTGCCTGTGGATAAATGGAAAACCAAAGAGAATGGGGAGGGTGCCAAGTGGCAAAACGGTTTTATGAACTGGAAGTGGCAGGGGTCAGACGGTCTCTGCCGGTGATCAATATTTCAGATACCTTGGCCATTGCTGGATTCGTGATCCTGGGGGATACGGAAATCGTGGAAAAAACGGCTGCAGAGCTGGCCAAAAGGGTGCCGGAGGGGACGGATATCCTGATGGCGGCGGAAACCAAGGGGATCCCCCTGGTCCATGCCATGGCCCGGATCCTGGGGATGGAACGGTACATCGTGGCACGGAAATCCGTCAAGGCTTATATGGAACATCCTCTGATTGTGGAAGATGAATCCATCACCACCCAGGGCAAACAGATGCTCTGCCTCCAGGATGAAGATATCCAACGGGTCCGGGGCCATAAGGTGACCTTGGTGGACGATGTGATCAGCACCGGAGGCTCTATGAAAGCCTTGGAAGAACTGGTGGCGGAAGCCGGAGGCACGGTGAACGGAAAAATGGCCATCCTGGCAGAAGGCGATTCCATCGGCCGGAAGGACATCACCGTATTGGCCGATCTGCCGCTGTTCAAGGCGGAATGAAAAAAGCCACTGGGAAGTTGCGAAAGGATCATGGACCCTTTAGCAAAAAAGCGGTCATTTTGTAGGATATACACGTCAATCTATATTGTTTCTGCCGCCGGGTAGAAGTGGAACGTCAGAACCTGTATCGTTAGGCCATAGAAGATACAGGGACTGGCGTTTTTTTGTTTCATTAGAGGAGGAATACGTATGAAAATGGCTTGGTGTTATCTCTTTGTGGCAGGGGCTTTTGAATGCATCTGGTCAGCCTGCATGAAGCTCAGTGAAGGCTTTACCCGCCTGGGCTATACCTTGGCTACCCTTGCGGGGCTGGTCATCAGCTTTGGGGCTCTGGTCCTGGCCACCAAGAAGCTGCCCCTGTCTCTGGCCTACCCCATCTGGACCGGCATCGGAGCCGTGGGTTCCGTACTGATCGGGGTATTCCTGTTCCATGATCCCATCCGTCCAGTGACCTGGGTTTTCGTCGGGCTGCTGGTCATCGGGATCATCGGGATCAAGCTGACCGCCTGAGGGGCTGAAAACGGGAAAAAACTTTGCTTTTTGGGTACTCCCTGCGTTAAAATGAAACGATATACTTTTGTTTCAACGTGAGGGGGTACTTTTTTTGAAAATCATAGACCTGTTGAAGAGTCCAAAGGTTTGCGTATCCTGTGAATTGTTCCCGCCCAAGAAAGGCAGTGAGCTGGAACATGCCCAGGAAATCGTCCGGACCATCGCCATCCAAGGCGTGGATTATATGAGCGTCACCTACGGAGCCGGGGGAACGGCCGTGGGTAAGAGTGTGGCTCTGGTTTCCGAGATCGAACGGTGCGGGGTGCCGGCCCTGGCCCATCTCACCTGTGTGGGAGCTGATGAAGAGAAAATCGAACAGGTACTGGACCAGCTGAAGGCTGCCCACGTCCAGAACGTGCTGGCCCTCCGGGGAGATCTGCCCCAGGGGCAGGAACATCCTCTGGGAGATTATGCCCATGCCAGCGACCTGGTAAAGAAGATCAAGAGCTACGGGGATTTCTGTGTGGGAGGTGCTACCTACCCGGAAGGCCATCCGGAAGCTGCCGGGCTGGATGAAGATCTGGAGCATACCAAGATGAAAGTGGAAGCTGGGTGCGATTTCCTGGTGACCCAGATGTTCTTCGACAATGCCATGTTCTACAACTTCATGTACCGGATGTTGGCCAAGGGTATCCATGTGCCGGTGGTGGCCGGGATCATGCCGGTGACCAACCTGAAACAGATTGAAAAGATTTTCACCCTGAGCGGCACTCCGGTGCCGGCCCCTCTCCGGGCCATGGCGGAACGGTTCGCGGACCATCCGGCGGCTCTGAAACAGGCAGGGATGGCCTATGCCATCGGCCAGATCGTGGACCTGATCGCCAACGGCTTCACCAACATCCACATTTACACCATGAACAAGCCGGACATCATCGGAGGCATCCGCAGCAGCCTGTCGGAAATCATCCGCTGCTGAAAGGAGGACCAATATGGGAAACCTGCGGATCCAGTTCGATGAAAAAGAAGCCCTCCGGTATTTCGGAGCCCGGCCGGGGGATGAACAGGCGAAAGTGACGGTGGACCGGGCTTTTCTCCAGTTGCGGAACGAAGTCCAGCCCCGGAATGTGATCCAGCAGTGGAGCTGCCGGGTGGTCCAGGGCTCGGAACGGGAAAAGGGCCGGGTGATCCTGGAAGAGGGGACGGAATTCGTCAGTTCCGGTTTGGCCCGGCACCTGGAGGGCTGTGATACCCTGCTGCTGTTCGGAGCTACCCTGGGGGCCCGGGTGGATACGGCCCTGCGCCGGATCAGCATCCGGAGCATCGCCGAAGGGGCGGCGGCCCAGGCAGTGGCTGCGTCTTTGATTGAAAGCTACCTGGATCAGCAGGAGGTCCTGTGGAAGCAGGATCTGCCGGATACCTGGCAGTACCGGAGCCGGTTTTCCCCCGGGTATGGGGACTGGGACCTGACGGAACAGCAGAAGATCTTCCGTCTCCTGAACTGTCCCAAGACCATCGGGCTTACCCTTACTGCCGGGGGAATCATGGCCCCCACCAAAAGCGTCACCGCTGTGATCGGCATCGACCGGAGCGGAAAAATGCCTGCTGTAGCGGTAGAGAGCCGCTGCGGGAAGAAAAGCAAATGTGCCGCCTGCGGCAATGTGGACTGTCCTTTTCGTCAGGAGGAACTATGAATTTTACAGAAGCACTGCATACCAAACGGCTGTTTTTTGACGGAGCCATGGGCACCATGCTCCAGGAAGCCGGCCTGAAGCCGGGAGAACTGCCGGAAACCTGGAACCTGCTCCATCCGGAGAAGGTCCGGGCCATCCATCAGGCTTATGTACGGGCCGGGGTGGACATCCTGAAAACCAACACCTTCGGGGCCAACGGCCTGAAATTCGGGGCTGCCCACGGCCAGCCGGAAGTGGAAGACCTGGTCCGGACCGGGGTGGAAAATGCACGGGCCGCCTTTGGGGCAGAAGGACGGGAAGGGTTCGTGGCCCTGGACCTGGGCCCTACCGGGAAACTGCTCCAGCCCTTCGGGGACCTGCCCTTTGCGGAAGCGGTCTCCCTGTATGCCGCCCAGGTGAAGGCGGGGGCTGCTGCCGGGGCGGACCTGATCCTCATCGAGACCATGAGCGACAGTTACGAAGCCAAGGCGGCCATCCTGGCGGCCAAGGAAAATTCGGATCTGCCCATTGTGTGCACTTTTACTTTCGATGAGGACGGGAAGCTGCTGAATGGGGCGGATGTGACCACCGCTCTTGTGATGGCGGAAGCCCTGGGGGCTGCGGCAGTGGGCTTCAACTGCGGCCAGGGCCCTGACACCCTGGTGAAGCTGGTGCCCCGGGCCCTAAAGGCGGTGGACATCCCTCTGGTGGCCAACCCCAATGCAGGGCTGCCGGTCCAGAAGGACGGGAAGACCGTGTTCCACATCGATGCTGCCGGCTATGCGCCCCTGATGGTGCCCTTTGCGGAAGCGGGGGTTTCTGTGCTGGGAGGCTGCTGCGGCACCACACCGGACCATATTGCCCGGCTCATCACAGCCTGCCGGGATATCCCTCTCCCAGCACCCCGGTCCGGAGCTCCCTGTGCTATTGCAGGCTACGGCACGGCGGTGGATTTCGAAGGGATGCCGGTGATCATCGGGGAACGGATCAATCCCACCGGGAAACCTCGACTGAAAGAGGCACTGAAGGCCCAGAACATGGACTATGTGTGCCAGCTGGCCTTGGAACAGCTGGACAAGGGAGCTCAGGTGCTGGACGTGAACGTGGGGGTGCCAGGGGTGGATGAACCGGCCCTGATCGAAAAGGTGATCCTTACCCTCCAGTCCATTACCTCCGTGCCCCTTCAGATCGATACCTCCAACATCGAGGCCATGGAACGGGGGCTGCGGATCTACAACGGCCGGCCCCTGCTGAATTCCGTCAACGGGAAGGCAGAAAACATGAAGGAAGTGCTGCCCTTGGCCAAAAAGTACGGGGCGGCCCTGGTGGGCCTGTGCCTGGATGAAGGGGGCATTGCGGAAAATCCGGAAGGCCGGCTGGAAGTGGCGGATAAGATCATCGCCGAAGCCGGAAAATACGGGATCCCCGCCAAAGACATGGTGATGGATCCGCTGGCCATGACCATCAGCACCGGGGGCCAGAACGCCCAGATCGACCTGGAAGTGATCTGGCAGCTGAAGGCCCGGCACATCAAGACCGTCATGGGGGTGTCCAACATTTCCTTCGGGCTCCCCAGCCGGGATGCGGTGAACAGCGCCTTCTTCGCCCTGGCCATGGAAGCGGGGCTGTCCGCCGGGATCATCAACCCCAACAGCGGAGCCATGATGGGTGCCTACATTGCCTATGGGGCCCTCAGCGGCAAGGATGAAGGCTGCAAGAAGTACGTGGAGTACTTTGCAGATGCGCCCCAGATGGTGGCGGTGGCCAAATCCCAGGGCAGCGGCAAACCGGCGGCCCAGGGGGCCCAGAAGGAATATCCTCTGGAAGAAGCCATTGTGAAAGGGCTCACCAGCCAGGTGGAAAACGGGGTCCGGAAACAGCTGGCGGAAGGCAAACCCGCCCTGGACATCATCAATGAATCCATGATCCCGGGTCTCAACATCGTAGGGGACCTGTTCGAAAAGAAGAAGCTGTTCCTGCCCCAGCTGCTGGTCAGCGCTGATGCGGCCAAAGCCGGCTTCGAGATCCTGAAACAGTCCATTGCCACCGGAGCCAGCACGGAAAAAGGAGAACCCATTGTGGTCTGCACGGTGAAGGGGGATATCCACGACATCGGCAAGAACATCGTGAAGGTGCTCCTGGAAAACTACGGCTACCAGGTCATCGACCTGGGGAAGGATGTGCCTCCGGAAGAAGTGGTGAAAGCCGCCCAGGACCATAATGCCAAACTGGTGGGGCTCAGCGCCCTTATGACCACCACCGTGGGAGCCATGGAAGAGACCATCCGCCAGATCCGCCGGACCTTGCCGGAGTGCCGGGTGATGGTGGGGGGAGCCGTGATGACCGAGGAATATGCCCGGACCATCGGTGCGGATTTCTACGGGGCCAATGCAGTGGCCAGCGTCAGCTATGCCAACCAGCTGTTCCATAAACAACAGTAAAAACAAAACAACTACAGAAAGAAGAGATGCAGCATGACAAGACCTTTGATTGGCGTTTCCGGAAGCCACATGGTGGATGACCACGGCGTTTTTGCCGGGTACCGCCGCTCCTATGTGAATGATGACTACATCCGTTCGGTGAACGAAGCCGGCGGGGTGGCCATCCTGGTGCCCTTTACGGAAGATGAGGAAGCCACCCGGGAAATCATGAGCCGGGTGGACGGGCTGGTGCTCAGCGGCGGCCACGATGTGTATCCCCTCCTGTACGGAGAGGAACCCTGCCGGCAGATCGGTCCGGTGTGGCCGGCCCGGGACAAGTTCGATCTGCTGCTCCTTAGGGAAGCGGAAAAGCGGGGGATCCCTGTCATAGGCATCTGCCGGGGTTGCCAGATCATCAACGTGGGGCATGGGGGAACCCTGTACCAGGACCTGTCTCTGGACAAAAATTCCTTTGTGAAGCATTCCCAGAACCAAGACCCAGCCACCCCTACCCATACGGTGGAAATCCAGGCCGGAAGCCGGGCAGCGCGTATCTTGGACCGGACGGAATGGGTCACCAATACTCACCATCATCAGACGGTGCACCAGGTAGGGAAAGGCCTTGCCGTGACCGGACGGGCCAAGGACGGCACGGTGGAGATCCTGGAAGGGACAGGAGAAAATTATCTCATGGCTTATCAGTTCCATCCAGAGATGATGTCCATCAACAATGAACAAGCCAAAGCCCTTTTTGCTGATTTCATTGCAGCCGCCAAAGGAGAAAATGCATAACATGACGGAGAAAAAAGAAAAATTCGGTTTGTTCAGCATCATCCTCCTGGGCATCAACAGCATCATCGGAACGGGAATCTTCCTTCTGCCCAACCGGGCTTATGCCCTGATGGGGACTGCTTCTTTGGGCATCCTGCTCTTCGATGCCTGCTTGGCCGGGGCTCTGGCCCTGTGTTTTGCAGAAGCCGCCGGTTTCTTTTCCCGGAACGGAGGCCCCTACCTGTATGCCAAAGCAGCTTTCGGGGATTTCTGGGGCTATGAGATCGGGGTATTGAAACTGGTGGTGACCATCATCGCCTGGGCGGCCATGGCCGTAGGATTCGCCACGGCCTTAGGAGCTGCCTTCCCGGCCCTTGCCGGGGATGGGGCCAAAGATGTGATCTCTGCCCTTCTCATCGGAGGACTCAGCGCCCTGAACATCGCAGGGGTGAAAACCACCAAATACTTGAACAATATCCTCACCGTATCCAAGCTGGTGCCCTTGGTGCTGTTCATCGCCTTAGGGATCTTTTTCCTCAACGGCAGCAATTTTATCCCTCTTGTGCCGGCTCATCTGGAAAAGGGAGCCTTTGCCAATGCGGCCATCACCATGTTCTTTGCTTTCACGGGCTTTGAAGCCATTGCCGTGGGGGCGGAAGACTTCAAGGATCCCAAAAGGAACCTGCCCCGGGGAATCATCCTGACCATGGTGCTGGTAACGGTGATCTATATGCTGGTGGTAGCCATTTCCATCGGCATCCTGGGACCGGACTTGGCTGCGGACAAGGCT
>OGYQ01001495.1_pt1 | contig 11754 bp, 10 predicted proteins | sample 1576641 | NCBI WGS metagenome assembly OGYQ01 (sample SAMEA3541476, study PRJEB24748) | human gut metagenome | biome: human gut; feature: human-associated habitat; material: faeces | place: China | collected 2012
CTCCTCGCAGGGGTAGTTCGTCTGTCACACGGCCTTCGGGCGTGAAAAAAGCCCCATTCGTGAAGAGAATCTTGTGCGTCTGCAAGAACTCCTCACAAAACAGGGCTTCGTTGATGTTTTTTCCATCAAACCAGACGGGCATTCCGTCAGGCGGATTGTTTTTCTTCATAGGGCGTTCCCTCCTTCTTTTGTCGTTCAAGTCGCTCCTCCAAGCTGGCAATCAGGCCATCCTCGTTCAACATTTCTACGATTCTTATCCGCTGTCCCAGTTCAGCGGCAATGAGAAAATCTGCCAGATACTCCACATAGTCCAGCATCTGGCAGGCTTCCACAAACCGGTCATCCAAAGCATCTTCCGGCACCTTGGGCGCATACTGTACCTTCCAGCGTTCTAAAAGATGCAGATAATCGCACAGCACCCGAAGGCAGTGCATTTCCTCCTGCCGGTATGCCGTCAGCAGGGGGCGTTTCGGCTTGGGCAGAGCAATGGCCGCCGGAGGCTTATCCGGGTCAATCCCGAAATCCTGTGCCAGCTTTTGTGCCGCCTCGAAGTTGCTCAAACCAAAGAGCCTTGCCACAAGGTCGATCACATCGCCGGTGGCTCCGCAGCCGAAGCAGTAAAAATACTTCTCATTCAGCTTCATGCTGGGATGCCGGTCCTCGTGGAATGGACAGCGGCACATCCCACTGTGATTGACCTGCAAGCCGTAATGTTCCGCTGCATCCCGCACTTGAATCGTTTGCTTCACCAGCTCAAACAGCGTCATTTTCGCTCCCTCCCCTCTGAAAAATATTAGATGCCGTTTTTTCCATAGAGCCTCTCTTTCTTGCGCTTCCGGCGCAGTTGTTGTATAATGTTGATATGGTTCCGAAAAAAGTAATCTGCTTTTAGATTATCCTTTCACTAATAGGAGAAATCCCGGGTGTAAAACGGAACCATTTTTTGAAAAATCATAAAAATTTTTTGAAGGAGGTGAAGTCATGGCGTATCTGTCAGATGACGAGTTTCTGGATACCGAAGATGACTTCACCGGATGGGATGAGGACACAGCCGCTGAATCGGCAGAGGAAGCACTAGAACAGGCCCTTGCGGAAGAACGCCTGACAGAGCTGGAAAGTGAGCTGGAGCAGGACGAGCGTCCTGTTGATTATGATGCCGAACTGGAAACCGAGGAAGAGGAAGCGGCTCCAGTCAGCGAAAAGCGGTTGAAGCGGGAGATGCGGGCCGAAGCCATGCGTCGGCTGGAGGAAGCGGCCCGCACTGAAAGCGATTTCCGGGTGGTTGTGGACGAATGGAACAAGCTGGACCGGAACCGGGAGCGCCGGGAACGGGACCACGAAAAACTCCGTGGAGATGTACCTCTGGAATACCAGGCGGTGTCGGAGCCAAAGCTCATCCCTCGATGGATGAATAACCCTGCATACAGGCAGTTGATGGCGGGAAACTTTCTGGACATCCTGTTTGACTGCCCCTATGAGATGCACCAGTTGAGCGCCGACTCATTTATCTCCGGCATGATCGAAAATCTCAGCGATGAACATAAAGAAGTCCTGTATTTTCTCTCATTACGGTTGTACAGCACCACCCGACTTGCTGCTATGCGTGGGCAGTCTGACCGGAATATCCGCAAGCTGCGGAAAACCATCCATAAAAAATTGCAGTGCCAAATGTATGAACATCTGTGCTGCAAACCGGAAAATAGCCTGACCTTGCGGGAACGCCGGTTTTTGGAGGAATACGCAAAAATCGCAGAAAAACAGGGCAAGAGTGCCGTGATCCGGCGGGAGAACAAGACCAAGCGCAGAAAAAAGAAAAAACGCCCCTGATGGCAGGGGCGACGAAACAGAAAGGGCACGTATCATGAAGAATCTATTTGAACAATCCCGTTCTCATTGGGTGCGCTACGATCATTATGAACTGAAAACTGCCGAAGATGGCAAGCGGTACATCACCCCCGGCAAAAGCGCAAAGCCGGATGTCTACAATCCGCTGAAAGAGGTTCCCAACATTGTACTGGATGCGCTGAATGTGGGAATGCTGATGATGGGGCGCAAACCGGAGGCCGAGGTGGAAAAAGCAGTGATGGAGTTTGTCACCCGGTACGGCCTGCTGGGGTTGATGACTGCCCTGCCCACCACACCGACCTTTATGGACTACGAGGCGGTTTACCTGCCCAAAAACCACTTTATCAAAGAGGAATCCATGGGAACAGACGAATATCTGTCCCTGTTTTACCCCTTTGACAAGTTAGACCTGGTGAAAAAGGGGATCGAATCCATATGGAATGTATCTGGAGATCGGGCCATGATTGCCCTGACCATGACCTTCATGGACGAACCGATGGCCAAGACCATGAGCTTCCAGCGGGAATATGCGGAACCTTACGACTGGGTTGCCCAGCAGTTCAAAGACTGGGCCTTTACCTTGACCACCGCCTTTTTCTACTACAATGACTATGACTTCATGGGCGAGGACGAACGGGGATTGCATCGTAAGGCTATGGCCGCATTTGGTGGGATCGCTCCCAGCTACCACATCGAGCTGCTGGATAAGCCTACCATTTACTGGGATTTCCATTCCCTGCTGCTGGGTATCCAGATGATGTTCAGCTTCATGCTGGTGGACGATGAGCAGCCCCTGCGCCTGTGCAAGCATTGCCATAAGGTGTTTTTGGGCAGCCGTTCCAACGCCGCTTTTTGCAGTCCACGGTGCAAGAATCAGTATAATGTCTACAAGAGCCGTGAGAAATCCAAGGGGGAAAAGGACTAATCAGGATACTTCTTGCCCCACCGGAACCCGGAACTAATGGGGACACTTTTGATACCCTTGTTTTTGTTTTTTGGTGTATATACAAACCTTCCCCGTATTGTATATTTTACGACTTCAGAAAACACAAAAAATCCCGCAGATTTCAACCCGGTATAAGGATGAATCCTGCGGGATTTTATATTATTCATGACACCGGAAAGTCACATTGGCACAAAGATTTATGCGTAAATTATGTGACAACCCTTTCGGCGAGGAACTTTATGATGCTTCTGCTTAATCCATCCAACAAAAAGGAAATCACGAAGCTGCCTACTGTTAAAAGTAACAGCCCGCTAACCCAGTAGAGAGGCGTTACACGGTGGTTGACAAGAACGGGGACTATCACCAAGGTAATAGCCAAGTGATGTACAAGGAAGACTCCAAAACAGCGACGGGATAACCAATGCAAAGCCTTTTGAAGAAACGGACCACAAAACAGGAGTAACTGCCCTAAATAAAACACCATTACAAACACTCCAACACTGGCTGCGGTTACAATCCAATATTCAGGACACCCAAGGCCATACAGTACCAAAGTGGTCATTCCTGCTAAAATTCCTGGGATCCAAAGGGATGGGAGACACCCGCCCAAAAAGATCCCCATGAAAAACAACGGCAGCTGGCCAATCAATGTGGGATAAAGCTGCCCCGGATTTTCCACAAAACAACAAGCCAACCAGGCAAAGAGAGCTCCTACGGCGGCGAAAACAACTCCCCGGCGTCGAATCATGCGCCAAAGTACAGGAAAAACAGCGTAAAGGAACAGAATACAACCCAAATACCACTCTCCAATTTTGTAAAACGTAGGCGTGAAAGACTGAAAATATCCATCTACTCCCACTATAGAGAGAAGCAGTTTCCACGGAGCTACGCCTTCATTGTTGCCACATATAATATCGCTGTAAATAAAAATGGGAAAAAAGCAAAGCCAGAAAAGAGGGTAAATGGCCAGAAAACGTCCCCAAAGATAGCGCTTCATGGACCAGCTGCGGCTTTTTTCCTGCCAGCACAAGCAAGATCCAGAAAGGAGAGTCATGGTGTATACCGCCACTTGGACCAGCGGCTCCATAGCGGGAAGAAAATCTGCTGGACATAGTCCCCGAACGGCGGTTTCTACCTGATAATGATAGAATACTACCACCAAGATTCCGAATACCCGAATCAAATCCAGACCGGGAAGATGTTTGAACTCTTTCATGGCCAGCCTCCTAAACTCTCTTGACATATAAGATAGGAGGCATTTCTTTCTATTCGATGACTTGGAAGGTGACAAAGTTGTCAGAAACAATGTATTTACCAGGAAGATTACATATCAGATGACAGATCAGTCACGCACAGAGTACTATTCCGTGATAAAATAATATGGCACATTAAACATTTGAAGTGAGGAAATCATCCCAATGGTTCGGATATTGTTGATTGAAGATGACTCCACTATTGCAGCCGGGCTGGCGTATTCTCTGGAACAGGAGGGGTGGAGTGTCACTTGCAAGGGCACTCTGGCGCAAGGGAGAAACGCCTTAGAGACTGGAGAATACCAGCTGCTATTGGTGGATGTCGGTTTGCCTGATGGTAGCGGCTACGATCTGTGTGCTGCTGCTAAAAGCAGGAATATTCCGGTGATTTTTGCCACTGCAAGAGGGGATGAGGGAAGCGTAGTACTGGGCCTGGATATGGGGGCTGACGATTATATCGTTAAACCCTTTCGGTTGCGGGAAGTGGCCAGCCGCATCCGGGCCGTACTACGCAGAGCGGCCGGAGAGCGGGAGCAGTTGGTTCGGTTGGGGGAACTGGCGGTAGATACACAGAAAGGCCAAGTGACCCGTAACGGAACTCCCATCTTGCTTACCGCTCTGGAATACCGATTACTGCTTACTTTTCTGTCTCCTCCTGGACAGACTCTCACCCGGGGGCAACTGTTGGAAGGAATCTGGGATGTGGAAGGAAATTTTGTCAATGACAACACCTTGTCTGTGTATATCAAGCGACTGCGTGACAAGCTGGAAATGCCAGGACACCCTCTCATTTCCACTGTACGTGGAATGGGCTATCGGCTGGAGGTAGATGGCCATGACAAGAAATAAGGAATTATATCTGCCTATCGCCCTCAGCATGGCTCTGACTTTGGTTTCAGGGCTGCTCTGTGGCTTTTTGGGTGGCCCCTGGGTAGCACTGACAGGGAGCGGGTCCGTTCTTCTCACCACACTGCTCTGGATGAGCACAACAAGGAGCCGGTATAAAAAGCTGCAGGAATTAGGAGAATACCTGGCTTCGGTATATGCAGGCGGGGAACTTCTGGATATTCGTGACAATCGGGAAGGAGAACTGAGCCTTCTGAAGAACGATCTGCACAAGATTACCGTTACCCTGCGTCAGCAAAGTGCCCAGCTGGCTCATGACAAGGAATTTTTGCAGCAGCTTCTGGGCAATATTTCCCATCAACTGCGCACCCCTCTTACCGGAATGCTGGTTATGGCGGACTTGCTGGCACGACCAGACCTACCGCTGGAAAAGCGCCAGGAATTTACCGGGCAGCTTACTGCACAGCTGGAACGAATGCAATGGTTACTGGAGAGACTTTTGACCTTGTCCCGGTTGGATGCCGGGTGCCTGGAACTGGAACGAAAAACCGTTTCACTGCCATCTTTGCTGGATAGAGCTACTGCTCCGGTAAGGGTGGCCCTGGAACTGCGTGGCCAGACTTTAAAAGTGGAGTGCCCTCAAGACCTCCTGTGGGATGGGGATGAAAAATGGACCGCAGAGGCTGTAACCAACCTGGTGAAAAACGCTTCTGAGCATTCCCCGGAAGGAGGCTTGGTAAAAATTTCCGTGAGCAAGGATGTACTGAATCTTTGGATCACAGTGGAAGATAATGGCCCCGGTATCCCGGAATTGGATATGCCCTATTTGTTTCGGAGATTTTATCGTGGCAGTAATGCCGCTCCGGGCAGCGCTGGTATCGGCTTGGCTTTGGCGGCAGAATTAGTTCGAGCTCAAGGCGGCAGTGTGGTGGCAGAAAATCAGACCCCAGGCCCTGGTGCTCGTTTTATCCTCAAATTGCCCATACATCCCGGTAGTTTGTGACAAAACTGTCACCCAGACAGTCATCAAGAGGAAAGAAACAGCCAGTATACTCAAGATGTGGGGGCAACAAAGGCGTTGCCCAGTCTTGATACCAGGAGGGAAATATGGAATTACTGCGTGTGGAACACCTTAGCCGTTATTATGGGGAAGGTCCTGCCCAAGTAAAGGCACTGGATGATGTGTCATTCTCCGTAGAAAAAGGGGAGTTTGTCGCCATTATGGGCCCGTCTGGCAGTGGAAAAAGCACCCTCATGCACCTGCTTGGAGGGGTGGACAAGCCTACAGCCGGACATGTATGGTTACAGGGCACCGATCTTTACAAATTGGACGAGAACGCACTGGCCATTTTTCGACGGCGCCAGATAGGTCTGGTGTATCAGTTTTACAATCTACTTCCTGTGCTCAATGTACGGGAAAACCTGACCTTACCTTTGCTGTTGGATGGACGCAATGTCAACAAAAACCAGTTGGAACAGCTGGCCCAAATTCTGGGCATCCAGGATCGGATGAACCATCTGCCCCATCAGCTTTCCGGCGGTCAGCAGCAGAGGGTCAGCATTGGCCGGGCCCTGATTACCAGCCCTGCCCTTCTGTTGGCAGATGAGCCTACCGGCAACCTGGACAGCAAAAACAGTGCTGAAGTGATGGCTTTGCTGCGTTATTTTCATGAGAAAAAAGGTCAGACATTATTGGTCATTACCCACGATGAACGGATTGCCTGTCAGGCAGACCGACTCATTACTGTGGAGGATGGGCATATTGCTCAGGACGAGGCGGTGCGGCCATGAAAAATATTGTGCACACTTTGACTCTCGCTCAGATGCGGGCTAATCCCCGTCGTACTCTTGTGACTCTGGTGGGTGTGGTTTTATCGGTGACCATGCTCACGGCAGTTTTTGCGGGGGCTGATTCCTTTTTGAATCTTCTGTACCGACAGGCAGCACAGGACAACGGCACCTGGCATGGCAGAGCCTTTGAGACTGGAGAACAGGTGGTAGAAAATCTGTCCCAGGATGACAGGATTGACCAACTGGGCCTGGCAGCCAGTTGGGGAGTGTCTCCCCTGGACGACAGCAATAGGTGGGGGGCCGCTCTCTATGGAGTAAACCAGTCATTTTACCAGCTTTTGAGGGTAGAGTGTCTGGAAGGAAATCTTCCTTCCACAGAGAACGAACTGGCCATTTCTCAGACTCTCGCCAAAAAGACCGGTTGGAAGATTGGAGACCAAGTCTCTTTGGATTTGTTACGAGTATGGACCCCACAGGGGGTGGATTCCGCAGGGGAAATGATCTATCGGCAAACCAGCGGCCCGGGAATCATGGGATTATCGGACAGCTATATGCTCCGTTCTGTGGGGGAAAAACAGTTCACGATTACAGCTATTGTGGACCCAGGCGGTTTTGATGATCAAAATGTGTTCGCCTGGGAACCATGCTTTACAGTTCTGGAGGATCAGATCCCCCCGGATGGATTGTGGTGCGCTTATTATACTGTCAGTTCGCTGGGGCGAGAACTGTATGACCTGCTGGAAAGTATCCAGAAATGGCAGGCAGACTTGCCTGTCGATGCTGGAGGCGTGGGGACCATCGATCTAAACCGGCAGCTCTTGCTTTATTATGGCATAGATTATCCGGGCAGCCTCCTATTGCCTGCCTTTTACGGTTTGATGGCGGTAACACTTCTCATTATTCTGGTGGGTGCTGTGTCTCTGGCTCGAAACGCCTTTGCCATCAGTATGACGGAGCGCACACAAATGCTGGGAATGTTGGCCAGTGTGGGGGCTACCCGGGCGCAGAAGCGGCAGTCCGTCTTGTATGAAGCCTTTATTCTGGGATTGATTGGCATCCCTTTGGGCCTGATTGCAGGCTGTGGAGGAATGGCGATTACACTGGTTTTCCTGAATAGTCAGGTACAGGAACTGTTTCAATTTTCTCAGCCTCTTTATCTTTCGGTACGGCCTCTTCCCCTGGCCGCTGCAGCCCTGCTGGCAGCCTTGACTCTGGCATTCAGTGCACTGCAACCGGCCTTGAAAGCCAGCAGGATCACGCCCATGGATGCCATCCAAGGAGAAGGTCAGGTTCAATTTCATTCCAATGATGTAAAAACAGGAAAACTGACTGGAAAGATTTTCGGTTTTCCTGGAATTTTGGCCCTCAAAAATTGTAAGCGAAACCGGGGACGGTATCGAGCAATTGTATTTTCCCTGGCGCTCAGCGTAATTATGCTGCTGGCTGGCACCGGACTTTCTTATTATGTGGACCGTGCCATGGGAGTGCGTTACGGGACAGACAGTCCCTTAGCAACGGCGACCATCACCTTCAACGATCCTTCCTTGGATACCGCTACCTATACGGATGATCTGAAAGCTCTGGCTGGAACAGGGGAAGTACGGTTGGTCGGAGGTTTGCAGGCTGGAGAGATGGGCAGCTTCACTTTGAATTGGGCGGATATGAGCCAAGACGCAATAAAATGGTTTCAAAACCAGAGCGGTCTCTTAGATGAACAGGATTATACTTCTGAGGACGGCCAAAATGTCACCGTCTATCCCACCTTGCTGGTCATGGATGACCAGGAGTTTTCCGACTGGGCAGGCAAGGAAGTTTCCTTGAATTCGGATTATCTGGATTGTGTTATGATCACCAGCACCTATCTGTATAATGCAGGCAGCTACACTCAGCTGAAAAATGCTCTGAATCTACAACCTGGATTTTCTATGGAGTTTGCACAAGAGAACGGGTTTGCAGACACTTGGCACGTAGCAGCACTGGCGGAGGATTTCCCTTATTCCGGAAACACGGTCACCTCCAACACCGTGGAAAGCCTTACTTTACAGTTGGTGACCAGTCGCAGTGTATTCCAAGCATTCCTGAATCGGCAGGCAGACCTGGGCAGAAGCGGTGCATACTACTGGCAGGTGCAGTACATTCACCCTGAAAGTATTTCCGCCCTAACCAGCGGATTGGAGGAATGGTCCCTAAACAACAGCTATGGCCTGCCCCAAGGGGTGATCAGTGCAAACTACAATTCCCTTGCCATGGGTGGCCTTCAGCGGTTTGGAATGCTTCTACAAATCTTATGTACCGGGTTTGTTCTGCTGCTATGTCTGGTATGTATGGCCAATATTCACAATAGCCTCTCTACGGGAATGGAACTGCGTGCTCGGGAATATGGAATTCTCCGCAGCGTAGGAATCACACCCGTGGATTTCCGTAAGATGATTTGGCTGGAAAGTCTTTTCTACGGAATCAAAGCGCTGTGCTGGAGTTTACCTTTTGGAATGGGCGTGTTGGCCCTGGAATACTATGCTATCCGACGAGCATTCCAACTTCCCTTCTGTCTGCCAGTGGGCAGCATTGTCCTGGCAGTTGTTTTAGTAATGGGGGTATGCTGGATTTCTGGACTTCTGACCCGCAGGAGTCTGGAGGAGCAGACTATTACCGAGGCCATTCAGAAAAAACTTTTTTAAACAGAAGCCGCAGAAGTGTTTTCCTTCTAAAGGGCTCTCGGAAGAGGTCACCTAAAGGTGGCCTCTTCTCGTGTCAAGAGAAGAAATACAGTACAATGGATATGAATAATGAGAAGAGCTGATATTGTTTCTGTGTAAACAGCAAATAAAAACCTGTAATTATCTTGTACAGAGACAATAAAAATGACGGGTAAGCATTTTTGTGTGCTTACCCGCCTTGTTTCATCTGTTAATTTTCAAATGGCTTGTATACAGTCACGGTTTTCAGATACTTCACGGGATCGCCGTTCAGCACCAGATCTGCATACTCAGCCGGAGCGTTAAAAATCAGCCAGTCCAGCTCGGAGCGTTCATACATATTGTCGGCCACTTCGTTCTCCACGACAATGGTATCAATGGAAATCATGCTGCCATCGGCATATTTTAACTCGACACAAGCAGTGTCGATATTGAATTCACAGGATAGTAAATGGTTCACAGTGTTAATCTCCTTGCAGCTTTCATTTTTAACAAATAATCTGTCGTGATGAACCCGCTTCCCGAATGTTGCTTCCCACACTCCGCACCAATTCCGCACCAATTTGTCATGAAAGTATATGTAGATGCATGGATTTATGTAACGGAAAAGTTCGTAAATATGGGAAATATTGAGCTTTATGAAGGAATATTGAGATATAAAAAGGCCGATTATCCACCGATTCCTAATTTCATATTGTTTCGCTCCTTTTGGCGTGTTTTCCATCCCTTATTATACACACAAGGCCGCCACGGCGCAAGAAAAATGGGGCAAAACGCCTTTGCGTTCTTTTTTTATCCACAATTTTACGGTATAATACCAGGTAAAGTGGGCACGCATGAGGACGGCCCCGCATAAACGGAGGGAAATACCATGGCGAATGAGAAAATTCTGGTTGTAGATGACGATAAAAATATCTGCGAACTGCTGCGGCTCTACCTGGTCAAGGAAGGCTACAACGTGACGATGGTCCATGACGGCAATGCCGCTCTGACCGAATTCGACAAACTGCATCCCGACCTGGTGCTGCTGGACGTGATGATGCCGGTGATGGACGGCTGGGAGGTCTGCCGCAAGATCCGCGCCAAGGACAACACCCCCATCATCATGCTGACAGCCAAGGGCGAAACCTACGACAAGGTGCTGGGGCTGGAACTGGGCGCCGACGACTACATCGTCAAGCCCTTTGACGCCAAGGAGGTCACGGCCCGCATCAAGGCGGTGCTGCGCCGTTCTTCCAAGGAGGAGGACAACAAGGGCGTCTATGACTTTGACAACCTGCACCTGGACATGAACCGCTATGAGCTGAAGGTCAAGGGCAAGGTGGTGGAGGCGCCGCCCAAGGAGCTGGAACTGCTGGCCTGCCTGGCGGGACATCCCAACCGGGTCTACACCCGGGACCAGCTGCTGGACGAGGTGTGGGGCTTTGAGTATTACGGCGATTCCCGCACCATCGACGTCCATGTGAAGCGCCTGCGGGAAAAGCTGGAGGGCGCTTCCGACAAGTGGAACCTCAAGACCGTGTGGGGTGTGGGCTATAAGTTCGAGGTCCGGGAATGAGCCGCCGCAATACCATCAGCCGGGAATTCTTTTCCACCATCGCGGTGGTGCTCATCCTCGGCCTCAGCGTCATGTGCGCCATCCAGACGGCCCTGTCGGCGGCGTATTTTGTCAGCGAGCGCCATACCGCGCTGACCGCCATTCTGGACGGCGCCGGTGCCATGAGCCAGCGCTTTGCCGAGCTGGGCGACATCGTTACCCAGCCCCTGGCGGATGAGCGGGCCAAGGATGCCCGCAACGGGTTTGAGCTGTTCAACACCGCTTCGGGGGCGCTGGTCTTTGTCACGTCGGAGGATGGCCGCGTGCTGCTGCACACCGACGGCGCCGACTTTGCCGACCAGTATGTGCCCCAGCAGATCCTGGACGAGCTGGACCAGGGCGGAGACATTTTTGTCACCGGCACCATGGATGGGCTGTACAACGACAAATACTATACAGCGGGGCGGCGCATCAACGTGGGTGGTACCCAGGGCTACCTCTTTGCGGCCAGCCCCATGACCGCGCTGGGGTCGTACATCATCGACATGCTGGTCATGTTCGGCATCTCGGCGGCGGCCATCCTGCTGTTGTGCAGTCTGCTGTGCTGGGTGCTGGCCCGGCGGATCACCGGCCCCATCGAGGATATCAGCGAGGCGGCCCGTCGCCTGGGCAGTGGGGACTTTACGGCCCGGGCCCCGGTGGACGGCTGTGTGGAGCTGGCGGATTTTGCCACCACCTTCAACAACATGGCCCAGCGCCTGCAGACCATCGACAATTCCCGCGGCCAGTTCATGGGCAACATCGCCCACGAACTGCGCACCCCCATGACCACCATCAAGG
>OGYQ01001497.1_pt1 | contig 11707 bp, 8 predicted proteins | sample 1576641 | NCBI WGS metagenome assembly OGYQ01 (sample SAMEA3541476, study PRJEB24748) | human gut metagenome | biome: human gut; feature: human-associated habitat; material: faeces | place: China | collected 2012
CCGTCACACCCAGGGGCTGCCAGGCATTCAGGCCGGTGAAGCCCAGGTGGCCGTCCTTCTTGGCCGTAATGGTGGTATGTACCTCCACCACATCGTTGAGGGTGGTTTCCAGCAGACCGCGGGCGTTATCCAGTTCGCGCTGGAGCGCCACACGTTCGGGGTGCAGTTCGCCGCTGGCCTCATCGGGGGTGTCCAGCCGGGTCTGCAGGTCGTCCAGGGTGCCCTCGTCCACTTCCTCCTGCAGCGTTACGTGGAGGTCGTCGGCATACAGCGCCAGAATGTCATCTTCCAGGCTGTCGTACTCGTAGAACCGCATCTCGGAGATGGAAACCGGGCTGTCCCAGTAGGTATACCCCACGCAGACGCGCAGATAATCGGTGGTGACACCACCGGGGATCTTGATGGTAAAGTAGTTGCGGCTGCCGTCGTTATGCCGGACGATGGTCACACCCGGCACCTGGTATTCACTGCCCTGCTCATCGCGAGCAAACAGGCGGACCTTGCCGTAACCACTGCGGTCCTCGGCCTGGGTCAGCGAGATGCTGCCGATATGGTAGCGGGCGTCAAAGGTGACGCGCAGACCGTCGTTGAGGTTGTAGCTGGCACCGTCGTCCCAGTCATCCACACCGTACCAGGAGGCGAAATTGTTATCCACAGCGCCCCAGGCGGTGTTGCCGGAATCCAACGGGCTGTCCTTCATATAACCGTTCTTATGGGTGATGGACAGGATATGGGCTGTGACCTCGCCGGCGGCACCCGGCGTGTTCAGCAGCTTGTAGGCCGGCATCTTGACCGGGTTCACGTTGGCCGTAGATGCCGTGGAAGTCAGCGAGGCGGGGCCTTCGCCCAGTTCGTTGACGCCGGTGACATACACCTCATAGCGGGTGTTGTTTTCCAGGCCCTGAATGGTGTAGCTGTTCTTGGCAATTCCTTCGACCTTGATGAAGTCCCCTTCGCCCTGTTTACGATAGTAGACGTTATAGGTTTCGGTATCCTTCATGTCCTTCCAGGACGCTTCAATACGCTGGAAGCGCCCGGTCAGTGTCAGGGCGTCGGGGGCGGCGGGCAGTTTGTCGGCTTTGGGGATCACCGTGATGGCCTCGCCGTAGCCGCTGCGCCATTCACCGTTGACCGACTGCACCTTGACGGTATAGGTCTTGCTGTTCTGCAGTTTTTCACCGCGGAAGCTGCTCACCGCCAGGGTGTTGGAGGCGGTGCGCACGGTTTCGGTTTCATCGCCGAAGGTGATGGAAACTTCGTACCCGGTAACGTTTACCGCCGGGTCCCAGGTCAGGGTGAAGGCCTGGCTTTCGGGCACGGCCTTCAGTCCGGTGGGAATGTCCATCGTCGGGGGCGGGATGCGGGATTCCATATCGTTGAGGAATTCCACCTTGGAGATCTCCGCCAGGTTGCCGCCGCCAGACACCGAAGTGATCTTGATGGTGACCTTCTTGACGGCGATCTGTGCGCCGAAGTTGACCTCGATGGAGCCGTCGGGCTGCACCGTGGCTGCCCCCATAAAGCGGGCCAGCATCCCGTTGCTGACGGGGATGTCCATGGTTTTGGTCTCGCCGTATTCCTCGTATTCCACCGTGACGGTGGCGCCGTTGACAGCGGTATCACCGGCGGGCGGGGTCTGCAGCACCAGGCCCGCCATGGGCAGGGGTTCCTTGGCTACTTTCTCAAAGTCAAAGCTGACGGTGACGGGGTTATCCTCCGAGATGGCTTCCTCCGAGGTGGGTTTCAGTTCCACCGCCGCCGCACCGCTGAGCAGATCGTCCAGGCTGCCGCTGACGACTTGGGTGGTTTCTTCCGTTTCCAGTTCCATCAGGCTTTCGGGCACACGGATCAGCACCGAGGCGGCGCCGTCCCGGGTTTCTTCCAGGCTGGCGGCCAGCATCTGCAGGTCCACCAGGTCCACGGTACCGCTGCCGTCCAGGTCCACGGTGTAGCTGGCGTCGGTGCTTTCCCCTTCAAGGACATCAATCAGTGCGGTGGTATCCCCCTCGCCGAGGGAGCCGTTGCCGTCCACGTCACCGATGCGCAGCGCACCGGGATGGAGATTATCCGCGGTGTAGGTATATCCGGCCAGGAAGCCGGTGTACAGCTGTACCGAATACAGCAGGTTTTCTACCTCAATGGTCTGGGTGTAATCCGCAAAGCCGCTGCCGCTGACCGTCAGCGTGTAGCTGCCCCGGGGCAGGTCCCGGAAGCGGATCTCCTGCTGAGCAGGCACCGTACCGCCGGCTGCCTGCAGCGTGATCTCTCCGGAGCGGGTGGACGGGCCCGTCAGGCTGACGGTGAACTCCACATCCCCCTGCATCGGCAGACCCGCCAGCAGCGTGACAGAAACCTCCGCCGTATCCTGCGGGGCACTCTCTGCCGCGGCTTCGTCTTCGTGGGATTCCTCTGCCATAAGTTCAATGGGCGGAAGTTCCTCTTCCGCTGCCGGTACTTCAGGCAGACTTTCCTCGGCGTCGGGGGACGCCGTTTCGGAGGAAGCAATTTCCAGGGGCTGTGCTTCATCCGTTTCCGTCACTGCGGCCTGCACCGCAGATTCGGCGTATTCTTCCGCAAAGGCGGCCGTGCCCTGGGCCAGGATGCTGAACATCATGCAGGTGCTCAGCAAGGTGGCGATGGCTCTTTTCACTTCATTACATCCTTTCTTTTGGGTTGGACCGGGTGATTTTTCCTGAAAGCGGAGAAACATCCGGCTCCGTGTTTGGGTTTTCGTTCTCTTGGCCAGCGCACATTTTACTATAAAAAAACTAGGAAATCAAGCCTTTTTGAGATTTTGTTATAAAATAATTTTTTGACATAGGCTTATTTTTATTTTATATCGTTATTTCGTCATTTTAAAATTTCATCTTTTTTTACATTCTTTTTACTTTGGCGGTATGTAACAAAAAAAGAGCGTGTTCCGCCCTATGGGTGGAACACGCTCTTTTGCGTTCCCTGCTGCTTTCCCGAAGCAGCGGGGAGCTATCATTTTCTGTAAGATCAGGCAAAACCGATCATGACTGCCACAACCACAAAGATCGTGGACAGCACAAAGAGCATCCCCTGCATCTTGATCTGGAACTTGGCCCACTTGCCCCATTCCAGACGAGCCACGCCCAGTACGCCCAGCAGGCAGCCGGAGGTGGGCACAATGAGGTTGGTAAGACCGTCGCCCAGCTGGTAAGCCAGTACGGCCACCTGGCGGGTGATACCGGCCAGGTCCGCCAGGGGCGCCATGATGGGCATGGTGAGGGCCGCCTGACCGGAGCCGGAAACAACCACGAAGTTGAACAGGCTCTGGAACACATACATGAGCCAGGCTGCCAGCACACCGGGCACGCCGCTGAGCAGATTGCCCAGGGTGTACAGGATGGTGTTCATGACACTGGGGGTGGTGGGGTCGGTGCCGCCCAGCACGATGACGATGCCCTGGGCCATACCCACCACCAGCGCTGCGCCCACCAGGTCGGCGGCACCGCTCTGGAAGGAGGAAGCCATATCCGAAGCGCGCATACCGTTGAGGTGGAAGATGCAGCCGATGATACCGGCTGCCAGGCCCATGACGAAGAACTGGGAGGCGATTTCAGGGATGTAGTACCCTTCGACCACAACGCCCCAGACCGTCCAGATGATGGTGACCAGAATGGTCAGCAGCACCAGGCCCTGGCCCAGCGTAAAGGGCGCGGAGGCCGCGTCGCTCTGGGCCATCTGGCCGCGGTAGTAGGCGTCGCTCTCATAGGCCACCGAGGAGGTGGGGTCCCGCTTGATCTTGCGGGCATAGAGCATGGTAAAAATCACGCCCGCCGCCGTAAAGACGATCCACATAACGATACGGAACCCGGCCCCCGACAGCACCGGCACCCCCGCGATGCCCTGGGCAATAGCCAGGCCGAAGGGATTCATCCAGCTGGTGGCGAAGCCGATCTGGGTCGCCACGTAGGTAACGCAGACCGCCACCACCGCATCGTAGCCCATGGCGATGGTCAGCGGCACAATGACCATGGCAAAAGGAATGGCCTCCTCGCCCATGCCAAAAACCGCACCGCCCAGAGAGAACAGCGTGAACAGCACCGGGATAAGGATGATTTCCCGCCCTTTGGTCTTGCGGATCATGGCGTGGATGCCCGCATCCACCGCGCCGGTGCGCATAACGATGCCAAAGGCACCGCCGATGACCAGAATAAAGGCCACAATGCCCACGGCACTGCCGGTCTTGTCACCGGAGGTCAGACCCTCGAACACATAGTTGAGCATACCCTGGCCGCCGAAATCCTCAGTGCCGAAGATCGGCACACCGCTGCGTACCCGGTTGCCGGCTTCGTCCAGCTCATAGGCGAAGCTGTCCGCTACAATGACCGTACGGGTCTTTTCGGTATCGCCCACCATGTAGCTGACTTCCTGCGTCTGGAAGCTGCCCACCGGGATCAGGTAGGTCAGCACCGCGCAGAGGACCACCACCGCAAAAATGATGACGTAGGTATGCGGCATCTGGATGGTCTTTTTCTTTTGTTTTTCCACGATTCCTATCACTTCCTGCATATAATTCAGCGCCGCATACATCAATTGTACGCTGCGCCGCGCCACGCGCTTCCCTATAGTAGCGTATACTGTAAAAAAATGCAATGCAAAATCCCGAATTTATTTGCAAATATGCAGGGCTTTCGGTATAATTATACTGTATGTGCGTTTTCGTACAAGTTTCAACCACAGGAGCCTGTATCATGATGATGAACAATTACCGGGCCGAGATGATCGCCGCCATCAGCCGCCTGGTGGAGATTCCCTCGGTCTTTGCCGAAAGCAGCGACTATCCCTTCGGTCCCCAGGTGGACCACTGCCTGGATGTCACCCTTGCCATGATGAAAGATCTGGGGTTTCGCACCTTCAAAGCCCTCGACGGTATGTACGGCTATGCCGAAACCGGTGAGGGAGAGCTGTTCGGTGTGCTGTGCCACCTGGACGTGGTTCCGGCCCGCCAGGAGGATGGCTGGGAGCATGACCCGTTCCGCCCGATGGTGCAGGGGGACTGGCTCTGCGGCCGCGGCACCCAGGACGACAAAGGCCCCAGTGTTGCCGCCATCTATGCCCTGAAATCCCTGCTGGACGAGGGACACAAGCTGAACAAACGGGTACGGTTCATCTTTGGCATTGACGAGGAAACCATGTGGAAGTCCATCCACGCTTACTGCGACCGGGAGGAGTTGCCCGTCAGCGGTTTTGTGCCGGATTCCACCTTCCCGCTGACCTATGCCGAAAAGGGACTTTTGCAGGTGCAGGTGCGGTCGGACAAGCCCTTTACCCTGCCCTGCCGCGGCGGCGACAGCATGAATGCGGTATCGGCTCATGCCGAATGTGTGCGAGATGTCGCTCTGGAACGCGCCCTGCGGGAGCTGGAGCTGCCCTTCCACGTGACCGGGGATGCCGTCTGCACCGAGGGCCTGACCGCCCACGCCAAGAACCCCTGGAAAGGCGTAAACGCCAACCTGAACCTGCTGCGTGCCCTGCGCAAGGCCGGTTATGGGCATGACGCCATCACCTTTGCCTGCAACGCCCTGGACGGCAAGTTCCGGTTTGAGGGCTTCACCGACCAGGACCTCTCGGACTTTTCCGGGCCGGTCACCGTCAATCTGGGACAGTTCACGCTGGACGAACACGGTGCCGTGCTGGGGCTGGACCTGCGCCTGCCCGTGACCCGCGAAAAGGAAGAGATTCTCTCCCTGGTGCAGAAAAAAGCCGCCGAATGCAACATGACGGTGGAGGAATTCGACTGGCTGAGAGCCATCCACGTACCGCAGGACGGCCCGCTGGTGACCAAGCTGCTGCAGTCTTACCGCGAAGTGACCGGCGACGTCAAGACCGAACCGTACATTTCGGCCGGCGCCACCTTTGCCCGCGCCTTCGACAACTGCGTGGCCTTCGGTGCCAATATGCCCCACAGCCCCACCAGCGAGCATCAGCCCAACGAGCGCATCTCCATCATCAAGCTGATACAGGCCGCCGAAGTATATCGCCGCGCCTTCAGCTACCTGGTGCTGGCCGACTGATTGTTACCGCCATAACAGCAATGCCCCCGGACCGCAGCGGTCCGGGGGCATTTTGCGTTGCAGGAAATCAGAACAGTTTGCGGCCTGCCGCATACTTGGCGCAGGGCCGCCCGTCCGAAAGGTAAACCGTGCGCTCCAGCCGTTCGGCCAGCGTGCAGTCGCGGGTGGTGGGCAGGGTGCTGTCATCCAGCACCACGGCGTCGAACTCGTAGCCCGGCTCAAAGCTGCCCACCTTGCCGAAGAAAGCACCGCCGCCCTTGGTGGCCATATACAGTGCCTCGGGCATCGTCAGAGCCGGGGTATCCTGATCCACCAGCCGCCACCGCAGTTTGGAGCACTGGATGGCATCGGTCATGGCGCGGAAAATCGACAGATGGGCGCCGCCGGCCACATCGCTGCCAAGGCCCACTTTCTGGCCGTCCCGCAGATACTGCTTGACGGGGGCAATGCCGGAGGACACATTCATGTTGGACTGGGGGCAATGGGCGATAAAGACACCCTTTTCCTTCATCAGCGCGCGCTCTTCTTCGCCGCTCCAGACACAATGAGCCATGATGGAGGGACAATCCCCACCGAACAGGCCCGCCCGGGCGTAGGATTCACCGTAGAACCGGGTACCGGGGCAGAGTTCCTGCACCCAGGCGATCTCGGAGAGATTTTCCGAAAGGTGGGACTGCATGGGTGTGCCGAACTCCCGGTGCAGCTGTCCCAGGCCGTTCATCAGTTCGTCGGTGCAGCTGGGGGTAAACCGTGGTGTCAGAATGGGGCGTACCCGCTTGAAATCCGCGCTTTCCTCCAGCCAGCGGCGGGTTTCGGCCAGGGATTCCGTGGTGGTTTCCCGCAGGTAGTCGGGGCTGTTACGGTCCATGTTGACCTTGCCCACATAGCAGGGCAGCCCGGCCTTTTCCAGCACCTGCATCAGCCGCAGGGTCGCCGGGCGGTGCAGCGTGGCAAAGATGCTGGCCCGGGTGGTGGTGCTGTGCAGCAGTGCTTCCACAAAAATGCGGTAGGCCGCTTCGGCATAGGCTTCGTCGGCAAAATGGCTTTCCTCCGGGAAGGCATTTTGCTCCAGCCAGTCCAGCAGCTCCATGTCCATGCCAAGCCCGCGGTAGGCATACTGCCCCGCATGCACATGCAGGTCCACAAGGCCCGGCAGAATCAGCTTGTCGCCGTAATCCTCCACCGGGATGCCCTGATAGCGTTCGGGCAGCGTATCAAAAATGCCCGCGACGGTGCCGTTTTCACACACAAGGTAGGACTGCGGGTGCAGGTCCAGCTCCCCGCACACAGGCGTATGGATCAGATTGCCTTTTACGGCAAAAGTGGTTTGCATATAGGGGTCGCTCCTTTTTGGTGGGGATAGTGCTTACCATTCAGTGTACCACGAATCCCCATAAAAAAGCAACCGTACGGCAAAAATCCGCACGGTTGCTTTAGATTTCGAGCATTTTCTTCAATCTGCGGCAGGTTCCGCCAGGGCAAAGCTGAAACTGAAATTCGGGTTCAGAGAGCCCTCCTCTGTAAGGGAACACACCGCCCAGCAGCTGTCGGGCAGCGGTATCCAGACACGCGTTTGAGGCGCAATATCCGGATTGGGGTATTGCAGTACGTCGCTGCGCAGCACTTCCGGCGTCACCGCCACCGGCACCGGGCGGGCCGCATCCCAGACCGACAGTGCCGCCCGGACAGGGTCATCCACCCATTCCCCGGTATAGGTGCCGTCAAGCAGCCGAGCAAACAAATCGTTCAGCTGGTCACTGACAGACTGAAGCTGTTCATCGCTCAGACAGTTGCCCTCCGGGGGCTGCGTGTACCAGTCGGTCCGGTCTACCGCTGTCGGCCATTCCCCCGGCAGTTCCTCGCAGGAGGTCATGGCGTATTCCACCAGATTGCTGTGCCCATCGTATACTTTGCGTTCGGTGATGGCAAAGGCCCGTACCTCCCCCACCGTCCAGCCCAGAGCGTCCTGTTTGCGCCCCACCACCCGGGTGGCGGCCGTCAGATGGGCATCGACCTCCAAGGTATCCTTCACATCCAGGCTTCCCAGCTGTATCCAGGCACCGGGTTCCAGCCCCATCCCCCGGGCCACAGCGTCCTCCAGGTCGCCGTCCTGCAGGTAAAATTCCTCTACCTTACCTTCCGCATCAAAGGAGAATCGGAACTCATGATTCCCCGCAGGCAGCCCGGTAGCACCCGGGTCCGCGATGGTCAGCGTCGCATAGGGGACTTCATACAGGCCGCCGCCCACAGACACATCGGTGATGACCAGTCCTGTCAGGTCGGGCAGCGGCAGTCCGCTGTCCAGCAAGGAATCGGACAGAACGCTCCGCAATTTTTCGGTATCGTTTGTGTACAAAGCCTCCACAAAGGCAAGGCCGTTGTCGTGGCCGGCGGCGTTATTGGGCATAAACTGGCCGTCATACACATGGGGCGGCTGGGGCGTGGTAGGCAGCGTCAGCATCTCGTAGTCCAGTCCGGCGCTTGGGTCCGGTGTCGGGGTAGGTGCCGCCGTGGGCGTTGGTGTAGGTTCCACCGTTGCCGCCGGGGTAGCCGTCGGCGCCGGGGTCGCTTCGGGACGGGCGAGCGGCCCGCAGGCGGTCAGCACCGCCAGCAGCACAGCGGGAATTGTCAGGAACAGGGATTTCATGGCAGGGACCTCTTTTTATTGGGTCAGGCTGTCCAGCAGTGCGGTGCAGCCTTCGTACACGTCGCGCCAGGTGGCCTCAAAATCGCCGGTGTACCAGGGATCGGCCACCTCACCGGGGCGGGCAGTATAATCCAGCAGGGCGTGGATTTTGCCCGCCGGGTCGCCGCCGCACAAACGCGTCATGTTGCGCAGGTTGGCGTGGTCCATGCCGATGAGCAGATCGTAGTGCCCATAATCGGCCCGCGTCATCTGCCGCGCTGTCTTGCCCGCGCAGGAGATGCCGTGTTCGGCCAGTTTGCGCCGCGCCGGCGGATAGACCGGGTTGCCGATCTCCTCGGTACTGGTGGCTGCGGAGGCAATTTCGAATTGCCCGGCCAGCCCGGCTTTTCCCACCAGGTCTTTCATCACGAATTCCGCCATGGGGCTGCGGCAGATGTTGCCGTGGCAAATAAATAAAATTTTTATCATCTATCCTAAACTCCTTGATTTTGCTTGTTTTCCTTGATATTTCAAGGTTTTTCAGAGACTTGCACCTTCTTGCTATCTCGGCATATCGTAGCATAGTCTAGCATATCTTTGCCCCCAAAAGTAGTACAAAAAGTAGTAAATTGACCTCTATTTTACGGTTTTACTACTCGCCACTTGCAACCCTTTTCAGTTCGCTTTCGGCGTCCTCAAATTTCAAATGGGTGTAGGTGTTCAACGTCACCCCAATGTCCGAATGTCCCATGAGGTATTGTAATGTCTTAGGGTTCATGCCACTCTTTGCCATGTTGGAACAATAAGTGTGTCTGCACACATGCGGCGTTACCTTTGGCATTTGCACCCGGTAAATGCGGTTATACTTCTGGCAGATATGCTGAAAGTATTTTTCCCAGTGCATAGCGACCATCGGCCGTCCGTTCTTATCCAGATACAGAAAGCCCCTCCGCCCGCCGATTATCGGCTCAACCTTTGACTTCGACCTGTTCTCCACAATCTTCTTAAAGCACTCATATACATCATCCGTCATAGGAAGAATCCTGGTGCCGGCATTGGTTTTCGTGTCCTCAATAACATACTCCATTGTCCGTGTCCGTTGAAGCTGATGATTGACATTGATCGTCCGATCCTTCAGATCAATATCCTGGGTGGTCAGCCCAACAAACTCGGAAATACGAAGTCCGGTCTTGAACAGGATATAGATACCTTCATAGTATCTGGAAAAATGCTTATCGTTCTTGACAAATTCCAAAAATGCTCTCTCTTGTTTTCGTGTAATCGCTTCTCTTGTTACGCTGTCATTGACAACTACAGTAGCAAGTTGAAAATCAAATGGATTCTTGCGTATCAAATCATCGTCAACGGCCATTTGAAACGCAGGCCTCACAACACCTCGGATGGAATGGATGGAACTGTAGCCCCTGCCATCCTTCTGCAGCTTAATAAGCCATGCTCTGGCATCGGATATTTTGATTTTGTCAATCCTCTGCTGTCCAAAGCTCTCTTTCGTGATAATGTTGATCACCGTCTTATAACCCGCTTCGGTATTATGACGTACCCCCGTCTTTTGCAAAACATATTTAGTTACAAGTTGGAGAACTGTCATCTCGCCGCCATTTGGCACGATTCCGTCATACAAGTCCCTTTGGATTAGCTTTTCCTTCTCCCGCAAAGAAATATCATCCCGTTTTCCTGCTGGGAGTTTGTCGGTTTTTTCCAGTTTCCAACTATAAACAAATTGCACCTGCCCGTTGGTATCGACATATTTGAAAGCATATCGTCCATCTTTGCGTTGGCTCTCTCCATTGCGGAGAACGCGGTTCTTATTATCTCTCCTTTTTCCGCTCACGATTGTGCTCCTTTCCATGAAAAAGAGCCTCGCACACGATATATTAACATTATATCATGCAGGAAGCTCTTTTTCTATATTTGGTTTCAGAGGCACACATAATCTCCGGTTTGCACGATGTTACAATATGTCTGATTTTATGTGTTGTGCGCCAGTTACAGATTTAGGATTACAAAGCAGTCAGGTCAGTCAAGAAATCCTCAAAGCGTTTCCTTTTTATTAGGATTTTTACACCATTCTGGATCACTAAACCGGAATCCATGTGGTCAGCAATGATCCTTCGCAGCTTTTTTTCGCCGATATTAAAATACTCTGCCGCTTCTTCAATCGTAAGACAGAACTTATCTTTTACCTGGACTTGCTTCTCACAAGTCATTTTGTACCTCCCTTTCACAATAAGAAAAATTTAATATTTTCAGAGCAGGCTAAACGGACGGCTGCTGGCACAGCTCCACGGGAGTCTCACCCCGGCCCATGCTTGTGGGTACGGCGCGCAATGCTTTGTGGGCGTTCAACGCGCGAGTATCTTTAACCTGTCCTGTATGTCATGGCCCACAGACCGCCACGTCTGTTTTGCGGTCAGTGTTTATCGCTCGCTCCCAGGGGAGGTCATGGCGCACCGGACGCATGGCTCGATACAGGACAGAACGTATCCGTCTGCCTTATACTGCGCCGGCGGCCTCCCGCCGGGCTTTCTTTGTCAAGGTCCGTCAGGCTTCATGCCGGACCGTCGGGATAGTGAAAGGGAGAATAAGCCTGTCCCAAAGGTTTTAGACCGGCAATACCTTGAAGCCTGTTACAATGCTATGGATTAGCTTTGCTTCAAGCCTGAGCCGCATATCTTCATCGACGCACAGATATGTATTACCGTAATCGTCTTTCAGCGGCCTGGTTGCAAGCGCCCGGATGTAACTCTGATAGTGGGCGACTACGGCGGCAAGGGCGTCCTCGTCGCCATTCACAGCCGCCAGGATCACAGGAACCGGGATTGGCTTCACTCGTCCGGCCATTCAAATCCCTCCTTCACCAGATACTCGCGCAATTCTTTCAGTGTAGCGTGCCGCCGCTTCGATACGGCCTGATGGACGATGTTCAGCTTTTCGCTGATCTCACGGTCCGTCATTCCCAGGAAGTAGGACAGCAGGATCACATCCCGCTTGCCCTCCGGCAGCTGCGCCAGAGCGT
>OGYQ01001500.1_pt1 | contig 11677 bp, 12 predicted proteins | sample 1576641 | NCBI WGS metagenome assembly OGYQ01 (sample SAMEA3541476, study PRJEB24748) | human gut metagenome | biome: human gut; feature: human-associated habitat; material: faeces | place: China | collected 2012
TATACCTATGCGGACGGTTCGGTTTATACAGGCGGATATAAAGATGGAAAGCGCGAAGGCGATGGAACGTTTCAGTTTGCGGATGGAAGCGTATATAAGGGCCAATGGCAGAATGATTATATTCAGGGAGAAGGAGAATATAAGAAAAATAATGGGGATGTTCTGAAAGGAGTATTTAAAGAAAATGCTCTGGCAGATGGAACATACAAGTATGCGGATAATGAGGGGACGTATACGCTTCAACTGAAAAATGGCAGACTGACAGGAGAAGCCAAAGCGGTCTTGTCAAATGGAGATACCTATGACGGAAAAGTGGAAAATGGCAAATTCAGCGGAACCTGCAGTATTACTTACGATGATGGAGATACTTACAGCGGCGGAGTGGCCCAGGGGTTAAAAAGCGGAACCGGCACGTATCACTGGAAAGGAGACGGAGATTATTACAGCGGAAAATGGAATAAGGATAAGATGAGCGGAAGCGGCGAATATCATTATACCAAAGAAACATTTCCATATATTAAAGGAAATTTCCAAAGCAATAAACCCAATGGAACATGTACTTACTATAAATCGAAGTCTGTAAAATATACCACTTACTGGAAAAAAGGTTCCTGTACAAAAGTTTCAAAGTAAGGAGAAAGAGGATGGATGATAATTTATTTCCAAAGATAAAAAAGTCAATCGAAGATTTCATTTATGAAGAAGAAGGAAACATTACGAGAAATAAAGTGATCACGATTGGTACTATGATGCTGATTTTGAGTCTGCTGATGTATGATGAAGTATTTGCGGCTCATAGATCTCACAGCTCTCACAGATCGCATAGTTCCCATCGATCCCATAGTTCTGGTTCGGGAGGACATGGAAGCCATGAGAGTCATGTGTCACATTCCAGTCATGTTTCGTCAACGGAACACAGCAGTCACGGCTCTCACAGTAACCATGGATCCCACAGCAACCATTCCAACCACTCATCTCATGCAAATACAAGCCATTACAGCGCGGATGACAGTGCGGGAATCCATTCAAATTCAACGGTTTCTACAAAGATTGAAGATTTTGATCTGGAGGCGGTGTCTGGAATCCTGGCGCCAAATAACAATACGGTTGTAGATGTGAGCAATGCGGCAGATGCGGCGATCAGCGTTCCGCCGGAGATACAGGAGTAGCGTATGAAATTAAAGAAACGAGAGAAAAAAGAGAAGAAACCAAACAAAGCATGGATTTTTATCAAAAAAGGCATTGCAATCTTTATCAGTGGAATCATAGTATTTTCATTCTTTATTCTGGAACCAGGGCTGATGCCGTATGCACCGGTACTGCTGATTTTGTATTTGATTTTGGCGGTCTGGTTCTGGATAAAGATGGAGGCAAAACCGGTTCGGAAGTTTCTGGTTCTTTTGCTGCTGCTGTATGGAATTCCAACAGCTTCTATAGAAATGAAGGCTGACCGGTTTACGAAATATACAAAAGAAGATCACAAAGATGCTTTAAACGAATTCCTGTCTGATGCAGTGTATGGTAATCGTGAGGAATGTTTTGAACATTACGAGACAGAAATGCTGGGGATACGCAACAATATGGCTTTGTCTGGAGCGGCGGCCAGTAAGAACTATCTGAATAAAATGGGAGACAGGAAAATTTATCGTACAGAAAAAGATCAGACACTGGTTATTGAGAAAAATGGGAAGAACGAATATACATCAAAGAATAAGACCGGAGAAATCATAGCTGACAGTGAGCAGGTCTTTTACATTAATCGTGATGAGAACCAGCGCCTGGAACGGCTGGATTTGAAAACAAAGCAGTCTTCTGTAGTAATGAAAGACGGCGTAGAAAAATTTGCGGTACTGGGAGATGATCTCATTGCGCTGAATCTGAAAGGGGAGCTGTATCGTCTTCGCTGGAGAGATAAAGAGCAGGAAAAACTGGCAGATTATATACAGGGTTTTTATGTTGGAAAGAAACTTTTTGTGCAGAACAGTACGCGGATTGTATCAATGTCTTATGAAGGGAAAAATCAGGAACTGCTGGAAAAGAATGCGGCACTGAAAGGATATGAGGACGGAAAAGTTTATTATATCTCTCTGGATACAAAGAAAAGTAAATCCGGGGAGGAGTATGTTCTTTATGAAAAAGATGTCGATCTTGATGAAGACAGGGTGGTAAAGAAAAGCAAAACACCGATACAAAATATATATTAATAAAAATGAGATAACATTGCGGTAAAAAAGAAATAACTCTTGCAGAGAGTAAACCTGGGGATTAAAATAGAAGAATGAAAAATAGAGGAGCGGCTGCTGATACGATGTATCGTTGGCCGTTTTTCGTTATAATAACAATGAGGTAACAGAAATGACATTACGAAGAAAAATTTTTATCGTTTTTACGTTGATCTGGATGGCTTTCATTTTTTCTTTTTCCTCAAGATCCGGTGATGTGTCTTCTCAGGACAGTAACCACGTGGGGATGATCATAGGGGAGGTTTTCATTCCGGGGTTTGAGCAATGGAACGATACAAAACAGGATGATTTTGCGGATGCAATCGATCATCCAATCCGAAAAACTGCCCATGCCATGGAATATGCGGTTCTTGGATTTTTGACAGCTGGGATTTTCGCAGACGGAAGGAAATCCTGGAAATGGAGAATGGTTCTTCCGTGGCTGATCGCTGCCGGATACGCGGCGACAGATGAATTCCATCAGCTGTTTGTTCCGGGAAGGAGCGGTCAGATATCCGATGTGCTGCTTGACAGTGCAGGAGCAGCGATAGGTGTTCTGATTATGACGGGGATAGAATGGCTCAGAGTCAGAAAAATGGCGCAGAAAGAAGGACAGAACGGATAAGTGGACTATTTTTTCACGGGAAAACATATTATAATAAGTAGAAATAGTATGAAAGGACGTGAGTATGAGACATCTTGCAAAGGGAAGAAAGAAGTTTCTTATGATAACAGGAATTGTGATTGCAGCAGTCATAGCGATTGCAGTGTTTATAAAAGTTGAAATTTATATTTCATATAACAGTCTTGAAGCAGAGGAATATACAATATCATCAGATCGTATCAATTCTGAAGTGAAGCTTGCTTTGATCTCGGATCTGCATGATCATACCTTTGGTGAAAAGAATGAGGAACTGGTGCAGATGCTGAAAGAGCAGGAGCCCGATTTGATTTTGATGGCTGGGGATATGATTAACGATATCAGCAAAGACAGTCATGTGGCGGTGGAATTAATTGAGCAGGTGAAGGATATTGCACCAGTATATTATTCTCTTGGAAATCAGGAGGAAGATTATATCGGACGGGGAACGTCAGATCTCCTGAATGAATTAAAGGATGCCGGCGCTATTGTACTGGACGAATCATATCAGGATATCCAGGTAAATGGAAATGCGATACGTCTTGGCGGTATGTATGATTATGCGTTTGCGCTGGATGGGAATAATACAACAACGAAAGAAAGTATGAGACCATCGCTGTATCAGTTCCTGACAGATTTTCAGGATACGGATTCCTATCGGCTGATGATGGCGCACCGGCCGGACAGCTTTATTTTTGGAGATGCGACCAGAACATGGGAGATTGATCTGGTGGTGAGCGGACACAATCATGGCGGACAGGTGATCCTGCCGTTTTTAGGCGGCATTTATGGAGGAGATCAGGGATGGTTTCCGAAGTATGTGGATGGGGTCCATCATTTTAAGAAGGTAAAAAATATGGTGATTACAAGAGGGCTTGGCAGCGGTGAAGAAAAACTGCCGAGATTTAACAATAAACCGGAAGTTGTAATGATATATTTGGAAAAGGAATAAAAGATGAAGTACAGAATTGGAGATTTTATATTTGAAATATGCGCGGAAGAAGGGCTGGAATTTCCGGAACATTTTCAGCTGTTTCAGACAGATGCAGGTGCAGAGACAGATGTGGTATATCGACTGGAAATTGTAGATCAGCTGCCGGAAATTGAAGGAGACTGTATCTCACAGCGGCCGGATATCCAGATCTTTGAAAAAGATCATCTGGAAGCAAGAAGGCTCAGCATTGTAGGCATGCCGATGGTATATGGAGTGTATCAGGAGATCAGCCCGGAAGAAATTCACTGCTTTTTACATAAGAATTTTTTGGATATGCTTTCAACGGATACGATTTTTGTATCTTTGTTTGCATTGGAAAAACAGATGATTGCAAGGCAGGCAGTGATTCTGCACTGCTCGGTTGTGAAGACGGGAGATCAGGTGATGCTGCTCAGTGGACCTAGTGGGATTGGAAAATCGACCCATGCGGATCTCTGGGTAAAATATAAGAACGCCGAGGTAATCAACGGAGACCGGACGCTGATTTGTAAAAAAGGAGATCAGTGGATGTCGCTGGGATGGCCGATCTGCGGGTCTTCAGAAATCTGTCACAATGAAGATTATCCAATCAGCAGAGTAGTTTTCCTGGGACAGGCAAAGGAAAATCAGGGCCGGAGACTGTCCTATGTGGAAGGAATCAAACATCTGATCAGCCAGACGACGGCTAACAACTGGAATGCGGATTTTGTGCAGAAAGTGTGGCAGATCATAGAAGAAATGGCGGCAGACGTGCCGGTGTATGAATATGCATGTAATATGGAAAAAGAAGCAGTAGAAGAGCTGGAAAAATTAGTTGAAGCATAGATTTCAGAAAATAAAAGCGGGGAATGAAGGGAAGCCTTCAAATCCTCGCTTTTTAAAGTGGGTGACTGTTGTATGCCGAAATGGATGATACCATTTTAGTGAAATTTTGCGTATTTCTTTCTAATATAAGCTCTGTCGCCTTCCACATCCTGTCGATATTTCTGATATTTTCGGTCAAATGGATTGTGACAGTGAAAAATGACAGTGTCTGCGGCGATTGTGGCTGCGAGATTTCCTGCCGCGCGGATAAAGAATTCCTTATGATCTATCATTCTGATATTATCATCCCATCCAACTTCACGGACTTTATCTGTCCGGGCAAGAAAGATATTGGGAGGTTTTCCGACAACAATGTGAGTTCTGTCAATTTGTGTCATATGAGGAATCTTCAATGGTTTTGGTGCACGATACATGGATTCCTGAAAATATTTTATAAAATCTTTCATAGGTGACTGACATCGGATAAAAGAAAGAATGCCAAAACCAACAAGATCGATTTCTTTATGTTTGTTTAAAAAAGATAATTGTCCGGCTATATCAGATTTCCTGGTCAGGATACAGTCATCATCCAGTTTCATAAGGTATGGTGTCTTCACTTCTCGCAGTGCCCGGTTTAAACCGTAGCTTAATCCGCTGTTAAAAGGCAGCTGAAGCACAGTTAAATGCTTATCTTTCAGATTCAGTGGGGAAGAACTGTCATCTGCTATGACAATGTGTGCATTTGGATAGAACCTTCGTATGTTTTTGTACAGCCGCTTTGCCAGTTTCTGGCGTTCAAAGGATTTGAACATAAAAGTGACGTTTTCTTCCACTTCTTTTATATTTTCCTGAGACAGATTTCCTTTATTTTCCAAACGGTATCTGCATTGGAAATAAATACGTTCCAGCCAGGAAATGATATCAAAAATGAGTTTAGCCGCCGGTTCCAGTTTTCCATGTGCAATGTTTTTCAATCTTTCTCTTAATTTATTCTTCATGATATTTCCCCTCAGGCTCATTAGATGCCAGATTGGCATCACCTTTATCTTTTAAATAATCTTGGATACAAGACACAGTGGTTTCCGTATAGCGGCAGATGTAATCCGGCACGGTATCGTACGAGTCGCATTCGGCAATAGCACTGGCCGGGCAATTATTGCATACATATCGGTATTTGCACTGTGTACACTCTTTGCTGATTCGTATTTCTTTTGTCTTTGCAATTACTTGATTCCATGCTTTTTGAAAACCTGTTTTAAGAACAGGAATATCCGGTTCATCTAATACGACACAAGGGCGCATATGTCCCTGCCAGTTGATGACAAAAGAACTCTTTCCGGCACGGCAGGTCATACAGCCGTCAGTTGGAGGAGTTTGTTCCGCTATTTGCATTTTAGCAATCGTTTCATGGGCGTATTGTAAGAAAGTCTCTTCTCCCATTTCACGATGCAGGACATCAATCCTTGCTTTTGCAGCAGTTTCCGGATCAAGACGAGATTGAAAATTATAAGGACAGCTTCGTTCCCGGACGGATGGATACATATAGGTATCAATGCGGACAGGAATATCCAGTTGTTCTCCGATTTTTATAATCTTCATACGGTCGTCAAGGTTTGCCTTGGCAAGACTGCCGTTGATTTTTATATCAATTCCACACTGTTTTAAAAGCTGGATACCATTCAGTGCACGATCAAATCCATCAGATACATGGCATAGGGCTTCATATGTTTTATTGGAAGCACCATACAAAGTAATGTTGATACGCCGAGGCTTCTGCTTTGCAAAGAAATCAGCCCATTCTTCATTGATGAGTGTGCCGTTGGTATTAATGGTTATGATCATTCCCATTTTCTGGAGGTGAGTGTACAATTCTTTAAAATCAGGATAAAGCAGGGGTTCTCCTCCAGTGAGCAGAAGGAATAAGGTGCCTGCTTTTTTCATTTCTTCTGCAAGAGAGAGCCATTCATTCAAAGAACAGAGTCTGCCCTTTGATTCCATATCTTTGCGGTCCATGCGGATATAGCACATATCACATTGCAGATTACAAAGAGGAAGAAGTTCCAGCACTCCATAAATTGGAATGTGATTAATTTCAGCACGCTGGAACAGGTGCCGTTCAAAAGTAGAAGCATCGTTTCCGGTAGGATCCATAATAAACTCCTTTCAGGGGGGTGAAAAAAGAACCGGAAAAACCGGTTCTTTGAAATGTCAATATGTAAATAAATGAGGAATCAGGACTTGGCTGTTTCCCAAGAATCTTTGTCAAGATTGGTTGTACAATGAATGTTATCTGGCTGCCACCATCCGCTAGGCTCTTTCCATACGATAACAGACACTGGATTTTTAGTATCGCCTTTTGCGCAATAATAACCATTTACAAAGGCATTACTAGATTCTGCCTCATGGGTTTTATTACAAGCATAAAATCCTGATTCGCCTAACCAACCGTCTGAATAACCGGCAAGTTCTGTATCACCTCTACGACCTGTTTGAAGACCAGGTATACCGTTTGTTTCTTCATACACGCTACCATATACACCATCGCCAGCATCACATTTAAATTTATAAACGACTCCACTGTCACCGCATGCTGCTACATATTCATTTGGTGTAAATTCTTCTACATATACCTTTGGACTTCTGTAGGTTCTTTTCATAATTTTCATATCCCCCTTCTAAAGTATTAATTTATCTATTTTATTTTTGCTTCAGATAAATCATCATTTTTCTAACATCTTCATATAACGATATATTACTCCAGAATAGAGAAAACTTCAAGGTTTATGCGCAGAAGGACAAAATCAGGCGTGTGAGGACAAGTTTACTGCTATAGAACAAATAATGATTTATTACAGTTTCCTGTCTAATTTACCATTAAAAGTATTCCCTGAAATTAAAAATCTATAAACCAAACTGCCTTCATGAGGGAGAATCAGCAAAACAGTTCACAAAAAATTCACATTTTTAAGCGAAAACAGACATATTTTCCTGAAAAAATGAAAAGTGGGGTCAGATAAATCATTATTTAACTTAGGGAGGCAGATATGAAAAACCAATTAATTCAGCTTATCTTGGACGACATGAATTCTACACTCAATCACACACAATTAAGAAAACTTCGAAAAGTTCTCAGCATTCATTTAACAGCGTTTTCCAGATTAGAACCAGTGGATTCAAATGACAAGATTTATCAGCTGGAAAACAATGAAATCCTTCAGCGTTTTGTTGCATCTAAGAAACTGGAAGGATGTTCCGCAAAAACCCTTCGATATTACTCTGCTACGATACAGAAGATGCTGACAGAGTTAAATCAGCCCGTTTGTGACATCCAGACCGATGATCTCAGGAACTATTTGTCGGATTATCAGGCGATTCATAAAAACAGCCGGGTGACCATAGATAATATCCGTCGTATTTTTTCCAGCTTTTTCGCCTGGCTGGAAGATGAAGAATATATTCTGAAAAGTCCTGTCCGACGGATTCACAGAATTAAAACATCAAGAGTAGTAAAAGATGTCTTCAGTGATGAAGATATTGAACTGCTCCGGGAGAACTGTGATCATCCGCGGGATCTGGCTATGCTTGATCTTCTGTTATCGACAGGAATTCGTGTCGGTGAACTGGTAAATCTTGATATCACAGATGTAGATTTTACAGAGCGCCAGTGCGTTGTGCTCGGAAAAGGGAATCACGAGCGTCTTGTATATTTTGATGCAAAAACAAAACTGCATCTGCAGGAGTATCTTCAAAGCCGGGATACCGGTTCCCAGGCTTTGTTCACGACCTTTTACAGACCATACCGCCGGCTGACCATTGCCGCCGTTGAACTGCGGTTAAAGCAGATCGGTCAGAAAGCACATGTGGAAAATGTCCATCCACACAAATTCCGCCGGACACTTGCCACCATGGCAATCGATAAAGGCATGCCGGTGGAACAGGTGCAGCGCCTGCTGGGACATGTACGAATCGACACGACCATGCATTATGCCATGGTCAATGAAACCAATGTAAAAAATTCTCATCGAAAATATATCGGCTAAACATAGAAAGCATGGAAAAGATGTTTTATCATCCTCCATGCTTTCAGCTATTTATCCAGTATTTTATATTTCTCCAGTAATCTTACCCGTTCCATACCAATCTGCGTACTGCTTTTCCCGCTGCTGTTTTTGGGGGTTGATTTCTTCTTTAAAAGATAGGAACCAATTCTGTGAAGATAGCCGATAGGAAGCAGGATTCCGCATTTCTTTGTATAAGGATAATGAGTTTGAATATATTCCTTATCTGGAAATAAAGAAGCAAGGATTCCCGAAGCCGCGCTGGCTTTTTCATTTTCAGCAGCATTTAATGTAATATTGGCGCTGTGTATGCGGTCTGCATCACTCTTTCCATAAATTCCCCCATCCAGCATATCATTTAACAGCGGAAGACTGTCGAATGTTACATCTTCCGGTTTGGATATATTAAGGCTTTCCCAGGAAACATCAAAATATTCTTCCCCGATGTTTAACAGGTTCATGGAGAACTCATACATATGATTTTTTCTCAAAAGCTTTATTAAATCCGGCCAGCAGATCTGATCTTTATAATGCTGTGCAAATAAAACCATATCACATACCTGCCGTACGCCAAAACCAGAATGCAGGAAGTGTTTCAGACTGTGGCACAACAGATAGAGGAAATGAAGCTGGGGATGCAGTGTGTGGACTTCAGTTCCCTGGATATTGACAATAACAGAGGAAGGGAAAGCATCTGTAAATAAATCATTCAGATGCCCATAGGCTCCAGATTCCTTTGCAAACAGATCCATATGCATTTCCAGATAAAGCCCGTTGCCCAAGTGATGATATCCTACTTCCTGATACTCTTTCCCCTCATCCAGATTTTCACGGACAAAGCCTTCCTTCAATAAGAATTCATCCATAAGGGCAAATTGTTCCCGTGGAATTAAAAGATCCTCATCTCCTGAAATCCGCAGATCCGGATTAGGATAAAGATTACGGCAGACAATCCCTTTGACCACAAGAGGAGTAAAACCATTCTGCCGCATTTTATCATAAAGCATCAGAAACAGAGCACTGCACCGCGCCTGATTTCCGGCTTCTTTTAAGGTATGCATCTTCCAGAAATTCTGAAATCCAGGATCTGCCTGTGTAAAAGACGGAAGATGAAAAATCTGCTGATAGATCATCGGAGCAACTGACTGTTTCTGAGCAGTCTGAAATAATTTCTCCCATTCTTTCATGGAAAGCTCCCAAAAATCGTTTGTTTCATTTCCATGCAACGCATCTTTTAAAATAGATAAAAATAAATTTTCGATTTTCATAACCACTTATCATCCTTTATATTTGGTCTTTCTGTCGAGATTATTATAAGGGATAAGACATAAAATCACAACCAGGGAATCCCGCCTTCCAGAAATATACATCTCCATATTCTTTACATCAGCAGACAATTGTGATACAATTTATAATATAATAAATATATGGAAAGAAAAGGAAATTATTCTTGCTTTCTGTTAAACTCTGTGATAAACTGTATCTATCATATGAAAGTTCTTATATGCATATCTATATGCCGTTAAATGGCAGTTCTGCCGCTATTTCAAACAGTAAGGAAAAGACAGATACAGGATCAGCGGGCATTCTCCGTGATTGTGTATCGGAATCACAGAGGAGGTGTTCTGTATGGGACAGAAGGATCTGGCGCAGAAATTACTGGAAGATCATTCAGATGTATTTGCCGATATTTTTAATGTACTGCTCTTTCAGGGAGAGCAGATTATATGTGCTGAGGAATTGGAGAAAACAGCAAATGAATCCCAGTATAAAGCGGATACCAGCAGTCTCCATGAAGAAAGAAGGGATCTTCTAAAGCTTTGGGTCAAAGGGAATAATAAAGCGCTGCTTGGCATAGAAAATCAGATGGATGTGGATGGTCATATGCCGATTAGAATCATCGGGTATGATGGTGTATCCTACCGCAGTCAGCTGTTAAAAGAATGGAAAGGCAGTTATTGTCCTGTCATAACACTGGTACTGTATTACGGGGATAAATCCTGGAATCAGCCTTTCTCTCTGGCAGAAGAACTGCCAGAACTAAAGAAACTTCATGGCAGTGACTATCAGTTCCATGTATTTCATATCCCGGATTTGACAGATGAGCAGATTCAAATGTTCCAGAGTGATTTTCGGATTGTTGCAGATTTTTTTGCCGCTCAAAAAAGAGGACAGAAATATCGCGGCAGCAGGAAAAAGATTCGGCATGTGGATGAAATATTAAAATTCATGAAAGTGTTTACAGATGACGATCGTTTTTTGAAAGTAACACTTGATGATAAACAGAAGGAGGATGTCAATATGTGCATGATATTGGATCAGATTGAAGAGGAAGGACGGCAAAAGGGAATAGCGGAGGGAAGAAAAACCGGAAGAGAAGAAGGAAAAAAAGAAGGAATTCTGTTATTATCAGATTTAATAACAATCTTAATGAAACAAGGGAAAATGGAAGAATTACAACGTGCTGCTCAGGACCAGGCATACTGTGAGCAGTTATTAAAAGAATATCAATTATTGTAAAATTGTTATCACTCTTACTTTAAACAGCAGGGAATCTCGAAGGTTAAAATTCAGAGAGATTCCCTGTTTTTTGGTCTGGAAATTTACTTTTCTTCTGTATAGATTACGGAAGAAATTCCTCAGATAAATGATGATTTGATTATCTATTCGATACATAGATAAATTAATAGAAGAAGGGGGATACGAGAAAATATGAAAAGAGTGTATGAAACGCCAGTAGCATGTGCAGAAGAGTTTTTGCCAAATGAGTACGTGGCAGCTTGTTGGGCGATAGCGTGCGATTATGGAATCCAAGGAGGAGAATCAGGTATCAATAATACTAATCTCCCAAGGTGGTTGCATGAGAGAAGTGATGCAACACATACATTAAGAAATGATGGGACGGGTTGTGGTCATGAGGATAATTGGAGTTGTCAATATTTGTGCAGTCTTTAAACCCACAAAATTAAGCAGCTTCTGC
>OGYQ01001501.1_pt1 | contig 11673 bp, 14 predicted proteins | sample 1576641 | NCBI WGS metagenome assembly OGYQ01 (sample SAMEA3541476, study PRJEB24748) | human gut metagenome | biome: human gut; feature: human-associated habitat; material: faeces | place: China | collected 2012
CCGAAAGGCTCCCCATCGATGAAATCCTTGGCACAGAGGATGGCATCCCCCAGCCTTCTCCGGTGCGGCTGCCGGGTGTAATGGATGTTGACGGAAAAAATCTGCCGGATCTGCTACAGTAGCTCCAGCTTCCCATGTTCAAATAAATAGGATTCCAATTCAGGAGAAGGATTAAAATGATTTTCAATGGCCCGCTTGGCATGACCAGAGATAATCAGGATTCGTTCAATTCCACTGGCCAGGATTTCTTCAACAATATACTGAATGGTAATTTTGTCCACAATAGGCAGCATTTCCTTGGGCATTGCTTTAGTTTCCGGCAGAAACCGGGTACCAAAACTGGCCGCAGGGATTATGGCCTTATGGAGTCTAGTCATAAATGAACTCCCATTGAGAAATATTAGAAGAATATATTGGATTTGCTTTTGATTTTAATGCGAAATTAACAATGATTTAAAACAGCATTTGCTTTTTCCAGTGCACTAGCAATTACATCATCCATGTCGTAATACTTATACTCTGCCAGCCGTCCGCCAAAAATGGTATTTTTCTCTTTCGCCGCCAGCTTAGCATACTGTGCATACAAGTCCTGATTTCGTTCATTGTTTACGGGATAATAGGCCTCTTTACCCGGTTTCCAATCAGCCGGATATTCTTTTGTCACATAGGTAAAAGGCTGTATACCGAACTCAAAATGTTTGTGTTCGATGCTCCGAGTATAAGGCGTTTCCTGATCCGTGTAGTTCATCACGGCCACACCCTGGTGATTCTCTTCTTCCAACCGTTCCGTTTCAAAGCGAAGTCCACGGTATTCCAGCCGTCCCAACTGATAGTTAAAATATTCATCAATAGGACCTGTGTAAACGACGGTTTTAGAAACACCTGCATATTCTTTCCGTTCCTTGTTATAATCAACACACGTCCGTACTTCAATACCATCTAACAATGCATTGATCAGTACATTATAACCACCGATAGGAATACCCTGATACCGGTCATTGAAATAATTATTATCAAAAGTATACCGTACCGGCAACCGTTGGATAATGAAGGCCGGCAACTCCGTACATGTTCCGTAGACGCATCAAAATGCTACCGGACCGGCAACTCCGTACAGCTCCGTCCCCACTGCTTTTCCGTATAGCCCTTGATCAGTTTCGTATAGATATCTGTCCCAATCAGCGAAATAGCCTGTTCTTCCAGATTCTTCGGATTCGTAATCCCAGCCTCTTTCCGCTGCTGTTCAATCTTTTCTGCCGCCTGTTTGGGTGTCACTACACCCCACATCTTGGAAAAAGTATTCATGTTAAAGGGAAGGTTATACAGTTCCCCCTTATAGTTGGCAACTGGTGAATTGACGTAGTTGTTGAACTCCACAAACTGGTTCACATACTCCCATATTTTTTTATTCGACGTATGGAAAATATGGGCCCCATACTTATGAATACGGATGCCTTCTTTTTCTTCACAATAGACGTTACCACCTACATGATCACGCCGTTCCAATACTAGGCATTTTTTCCCTACCTTTTTCATTTTATGAGCGAACACTGCCCCGAATAAACCGCTCCCTACAAGCAAATAATCATACATCACTCGAATCCTCCCGCATTCATCGCATATTGTTTTAATTATAACATATCACGGGCTTGTCCGTCAGTTGTGAATATGATATATATAATATAGAGTCATAAATACTCAACAATTTCTTTAGGAGTTTCTCTATGTCCAAAAGCATTTCTAAAAATTACATCTACAACGTTAGCTACCAGTTACTACTGCTAATTACCCCATTTATTACTACCCCCTATCTATCCCGTATCCTAGAACCAGCCGGCATTGGTACCTACAGCTATACCTATTCCATCGTTTCCTATTTCATTCTGCTGGCGTCTTTAGGTGTAGCAGATTATGCCCAGCGGGAAATTGCTTACCATCAGGACAATTCCTACCTGCAAAGTCGAACTTTTTATGAAGTCAATCTAATTCGTATTCTGCTGGTAGGATTCAGTTTGTTTACCTATTATTTTATCGTTTCCCGTTTTTCTGGAGACCATCTCATTTACTGGTACCAAGCACTGAACATCATTGCTATCCTGTTTGATATTTCCTGGTTCTTCCAAGGACTGGAAGAATTCGGTAAAATTGTGTTCCGGAATTTCATCATCAAAACGGCCAGTATCATCCTTATTTTTGCCTTGATTCACCAGCCCTCCGATTTAAATAAGTATGTTGCATTGCTGGGCATGATGAATATTTTTTCCGGTCTCTCCATCTGGCTGTATCTGCCCAAATATCTGATACACGTTCCCCGCCAGGAAATCCACCCTTTCCGGAATTTTTCCACCATATTGCAAATGTTCCTGCCTCAAATTGCCATCCAGATCTATACCGTCCTGGACAAGACCATGATAGGGGTCATTACAGGCTCTCCCCTGGAAAATGGGTATTATGAACAAGCAGAAAAAGTAATCAAAATGTCGCTGACCGTAGTTACCTCCTTGGGTACGGTCATGTTGCCTCGCATTGCTTACGCCTACGCTCATAAAGATTACGAAACCATCAAAAACAATATGATGCGTTCTTATCGTTTCGTGTGGTTCCTGACGCTTCCCATGTTCTTCGGTTTCATTGCGGTCAGCAGTAACTTTGTCCCCTGGTTCTTTGGCCCCGGCTATGAGAAAGTCATTCCTCTGATGCAGATTCTCAGTGGCCTGGTGATTGCTATTGGACTCAGCAATGTGACAGGTATTCAATATCTGGTACCCACGGGGCAGCAGAACAAGCTCACATTATCCGTGGTATGTGGATCAATAACAAACTTCACTTTAAATGCGTTGATGATTCCACGCTATGGTGCAATTGGAGCAGCAGTAGCATCCCTTATAGCAGAAATGGTAGTAACACTTGCACAGTTCTATATTGTACGGAAGATTTTCCCGTTATCTCAAGTTATTCAACAAATGAAGAATTACTTCATTGCTGGTTTTACAATGTTTACTGTATTATATGTATTTAAACTCTTTTTGACCGCAAGTTTTCTTCATACCTTTGAGATTGTTTTATCTGGAATAATCATCTATGCGTTAATTCTCTTTCTGAAAAAGGATTCAATTTTATTTTTCGCCATCAATAAAATAATTTCTAAAATGAAAAGACCTCGCTTTTAATAGCGAGGTCTTTTTCAATTCAGCTTTTCATATTCTTTTCGTAATGCGTACAAATAGAAAATAACTGTACCACCAAAAATTCCAACAATAAATCCCATCACACCATATTTTTTCATTACTGCATTTCGGTTAATAGGTTCTACAACTGGGTAAGATGTTTCTTTACCAACTATACGAAATCTTACTTTTGGCTTAACAGCTTGAATCGCGCTTTCACTTTGTTGGATAAAATCATCTGCCAACAACTCTCCATGCTTTTTCATATATTCTACATCACGATTTACATTTGCATCAAAATGAAAAGCAACTTGGAAAACGCCATCACCATAAGCATCGATTTGGATTTTCTTTTTTAAATAATCCATCTGCTCGGATCGACTTTTCCGTTTCCAGGAACTATCAATTCTTCCAAAGTCAAAATCTTTTTGTTCTGCTTTTCTTATAAAATTATAATAGTTAGCCGGGGAATTCAAAAAATCCCGATAATTGAATCGATCTTTCGTATGGTTAGGATCCATAGAAGATTCTACTTGCACTGTACGAATAAAGTAATAATCCCCATGGCGATTCGCCACATCAGAAAATAACATTTTCACTCCTGCAATGACAACTCCTGCCAATACACCAATTGCTATGATATATATATATTTCCGTTTTAACGTCTGAGTAAACGTCTTCGTGTAATTCACATCATTCATTTTATTTGCTTCCCTCCTTGATTACAATTCACTGCAACAAGCGCAAAGCCAATTGCTACATAATAATAAATCATAGCGGTATTGGAGAAAAAAGCTACGATTAATCCAATTAAGGCAACAGAAATACAAGCTATAGAATAATCACATAATAAGTTTTTCCTCTTCCATAGTTTTATAAAAATATAGCATATTGGAAAGAGAAAGATAATCACCCCCAAGAAGCCTTGTTCAGCGAAAACACCCGCTAATTGATTTAATGTTGGATAAGCAGATTTAAGAGGTCCTTTCTCATACATGTAAGCAGACCAATTGGCTACTTCATGATTTTGAAAATCATCTGGTTCCAATTTATTATTCAAGTACATATCTTTTAGGCCATGACCAATTCCAAAAAGCGGATGTTCCATCCCAATTCTAACTGTTGCAAACACATTAGCTTTGCGAGCATTATTACTACGTTTATTGCCCACAACAGATGTTAAATTTTGCTTAACATAACCTTCAACGGCCATATTGACATCTTGATGATTAACGCTACTGTTTGCTGAAAATTGTGATATAAACTTAATCCCAATAAAAAAAATAAGACCCGTACAAAAGAGTAACAAAAGTATTCGTTTCCACAGTTTACGATTAAAAAGGGTCACCCATATAATTAATAACCCTATTTCACCAATGAATAATACGGTGCCTGTTCGAGCTTTAGAGAGGACAATTAAAAAAGCCATCCCCATATGCAACAAAATCCCTGGAATGGATTTAATTGTTAGCCGCTTGATAAAGTAAAAAGACGAAAGAACAGGCATAGCCAATGCACTAAATATACCCAGAAAACTTGGTTCAGCAAACAAGCTACGTACTTGGCCTTCCCAAAACAAAGGCGGCCACCAGCCATGTACATCTGCAATTTTCATATAAATTGGGTTAATATGCGCTAAAATATTTTGTCCAACATTTCCCCCTACTAGATAATTGATTTCAAATAGCGAATATATAAATAAGCAACTACATAAAACAACGATTGATCTTCGCAAATGTAAAAAACCAAGTCTCCAATTATCTCGATATAGATGGTAAATCCACAATGATACAAGATAAGTATAAATAACATTAAAAATGGATTGCTGAATTTCTTTATAACATTGCCATATTTTAATGGATTTTAATTCATTTAAGGGATAAATTATTGAAACATTATCAAAAAAAATTTTAAATTTATCCATTTGTACAAGATTGATTTGCTCATAATATTGGTAATTCAAAACGCCAAATACCCCTGTAATTCCCATCCATCCAATTGATATAATTAAAAAGATAAATCCAAACTTTTCTAATCGGTCCAGCCTTACATTCTTTACAAAAATCTCATAAGCAAAAAATGCATATCCTATAATAATACATAAGGTATATGGAGTACTTCCTGCAAAAGGTAAGGATAACGGAAAATGGGTAAACGGAAAAAGCAACACCATTAGAAAAAATAAATATCGCTGGTATTTATTTACAGACGTTGTTATATCTTTTGAGCCGATCATCTAGCTTTCCTTTCTTATCAATTCCTTTTTCATTTCACTTAAAGCATAGTAAATTTTAGTCTGCTTCAGAAATCTCATCCCGGGAATTAAGAATTCTGGCGCTGCTGCTACTAATTGGTAAGAATATGGCAGATAACAATAATGTACTATATCTGGATAATTTTTTTTAGCATCTTGGATAAAATGAGTAAAGAGATTATCTTTATCAGATTTTTGTATAATCACAATAAAACAGTTAAAAAGCATAAAATATCGTGTATCAATAATAGCAAAAAGATACTTCTTGCGCACCTTACTTGTAATTTTAGAAGAATCTTGGTGATAAAGTTTCATTAAATTGTATTCAATTTTTAATAGATCTTCAATGTGTTTATAAATGCCTTCTGCACTTACACTTTGTCCTGCAGAACCCAGCCGATATTGATAAGCACAACTGTTATTAAACTCCACAGTACGTGCTGCTAATCCAGCATAGTATAAGAATTCCGTATCTGCATAAAAACAATGTTCCTGGATTTGCATTCCCACATCTCTTAACCGTTCTGTCAATATTGTGCTTTCATGCATAGCAAATATATTATCCCTAAAATCTCCATCAGGTACCAGCTCATCGAATGCATAAACTTTATGCTCTTTATATAAACGACGATGAGTTACACGATGCTCATGGTTTGGATACACTTCATTGTAATCATTAATCACAAGTTCAGCCTTAGTATCCATTAAACATTCTATCAATTTATCCAGCTCATTAGCATCAACCCAATCATCCCCATCTAATACTTTATAAAATTTACCGGTAGCAAGACGTAAAGAGGTATTAATAGTAGAACCATGTCCCCCATTTTTTTTATTAATCAAATAAATTATTCCAGGATATTTTTGAACATACTTTTCAATAATATTAACGGTTTGGTCATGAGATCCATCATTGACAACCAATAGCTCTAAAAGGCTTAAATATTTAGAATCCAAAAAAGAATCTAAGCATTTTTCTATAGTTTTTTCAACATTGTAAGCCGCAATCGACACGGATAACAGTTTTTCCATGCTATTCTATCCCTTCTCATCATTTGTGAATGTCAACGAAAAATTGAGCTACATGATTGGTGGATAATCACGGTGCTGGAGCATTCTGACCGTTCTGCAATTACCTTGAACAGCAGTTCGCATTCCTCCTGATTAAACTTTTCGTAACTCAGTTCATCCAATAACAGCAGATTCGCTCCAGAGATTATCTTTTCCATTCTTCGTAACTGGTAATCATTCCTTACTTCTTGGAGTTCAGATACCAAGGTACTGGACTTGTAAAACTTACACTGAAAAAATGATATTATATTGCCATAAAAATGGAAGTAAGTGCGACAGTTTTGCTATCTGAGAAAGAGGCCAAGATAAAAGTTCAGCATAATATGGATAAATCAACAGTCCCTATATAAAAATAGAAATAGAAATAGAAATACCAATAAGGCACTGATATTTATCCATAAATCCCCTCTCTATACTTAATCTTTAGAACTTAAACGTATCCCAAATCCCCAGCCACTTGGTATCCTTCTCACTCAGATTCAGCGGCGTGCCATCTTCCAACTGATACCCCTCACTGCTGGCAGAGCCGGGATATTCTCCCACTACTTGGGGCCACTGGATGCCGATTTCCGGGTCGTTCCAGGCCATGCCCCCTTCGTCGTTGGGGTGCCAATAGTCGTTGACTTTGTAGCAGAATTCGGCTTCGTCACTGAGCACCAGAAACCCGTGAGCAAAGCCTTCAGGAATCAGGAACTGCTTTTTGTTTTTATCGGTCAATTCCACTCCATACCATTTCCCATAGGTCTTGGAATCCGCCCGCAGGTCAACGGCCACATCGAACACGGAACCCCGCACCGCACGGACTAGTTTGCACTGGGGATAGTGTTTCTGGAAGTGCAGCCCCCGAAGCACTCCTTTAGTGGACATGCTCTGGTTGTCCTGGACAAAATCCACATGGATCCCCGCTTCTTCCATTTCCTTTTTATTGTAAGTCTCCATAAAATATCCCCGGGCATCCCCATGGACAGCCGGTTCAATAATGCACAGTCCCTCGATACCACCGACATTTTTCGTTACTTTGATTTGCATGGCGTTTTCCTTTCTAGTGAATCGTTCATCGTGAGTCGTTCATCGTTATTGTTGATGCGATTCTACGACCCCATTGCTAGCCTGAATTATATAATGAGAGCATTTTGCTCGTAGACTTACACTTAACCACTTGTAAGCAATGCTATCCTCGTCCTGGCCGTCCATCCAACGATGAACTACTCTATTTCCTCCAAATACCGTCTCACTCCATCCCGCCAATCCGGCAGAGGCTGGAAGCCCTGTTCCTTCAGCTTGCTTTTGTCCAGACGGGAATTGAAGGGACGCTTGGCTTTGGAGAGGCCGTATTCTTCGGTTGTTACCGGGATGACTTTGGTGGCATAGCCTGCCTGGCGGAAGATTTCTTTGGCAAAATCGTACCAGGAGATGTAGCCCCCTTCATTGGTGGCGTGATATACCCCATATTTCTCGGATTCTATCATATCCACCAGCAGCCGGGCCAGGTCTTTTGTATAGGTGGGTGTCCCTATCTGGTCATTGACCACCCGCAGGGTGTCGTGGGTCTTCCCCACTTTCAGCATGGTTTTCACAAAGTTATTGCCGTTCAGCCCAAATACCCAGGCGATCCGGACGATAAAGTACTTCTCCAGCATTTCTTTGACCGCCAGTTCCCCTTCCAGTTTGCTTCTGCCGTACACATTCAGGGGCACAAAGGTCTGGCAGTCCGCTTTCCAGGGTTCCATGCCCTGGCCGTTAAATACATAGTCCGTGCTGATGTACAACATTTTAGCATCCAGGTCTTTGCATGCCTGAGCAATATTTCTGGTTCCCAGTACATTCACCGCCTGCACCTTGGGCTGATTTTCCTCATCTTCCGCAGCATCCACCGCCGTCCAGGCAGCACAGTGGATCACCCCATCGGGACGAATTTTTTCCAACACCGCCCGTACTTCTGCTTCGTCCGTAATATCCATCTGCACATAAGGACCCACGGCCGCAGCACTGCCATCGGCCACTCCATGGTAAGCTGCCGAAGACCCGCTGCCAATCCCCTCATGTCCCCGTGCAGCCAGTTCATAGATTACATCATGGCCCAACTGGCCATTGGCACCCGTTACCAGGATTTTCATGTGGTTGTCGCCTCCTTGGGGCTTCGTTCATCGTTAATCGTTCGTCGTTGGAAGTTGCTGCATAATGTTTGATTAGAATTGCTTTGCATAGGTTCCATTCTGTTTCAAAACTTGCAAACAAAATTCCAAATCGTACCATCGATAAGCAATCGTATCTATCATTCCAGTAATACCCAAAACGATGAACGACCCATGATGAACGATCATCTCCTCCCGTACATCCTCTCATAATACCCCTGATATTCGCCATTCACGATATTTTCCCACCATGGCTGATTTTCCAGGTACCATTTGATGGTCTTTTTGATGCCGTCGGCGAATTTGGTTTCCGGGAGCCAGCCCAGTTCGTTGTGGATCTTAGTGGGGTCGATGGCGTATCTTCTGTCGTGGCCTTTCCGATCGGACACGTGGGTAATCAGGCTTTCCGGTTTGCCCAGTTCTTTGCAGATCAGCTTCACAATATCGATATTCCGCATTTCATTGTGGCCGCCTACGTTATAGATTTCCCCCACTTTACCTTTTTGAAGGATCAGATCAATGGCCCGGCAGTGGTCTTCCACATAGAGCCAGTCCCGGACGTTCAGACCGTCCCCATAGACCGGCAGGGGTTTATCGTGGAGGGCGTTGATGATCATCAGGGGAATCAGCTTTTCTGGAAAATGGTATGGCCCGTAGTTGTTGCTGCACCGGGAAATGGTCACCGGCAGCCCATAGGTCCGATGATAAGCCAGCACCAACAAATCCGCCCCGGCTTTGGAGCTGCTGTAAGGGCTGGAAGTATGGATGGGCGTGGTTTCCGTAAAGAACAGATCCGGCCGGTCCAAAGGCAGGTCCCCGTACACTTCGTCGGTAGAAACCTGGTGATACCGCTGGATTCCATATTTCCGACAGGCATCCATCAGCACAGAAGTCCCGATGATATTGGTCTGCAGAAAGATTTCCGGATTCTCAATGGACCGATCCACATGGCTCTCCGCAGCAAAATTCACCACCATATCAGGGTGTTCTTCTTCAAAAAGCTTATATACCCCTTCCCGGTCACAAATATCCAGTTTCACAAAGCGGAAGTTTGGATTGTCCATGACACTAGCCAGAGTAGACAGATTTCCTGCATATGTAAGCTTGTCCAGGCAAATGACCCGGTCCTCCGGATGCGCCTTCAGCATATGGAAGATAAAGTTGGAGCCGGTGACTGCGATTTTCATTGATCCATTCCTTTCTTATCCATTCACTTTATCCTCTCTTGAAGATTACTCAATGTGAACGGTATCACCATTGAACCCTGGCTAAAATAATAAGACTGCAAGGCATCAGATTGGCCCTTTATGAGAAGTCAGACCGGATTCAGATGTCAGATTCAAGAAGTCAGCCCGGCCCTTTCGGGCCTATCAGAAGTCAGACGTCAGCTAGTTGGCAATAAACAAATCGGACCTGCTGCTAAGCCGAACAAAGCTGACATCTGACGTCTCAAGGCCCGTCAGGGCCGTATCTGACTTCTTATCATAGGCCAGTCTCTTCTCCAGTTTACAAATCCATTCCATGTTATAATAATACAAACTGATCGAAAGAAATACAAAAAGATGCTGACCATAGAACTAATACAGTCATAAGGAGTAATCTGAAATGAAATGTTTTTTATGCAAAGGAACCCTTGAAAATAAACTGACAACCTTCATGGTCGATTTGGGGAACTGCATTGTTATTGTTAAGAACGTGCCATCTCAAGTCTGTACACAGTGTGGAGAAGTTTCTTATTCTGATGAAGTGGCAGCACGTTTGGAACAAATTATCAGCCAGGTCAAAAATTCACTGACAGAAATTGCAGTGATCAATTATCCATCAGCGGCTTGAATAGAAAAGAAGTCAGACCGGCCCTTTCGGGCCTATCAGAAGTCAGACGTCAGCCTGGCCCATGACAAGCAGGTCGGTCCTGCGTCTAAGCCGTACAAAGCTGACGTCTGACGTCTCAAGGCCCCTTCGGGGGCCGTTTCTTTCTTCTTATCAAAGCCTTCTCAATGCCCCTTGGGGCCGTTTCTGACTTCTTACCGTGCCCCCCTGGGGTGGCTCGATGATTCATGATCACGGTGGCTCACTTTTTGGCAAGCACGTGGCTCACTTTTTCTTTGACATTCACATCAGCGACGGCCATTTTAGACAGATTGCTGCACCATGCACATGTGGTGAACATCAAAGGAGAGAGCTACCGTTTGAAAGACAGACTGCTAGCCGGCTTGAATCCGGCTGTATTAAATCCCGGCCTTGGGCGTTCCGGCCAGGGAAACCACCGCCCTTAAAAGGGCCAAGGTTGCGAAACAACCGTTTTATTAGGTCACTTTTAACCGGCCAAATGGGTCAAAAATATTCCGGCCTTGACAATGGCTATTTCTTTGGGCTGAAAATGGCGATTTCAAATGGGCTCTAAATGGTCAAATCAGACGGGCTCTAAATGGCTATTTCAGCTGGGCTCTAATACTGGAACGGAAAATTCCCGTTATGCGCTGCAGCTCTGCCAGATTTACTTTTTCCAAGTCAAAATTTTTACCATTTTTCTCTTTTAAAACGGCTAAAGCTTGTGATACTATAGCTTGTAAGCCATTGCTGCTCTCTTTTTCCATGATCATTTTTAGGCTGATGTTTGGTCGCATTCAGTTTAAAATATCACCAGGGAAATTAGCAATGGCTTTTTTAATCCGACTGAAATTGGCGATTTTAATTCGGCTGATATTGGCGTTTTTAGCCCGACTGTATTTGGCTATTTTAACCCGACTCTAACAATGGAGAATTTTCCATGATGACAATAGGGAAAAGTGCTTGATGAAAGACACCGGCCCTGCCATGCAAAAGGATACCCAACTAACGCCGGCTTTTGAACGTCCCCCCCTGGGCGGCCAGGGTTGGGCTCCACTCCGGGCAGCCCCTACGCCGCTAACGCATAACCCCGGGACACAATAAGGCCCCATCTGCTTTGTCAGCGGGAATTTTTGAAAGAGGCATGTACCATTATGTACTATGAGCTGACCCCCAATTGTTAGACCAAAAATCTAACAATTGGGGGTCAGTTTTT
>OGYQ01001503.1_pt1 | contig 11639 bp, 9 predicted proteins | sample 1576641 | NCBI WGS metagenome assembly OGYQ01 (sample SAMEA3541476, study PRJEB24748) | human gut metagenome | biome: human gut; feature: human-associated habitat; material: faeces | place: China | collected 2012
CTGCGACCTCTTAGTCCCGAACCAAGCGCGCTACCAAACTGCGCTACGCCCCGTTACCTGACTTGTATATAATACCATACTGGAAGAAAAAGTCAAGCTTTTTTTCTCGTGTCAGGCGACAACTTCTTTATTTTTATGGATCCGCTTCCAAATGAATCCGCCGGCAATGGTAACGACCAGCAGGATGATTTTCAGTTCCGTCGGATTATTGGCCGCCAGGCTGACGTATTGAGCCAGGTAATGGTCTGTCGCCATCATGCCGCCTGAAGCCCAGCCGAGAATGGCGCCGCCGATGTAGATGAGGATGGGAAAGCGGTTCATGACTTTGACGACGATGGTGCTACCAAAGACGATGATCGGCACGGAAATGAGCATGCCGAACATGAGCAGGCCCCAATGGTTATTGGTGACGCCGACGATGCCCAGGACGTTATCGAGGCTCATGAGGGCGTCGGCCATGATGATGGTCCGCACAGCCGCCCAGAGCGAGTCCTTGGCTTCGACGTGGACGTCTTCTTCCTGGTCGTCGGCGCCGATGAGCTTGATGCCGATGAGGACCAGCAGGATGGCTCCGACAGTCTTCAAGAAGGGAATCTGGAAGAGCCAGGACACGATAAAGGCCATGATGAAACGCATACAGATGGCCCCGGCCGCACCATATAAAATAGCCCGCTTCTGCAAATGCTTAGGCAGATTCTTGGCGGCCATGCCGATGACGATGGAATTATCGCCGCCTAAGGCCAAGTCGATGAGCACGACCTGCAAAATCATAGTGATATCAAAGACAAGCGTCGATTCTAACCCTTCCAAGGTAAGTCCCCCTTATACGTTAAGACAAATTTACATCTCCCCCATTATATGATAATTACGATGGGATAGCAAGAAAAAGGCGCTGTCCCATGAAGACAGCGCCTTTTTCTGTAGGGGCGTCCACGTGGGACGCCCGCTCACACAAATCAAGTTTACAAGTATCTCTCATATCCCCGGCGGGCTCGCCACGTGCGAGCCCCTACAAACACCATATTACGAACGACAAATGGTTCTTATTTCACGATGACCGATACGCCATCGGGGATGACGGTGATTTTCGGGTCGGTAATGCCTTTTTTCGCCAGGACGTCTTTGGCCATAGCCAGGGCGTCGTCGATGGAGGCAGCGTATTTCATGTGCATGTCTTCGATCATCTGCTGCGGGGCTTCAGTGACCATGATGATGGTGAATTTCAGGAGCATACGCATGAGGATCTGGGCTTCCCACTGGTCGAAGACCGTTTCGTTGCGGCCGCGGGCCAGGATTTCGTCCATGGCTTTCTGGATGGATTCGGCATTCTTCAGGTTGTTGTAGAAATCTTCGCCGCCATGACCGTCAGAGCAGGACGATACGTCGATGATGACGCCGCCTTCTTTGCAGGTCGCTTCAGCAGCGGTCATGCCTTTGACGGACTGGTAAATGTTCTGGTCCAGGGGATAGCCGCCGTTGGTGGTGATGACGATATCAGCCGGGACGGGTTTGACGCCAGCCAGTTTCATTTCAAAGTCAGCGCCAGCATAGTGAGCTTTTTCGCGGTCGCCGGCAAAGGCAGCGATGACTTTCTTGTCCGCATCGATGACGACGTTGCAGATGAAGGCTAATTTAGCCGCTTTAGCCGCATAGAGCATATCTTCATGGATGGGGTTGCCCTGGAGGATACCCGTGCGGGCGTTGGGGCTGTTGATGAATTCCGAGCAGTGGTTGGCCAGGACCGTGACCTTGCTGGCGATACCAGGCAGGACGGATTTACGGCCGCCCGACATGCCGGCGAAGAAATGCGGTTCAATAAAGCCTTCGGAAATGAGCAAGTCCGCATTAGCGGCTACTTTGTTGATACGGCAGTCACCACCAGAGGGCAAAGTACCAACGCTGACCATGTCTTCGTCGTTGCGGCTGACATGGATGACGAACTTTTCATGTTCCGCAATTTCTTTGCCATACTTGTCGATCAGTTCTTCCTTCGTCGTAGCCCGGTGCATGCCCGTAGCGATGAGGATGGTAATGTCGATATCCGGGTTCCCCTTGCGCAGTTCTGCCAGGAGCTGGGGCATGATGATGTGGCTCGGTACCGGGCGGGTATGGTCACTGGAAATAATGACGCAGTTCTTCTTCCCCTTTGCCAATTCGCTTAATTTCGGGCTGCCAATCGGGTTGGCCAGGGCATCGGCGACGAGTTCCGCTTCCGATTTCGGCGCCTTGTATTCATGGGCGTGGGAGACGAGGACGCCGGCGACCTGTTCTTCCGGCAGTTCCAATTTGATTTTTTCTTTGCCAAAGGGCAAGCTAAATGTATGCATAGCTGCACATCCTTTCTTAGTTCATGGCTATATATATGTTTGTGAATAGCCTGTAGTTGTATAAACAATATGTTTGGGGATGTAAAAAAGAAGAAAGGGCAAAGCCTTGCGCCTTGCCCTTTTCCTTTAGTATGTAACTGTGAATTATTCTTCGACAGGAACTTCGTCGTTGATGCTGACAACTTTGCCCGGATTCATGATGTTCTTCGGATCCAGTGCTTTCTTGACAGCTTTCATCATCTTGAGTTCAACCGGGTCGGTGTATTTTTCAAGAAGTGCTTCACGTTTGTAGCCAATGCCGTGTTCACCGGAGAGACGGCCGCCGAGTTTGTAGACGAGAGCGTAGATTTCGCCCTGAATCTTCGGAAGCATTTCTTCCCATTCTTCCTGAGTACGGTCATCTTTCAAGATATCAATATGGACGTTGCCGTCGCCGCAGTGGCCAGCGCAGTGCATAGCGACATTGTATTTTTCGCCGAGGCGGGAAATCTGCTGTACAGCACCCGGGATTTCCGTCATCGGAACGACGATATCTTCCATGGAGAAGACTAAGCTGCGAGCGCGGTCAGCTTCGAGGTATGCTTTACGGGATTTCCAAATAACAGCCGGGTCAGCAACCAGGGAGTCGATAGCGTTGTTGTCTTCAGCGAGTTCAACGATTTTTTCGCACTGATCCATGAGGACGTCTTCGTTGTCGCCAGCGATCTGGATGATGATGTAGTTACCATTTTCAGACTTCGGCAGTTTTTCATCGAGGAATACTTCGACCTGTTTGATGGAAGCGTTATCCATGAATTCTACGCAGACCGGAGTGATACCAGCGTTCATGACTTTCGGTGTCAAAGCGATAGCGTCGTCGAGGTTGTCGAATACAACCAGGAGGTCCTGCTGATATTTCGGAAGAGCAACCAATTTAAGGTAAACTTTGGTGATGATACCGAGGGTACCTTCAGAACCGATGAAGAGGTGCATCAGCATGTAGCCTGTAGCGTTCTTACGGAATTTACCGCCGAGAGTTACGACTTCGCCAGTCGGAGTAACGACTTCCATGCCCATGACCTGGTCACGAGTTACGCCATATTTAACAGCGCGGTTGCCGCCAGCGTTGGTTGCAACGTTACCGCCGATGAAGCAGGAGTCCCCACTGCAGGGGTCGCCGCCGTAGAAGAGGCCTTCCTTCTGGACTGCATCCTGGAGGACAGACGTGGTAACGCCGGCTTCGGAAACACAAACCATGTTGTCTTTATCGATTTCGAGGATTTTGTTCATACGTTCAATGGAGATGATGACGCCGCCGAAGGTAGCAACAGCACCAGCTGCCAGGCCCGTACCAGCTGCACGAGGAACCATGACCGTATCGTTTTCATAGCAGAGCTTAACGACTTTGGAAACTTCTTCAGTAGTAGCCGGAAGAACAACGACCTGCGGTTCTTTCATGTAATGGGGGTCCGTTACTTCGTCATGGGAATACGGTTCGAGTTTATCTTTGTCCGTATAAACATACTTTTCGCCGACGATCTGTTTGAACTGTTCAATCAACTCCGGGGAAACTTTACCTTTTGCCATAATACATACCTCCAAATAGTTAAAATTATAAGCCTAACACTTATTGCTTCATCTAGTCATGACGACCAGATCTAAGACCGAATATAACGAAAGTATAAATTCATGTATCATTTTTATCTTCCGTTTATCTCTTACGGGTATTATTATACTCTACTTCTTCATGCATGTAAATTACATTTGCACATTTTACGCATATCATTTTTCGATTGATTCGTCGTGTTCTATGACAACTTATCATAAGAACTGTCGATTTTTAAATAATCTAAAACAAAACATAAAATTTTAAATAGTATTTATTTTTTCTTATTTTAATCTATGCATATTGGTAATACAGTATTATTCCCGTAAGGAAATGTTTCGCATATAGAACATTTCACGTCCGATTATATCACATTGTTTATTATAGAAAAAGGTATGCTACATGGATATGTAGCATACCTTTTTATGCATCTCTGCTATATGGCGTTTTCTATTCGCTTATTGGACTAAGAAGGGAACGACGCTCGGAGCGATAATGGTAATGATACCTGCGATGACCAGCATGAACAGGCAATAACCAACTGTACCGCGCATGACTTCGCCTTCCTTGCCTTCAGCAACAGCGCCGACAGCGCCGACAGCGCCGATACCAAGGGCGATACTCTGCGGCGAAAGCATCTTGCCGATACAACCGCCAAGGGAGCTGGCACCTGCAAGCCACGGCTGGCTCATGCCCAGGCTGGATGCAACGGATGTCTGCAACGGCCCGAAGAGGACGTTGGCGTTCGTGCAGGACCCGGTAATGAATGCGCCAAGACCACCGACGAACGGAGCAACGATAGGATATGCATTGCCTGTTGCAAATACGAGGGCATCAGCGATTTCCTTGGTCATGCCGGAGTAGGTCATGATCTTAGCGACGACGACGACGGCGATGATGGTCAGGTACGTGAAGCGCAGGCCGACGAAGTTATCTTTGAAGACCTGAGCGATCTTACCGATGGAAGCACCCTGATAGAGGCCGCCGAGGATGGTGGCGATGAAGATCATGACGCCAGGAACAGCGATCCATGTGAAGGTGTAGGGTTTGGCACCCGGGCCGGCATAGATAGGAACAGTCGTTTTAATCGAAGCCAGCGGACCGTTGATGAACGGGAACAGTTTCGACGTACCGACGAGGAATACGAAGATAAGGATGAAGATCATAGCTGCTTTGACGCCTTCACCGAAGGAAACAGCTTTCTGATTTTCTGTGTCAATATCGAACTTGTATTCCGGATTGCTTGTCGTCTTGCAAGCGCGGGAATAGAGGACGATGACAGCCATGATGATGATGGACGAAACCATGACCGGCAGTTCAGCGCCGATAGTCATGGAAATGAACAGTTCCGGAATAGCCAGGGCCAGGCCGGAGAGCAGGGTTACGATACCGACGCCTTTGAGGGCTTTGATACCGCCGCCGATGCAGATGACGATCAGGAACGGAGCGATGAGGTCAGGAATAAAGGATACAATCGAGACTTTCGTAGCCAGGACGCCGGCATCCAAACCGGTGACAGCAGCCATGGTCGTCGTCGGGATACCGATGGACCCGAAGGACGGTGCTACGGCGTTGGAAATCAAGCAGGCGATGATGGTCTTGATCGGCGGATACCCGAGGGCAACCAGCATAGCAGCGGGGATAGCAACAGCAGTACCAAAACCTGCCATGCCTTCCATGAACGTCCCGAAGCCCCAAGCGATGAGCAGGAATACGACACGTTTATCTTCACTGACAGTGGTCAGCATCTGTTTGATGACTTCCAGGCTGCCTGTGGCTACAGTCAATTTGTAAGCGAACAGGGCCATGATGATGACCAGCAAGATCGGCCAGCATGCCAGGGCTACGCCTTCGAGGGCTGCCGAAATGGCAATGGGAACTGACATATTATAACAGAATACAGCGACAACAAATGCGATGATAGCCGCGATTGGGCACGCTTTCCAACCGGCCATCTTCAAGAACCCCAATGCTACGATTAGGAATAGGATTGGGAGCAAGGCCAATATAACCATTACATACCACCCTTTCATAATAAAATACTTTTCACGCCTCTAACAGGCGGGGCTTATTCATGAACGAACCACGAATAATGCCATTTCTCACTTAGATTGCATCCGGATACAAGCTCTATGCTGTTATTATATACCTCAATGTCATATTTGTAAATTACATTTGGACATGAGCGTATACCTATTTTCGATATAGCGAACACCAATGTTTACTATTTTGCATATTACTGCACTAAAATGTGGAGTTTATAAGCCATAAATAATCGTTTATCATTTTATAAATGATTTTATGTAATTTAACGTTTCATGTATAAATCGCATAGCCCTTTTAAGTTGTTAGTGGCTAGCAGTTAGGGGTTAGCAGAGGACGTTTAATTTAAAACCATCCGCTGACTGCTAGCAGCTAGCCGCTGACTGCTAAAAAAGGCGCTGTCTTCATGAGACAGCGCCTTTTTTTAAGTGTAAACTATAAACTCTTATTCTTTTCTGCCGATGCGATGACGGCGTTCATGGTGGCAGCGCGGAAGCTGCTTTCTTCCAGGGTCCGGACGGCTTCGATAGTCGTGCCGCCTGGCGAGCAGACGTCATCTTTCAGGGCACCGGGATGGCGGCCTGTTTCCAGGACCATCTTGGCTGCTCCCAATACGGTCTGGGCCGCAAAGGTATAGGCCATCTGGCGGGGCATCCCTTCGCGGACGGCGCCGTCGGCCAGGGCTTCGATGAACATATAGACGTAAGCCGGGCCGCTGCCGCTCAGGCCGCAGACGGCGTCGATGAGCTTTTCATCGGTCACGACGGCTTTGCCGAAGCTGGAAAAGATGGCGACGACATCGGCCGTTTCGGCTTCAGTCACGTTGACATTGGGCGATACGGAGGCCATGCCTTCGCCGACCATGGCCGGCGTATTGGGCATGACCCGGACGATTTTCGTTTCCGGACCGGTGTAAAAGGCCAACTTTTCCAAAGAGATGCCGGCGGCGATGGAAATGAGGACGCTATCGGCCGGAAGGGATTCCCGGACGGCTTCCAGTGCCGATTCCATGATGTTCGGCTTGACGGCCATGATCAGGCCCTGGGACTGGCGTGCCAGTTCTTCCGGCGTGTCGACGACGACAGCTCCCGTTTCTTTGGCCAGGGCTTCGGCCTTTTCCTTGTGGATATTATAAAGATAGATATGGTCTGCAGCAATGGCATGGGCAGCTACCAGGCCTTTGACGATGGCCCGGCCCATATTGCCTGTCCCGCAGACACCGATTGTCTGGAACATAGGAAGCCTCCCTTTCCGATACGGATTTACTGTTTAGCGCCGACGGCATCCAAGGTCGCTTTAATCTTGGCAGCCAGGCCGTGGATCTTCTTCTTGGAAACAGAGCAGACAGCCAGGCGGATACCTTTGCCCAAGGGAACGAGGAAGATATTTTCTTTTTCCAGTTCATCGCAGACTTTCTGGGACCCTTCCATAGGGATGGTGATGAAGAAGCCCGAAATGTAACGCAAATATTTCAAGCCACATTCATCAGCTTCTTTCATGAACAAGTCAGCCCGTTCCTGGATGAGGTGGAAATATTTAGCCCGTTCCGCATCGAGTTCAGCGACTTTGGCCGGGTCCTTGCAGATATTGGCCATGACCTTCATGGCAGCGCTGTTGGAGTTCGACCAGGTAGCGCGGCTGGTATACTGGTTGATGGCGACGAATTCATCGGCAATATCCTTGTTCGGCGTGACGCAGATCATGGCGCCCATGCGCTGGCCATACATGGTGAAGCCTTTACTGCAGGTGTAGGCGACGACGATGAGGACGTTGTCCGGCATGTTGCCGAATTTCTTGAAGAATTTGCGGCATTCATGTTTTTCGCCGCTGTAGTCGAGATAAGCGACGTCGGAGACGAAGATGATGTTCTTATCCTTGCCTTTGACGACATCTTTCAAGAAGGCCAGGACTTCGTCCCATTCCGAATCGGAGAGGCCGTAACCCGTCGGGTTGTTGGCCGGCGAATTCATGATGATAACCGTGTTGTACTGTTTGGCAACCATGTCGCTGACGTTGGCTTTGAAGCTTTCCATATTGAAATGGCCATCGGGCGTGAGCAGTTCAAATTCACGGAGTTTGCGGCCATTATCGTTGCACATGGAGCCGTAAGCCCCCCAATGCCAGTCACTGGTCAGGACTTCATCGCCCCATTCGGAATAGTTGTGAATGACGTGATGGAGGACACCGGAACCGCCGGACGTAGCACAGGCGCGGATGTAGCCTTCCGGACGGGATTCACCGAAGCACTGGTCGATAGCGGCTTCCAAATAATCGGGATAGCCCTGGATCGGCGCATAGGCGACGATTTCTTTCGGCGTCAGGGCTTTATAAGCTTTCTGGACGACGTCGAGCATGATGAGATTCCCATCTTCATCGAGCATGGAACCGACTGTCCCATTAATAACTTTATCTGCCCCCAATTTTTCGGTCAAAGCTACGGCACGGTTGTTAGCACCAAAAATCTTATCTTCAGCACTCTTCCCTTTTGCCTGCGGTGCGGCAACACTTTTTACCATATGAATCAACTCCCCTTTCTTATGTACATATACATTTATACCACATTCAAAATCGAAAGACAATAAACATATTGCATATATCTGTCATGTATTCAAAATACAAAAGGAATAACGCCTCTTGGACAATCAAAGTTAATCCCATTTGCTATCTTAGCATAAAACGGTTGAAATTATATCATGACTCTCCTATAATAAAGAGTATATAACATATTTCGTGTTACTTTTATGCATTTTTATTCTATGAAAAGAGGTCTTTCCCATGAATCGTGTATTACGTTTTGTATTAGCCGCTGTGCTGGCCTGCTCAGCCCTCATGCTGACAGCCTGCCAGGGCAGCCCGTCCGGCTCGAATGACAAGAAGACGTACAAAATCGGCGTCCTGCGCATCGACGACAGCCTGCCCCTCTATACGGCAGAAACAGAAAAACTCTTTGCCAAACACGGTGTCGACGTCCAGGTCATTGAATTCAGCTCCGCTGCGGACCAGCAAAAAGCCATGGAAGCCGGTGAACTGGACGGCATGATGACCGACATGATCGTCACGGCCTTGCTGAAAAAAGCCGGTACAGACGTCCGCGTCGTCGCCATGGCCCTCGGTGCCGTCCCCCAGGAAGGCCGGTTCCTCGTCGTATCGTCGCCGAACAGCAGCATTACGACGCCGCAGCAGCTGGCCGGTGCCTCCGTCGCCATTTCAGAAAATACCATGATGGACTATTTGATGAACCAGTATGAACAGGAACTGGGGATTCCGGCCGCCGAAGTCCACACCGTTCAGATGCCGAACCTGGCCCTGCGCACGGAAGCCGTCCTGGCCGGTAAAGATATCCAGGCCGCCATCCTGCCGGACCCGCTGGCAGCCTATGCCGTCCAGCAGGGAGCCCACGTCGTCATCGACGATACGAAACTCCAAAAGAACTATTCCCAGTCCGTCGTCGTCCTGACTCAGGACATGATTGAAAAGCATCATGACGACGCAGCCCATTTTCTCGACGCTTACAATGAAGCGATCGAAAAACTGGACAGCCAGCCCGATGCCTATCGCGACATGGCTATGAAGAAGGCCAACATCCCGGCCGCCGTCGCCGGTTCGTACCGTACGCCGTCTTATACGGCCCACGCCCTGCCGACAGAAGAAGAAGTCAGCCGTATCATGAACTGGATGGTAGAAAAAGGCCTGTTGCCCAAGGCCTACAGCTATGACGAAATGGTCGCCCATGTCCAGTAATCAGCCTATGGCCGGACCGCTGCTGCGCTTAGACGACGTGGGCCTCGCCTATCACAGCCGCAGGGGAACCCAGGCCGTGCTCCAGCACATCTCATTCAGCCTCGGCCAGGGAGAGCACCTGACCGTCTCCGGGCCGTCGGGCTGCGGGAAATCGACACTGCTGCGCCTCATCGCCGGCCTGCAGGCACCGACAGAAGGGCAGATTTATTTTGCAGGCCAAAAAATGACCGCCCCCAGGCCGGACCTGGCCATCGTCTTCCAGGACTATGGCCTCTTCCCGTGGAAGACGGTCGAAGAAAATATTCTCCTTCCAGGCAGGCTCCACGGTTCTCCCCTGGATAAGGACCAGCTGGCCTCCCTCTTGGACACGCTGGGCCTGACAGCCGTCCGCCATCACTATCCGGGGGAACTCTCAGGCGGCCAGAAACAGCGGACCGCCCTGGGCCGGGCCATGGCCATGCAGCCGAAGTTGCTGCTCCTGGATGAACCCTTCTCAGCCCTGGACCCGGACATGCGCCGTCAATGCCATGACCTCTTCCAACAATACATCGTAAAGAGTCAGACCGCGACGATTCTCGTCACCCACAGTCCGGAAGAAGCAGCGGCCCTGGGTGACAAGACCATCGTTTTCGCCAGGACAGGAGGTGTCATCGAAGATGTCCGGAAAAACAAGTAATCCCATCGATATGGCCCATCTCCTGCTGGCCTTTTTCATCATCGGCGCCTTATGGCAGGCGGCCAGCATGGTACTGAACAAGCCCTTGCTGCCGGCACCGTACCGCGTCTGCCAGACCTGGTATGCCCTGATGACGACAGGCGTCCTCTGGCCGCACATCGCATCCAGCCTATACCGCATGGCCTGCGGCCTGGCCTTGGCCCTGGTGACGGCCGTCCCGACGGGGATAGCCGCCGGCCGCAGCCGCCGCTGGGACGCCCTGTTATCGCCCTTCCTCTATATCTTCTATTCCATCCCGAAAGTCGTCTTCCTGCCGGTCATCATCGTCGTCCTGGGACTAGGCGATTTCCCGAAGATCTTCATCATCGCCATTACCGTCTTTTTCCAAATCGCCATCATGGTCCGCGACGCCGCCAAGGCCATCCCGGAAGAACAAGTCATGACCATGCGCTCCCTCTGCGGGACGAAATGGCAGAACTTCCGCCACCTCATCTGGCCGGCCTGTCTGCCTGGCATCCTGACGGCCCTGCGGACATCCCTGGGCATCGCCCTGGCCCTGCTGTTCATTACCGAAACGTTCGCCGCCTTTTCAGGCCTGGGCTACTTCATCATGAACCGCATGGAAGTCCGCAACTATGAAGAAATGTACGCCGCCATCCTGACCCTGGCCGCCATCGGCATCATCGCCTACATAGCCCTCGATATAGCCGAACGGAAACTCTGCCCATGGAAGAAGTAGCAGTCAGCAGTCAGCAGGACTGCACCGTAGGGGCTTGCACGTGGCAAGCCCACTATGACTATGTGAGCATAACCTATGCTGATATATGTGCGTGTTTTCCTGCACCACCTGTCATGTATGATGGATATACCATTATTCCGAACGGGCGCCCCACGTGGGCGCCCCTACTGAGTCCGAGTCCGTCATGTATGGCGTATACACCATGATTCGTAGGGGCTTGCACGTGGCAAGCCCGCTATGACCATGTGAGCATAACCTATGCTGATATATGTGCGTGTTTTCCTGCATCACCTGTCATGTATGATGGATATACCATTATTCCGAACGGGCGCCCCACGTGGGCGCCCCTACTAGCAGCTAGCGGTCAGCAGTCAGCAGTTAGCCGTTAGCAACGGCAATCCCACGAGCCACGAACCACTAGCCACTATTTTCCCACCTCTCCTGCCGAATCGAGGCGGTCCACCGGACCGCTTTCGTAGGGGACGTCCTGTAAGCCTTTTTGGCCCGTCAGGTGCCGACCAGCAGGAG
>OGYQ01001505.1_pt1 | contig 11626 bp, 5 predicted proteins | sample 1576641 | NCBI WGS metagenome assembly OGYQ01 (sample SAMEA3541476, study PRJEB24748) | human gut metagenome | biome: human gut; feature: human-associated habitat; material: faeces | place: China | collected 2012
GAGGCATTCCAGCCCTCTCCAGCCCTCCTTGCCATGACTTGGGAAGACTGGCGCCATCTCACCATCGAGGAATATCGCACCCTCTTCAAAGGTTCTGCCGTGAAACGCGCCAAATACGAGGGGTTAAAGCGCAACATCGAGGCGATTGATCCCAACCTCAAAAGCAAGTATTAGGAATAATACTAGAGCTGAGCTAGCCCTCTAGATTTATTAAATATCATCGGTCGGCAAATGAGCTTCATTTCATCACTAGATGTGAGTATTTTATAAGAAACTGGTGTAGAAAAATTGTAAAATTTTCATCGTAAATAAGGGGAAGCACGTAATTTTGTGTGCGCTTTAGTACGTGCACCATGCGATGTGACTGATCTAAAATGGCAAAGTTGCCTCTATGTGTAGGCTACTTTGTCGTGGAAAGGACACATTCCCTTATCGATTTTACACAGAACTATGGGGAGACAACCACACAGAACGCTCTCCCCATGCTAATTTTCTACGTCAAACTACTTACTTCTTATGACTTACCCACTCATTCCTGTGGCACTATTGGTGACAGCCTTAGCTACGCCTTCCAACGCTCATGCCCATAGCGAAACAAAGAGTAAACCGTTTAGTTCAGCAGTTTCCCCCATCTCTTCTTCCGCTTCAGTGATACTACACGATTCTACCACTCGTCTCTTCGAATTGCGCGGACAAATCACCGACAACAATGGGAATGCTATCGGAGGAGCCTCTATCACGGTGAAAGGAACAAAGATTAAAGTGAATAGTGGAAAAAGTGGTTTCTTCCAGATTGGCAACCTCCTTGCTGGTGAGTATATCCTTAGTGTACAAGCCATGGGATATGTGGCACAAGAACGCGCCATCACTCTCGGAAGTTCTGACAATAAAGACGCTCATCGTCATGTGGATTTCATGCTTCACGAACATGAAGGCAACCTGCCCACAGTCGATGTGATGGGACGTAGAGAACAATCCTATAAAAATACGGTGTCATTTGTGGGCACCAAAACTGCGACACTGCTCAAAGATGTGCCTCAATCCATCAACTACGTCACCAAGGAGTTAGTGCTCGACCAAGGTGCCATCACCGTGAATGATGTGGTGAAAAACATGAGTGGTGTAAATCCCTACTCTTTCTACAACGATTTCTCTATCCGTGGCTTCCGAGCAACGGGTAATCGCAACTCTGGCAACCTGGTGAATGGCATGCGCACGCAAACTAGCTTGTGGCGTCAATCCTCACTCGCCAACATCGAGCGTGTAGAAGTCATCAAAGGTCCAGCTTCTGCCCTCTTCGGCAATGCTGCTCCTGGCGGCATCATCAACCGCGTGACCAAGAAACCACTTGATGTTGCTCGAAAATCGGTGTCTCTCACTGCGGGTAGCTTCAACACCTCACGCGCTTATGCTGACTTCACTGGTCCGCTCAACAATAAAAAGACCCTGCTCTATCGCCTTAACCTCGGATATGAAAACACAGATAGCTATCGCAATCTCCAAGGACTCACGAGCTACATCGTAGCCCCTTCCTTCACCTATCGACCTTCCGACCGCACACAGCTTAATGTGGACATGACTTATGTCAACAATCAGGGTAAGCTCGATCGAGGAGTCGCCGTATTCGGAGATGGTAGTCTATTCTCTCGGCCGATATCTGCCACACAGTCTGCAGCCAATGACTATCTGCGGGAGAACAATCTTAATTTATCTTTTGCTCTCTCACATCAACTAGCCCAAGGTCTTCTCTTCAACAGTACCTATCTCTATTCGTCTTACGATGAGGACTTGATGGAACACTCTCAAGACAATGCTTTTGTGAAGAAGGCTGACGGAAAAGACAACCCTTCTCTTGTGCTCATGCGCGTGACACAACGTCAACGCCACTTCCGCAACAACAATTTCAACAATTATCTCACATGGGATGTTGCCACAGGAGCAGTAAAACACAAGGTTTTGGTGGGCTACGACCATTTTAATACGCAACTTGCACCTGGTTCTAGCTATATCGAAGCAGGGGGCTATCTCCTCAAGAATGGAGGCACAGCCAAAACTTTCAATACGAAGAAGATCGACGACTATCTCTTAGACAAAGACGGCAACCCACGCACCAATGTTCCTGCCTTTAATCTCAATTCTTCTGCTGGCAATCGCTATCAAGACGTGACCAAATACATCTACGAATCTAAAGATGTGCGTCCTAGCGACCAATACACCAATGGCGTTTATCTCCAAGAACAACTCACTTGGCGCAAACTCCAGCTGCTCTTAGGGGCGCGCATGGAGTGGTTCACCGACATCACCCAACACGATAATGGCACGGAGAGCAAAACCCATCAACACGCCTTTACCCCTCGCGTAGGAATGGTCTATTCCATGATTCCTTCTACCAATCTCTATGCGACGTGGATTCGAGGTTTCGAACCTCAAAGTGTGGCTGTCCAAAGCAATCCTGCCTCAGGAGGACCATTCGATCCTGTAGAAAGCGAACTCTGGGAAGTGGGAGCCAAAGGCGAATATCTCAACAAACGCCTCAGCGTCACTGCTGCTCTCTTCAGTCTCCGTCAGAAAAATACACTCTACAATGCTGGAGTATCAGGACAACCCGACCTCATGGTGCCTATTGGGGAAGAACTTTCTCGTGGTGTCGAATTTGATGTTTCTGGACGAATTCTCCCCTATTGGAGCATTATGGCTAGCTATGCCTTCAATGTAGCAGAGATCTCAAAGGCTCCAGAAGGAACAAAAGACTTAAACCTACAACGTCCAGGCACTCCGCGCCACTCTGCTAACCTCTGGACAAAATTCATCGTTCCCACAGGCATACTGCGCCATCTTGGCATTGGCGTTGGTCTGAATGGCGTAAGCGAGCGTAAGGGACAAGTGGGACGTCGTGAGAATGTCGTGTCCTATCCTGGTTATGCCCTACTAAATCTCGCCCTCTACTATAAAGTGCGTGAAGTCCAGCTCCAACTGAATCTCAACAATGCGCTCAATAAGCAATACTATATCTCAGGATATGATCGCTTGCGCTCCTTCCCAGGTGCACCTCGCAACATCAATCTCACAGCAACCTACAGATTTTAATTGCGTGCCTTAACACATTCCTAAGACTCAAGCCCCACCATTCGCATAATCGTGTGAGTGGTGGGGCTTTTCAGAAGAGCAAAACAACTTGAGTCCAAGAAGTAACCGTACGAAAAACACAGACTTCCCAATCCAGTTTTCCTTAGCATCAACTAAGAAATAGAGCTCAATCTCGAAACAATGATGTGCTGTTTCTAATGATTATCATGATATCATGTCCGCATACAGCTATTTTTCACCTATTTATCGGATATTTTGACAAATAAGGATGGCAGAACCGCCCTTTCTAGTCACTAAATCTAAGTATTTTATTACTCACTTCTTGAGATAATGTGCAATCCATTCTATCGCGAACGAGTGAAATGAGTAATTTCGCAGTCGCTTATCCTCTCTCTTATTCATCGGACTAAACGCGTAGAGAACAATTCGACCACAGAGATTCAGAACAAAAACGAGAGGAGCCAATCACCATACTGCGCGTTGTCATCCGAACAGCACAACACTATACTCCCTAATTCTTATGACTCCCTCCATCATTCCTGTAGCATTGCTTGCCGCAGCTATGACCATTCCTGCCGCTTCGTTTGCTAGCAACGCAAATGGCGACAGCAAATTGAGTGGCAATGCAACTCCCAACAATGCCACTGCAGCAGCTAACGACACACTCGTAAATCGCGTAGCCAACGGCACTGAATCCAAGCAAGGTGCTTTCGCTGAAATCCGTGGACAAATCACAGACAACAACGGCAACCCCATCAGCGAAGCCACCATCTCGGTGAAAGGTATGAAGCGCGCTGTTCGCACCAAAGCCAATGGCTATTTCACTCTCAGCGAACTGCCTAGCGGTGAAACTACTATCCTCGTTCATGCCATCGGATATGCAACTCAACAACGCACCCTTAAACTAACCAACAAGAGTTACCAAGGTGTTGATTTCGTATTGCAGGAACGCTCTGATGCCCTCCCCACAGTCGATGTGATGGGACGTCGCGAACAATCGTACAAAAACTCCGTTTCTTTTGTGGGCACCAAGACCGCTACCGCGCTCAAAGACGTACCGCAATCCATTGGTTATGTCACCAAAGAACTTGTGCTCGACCAAGGTGCTATCACCGTGAATGATGTGGTGAAAAACATCAGCGGTGTCAGTCAATACTCCGCCTACAATGACTTCACCATCCGTGGTTTCCGCTCATTGGGTAACCTCAACTCGGGTAACCTCCTCAACGGTATGCGCGGACTAACTCCATTGTGGCGTCAATCATCACTCGCTAACATTGAGCGTGTGGAAGTCATCAAAGGTCCAGCTTCTGCCCTCTTCGGAAACGCTGCACCTGGTGGTGTTGTCAACCGTGTGACGAAGAAACCCCTCGATGTAGCACGCCGTTCTGTGACCCTCACTGCTGGAAGTTTCAACACCTCCAATGTATATGGTGACTTCACAGGACCACTCAACGAGAAGAAGTCGCTCCTCTATCGCTTGAACCTAGGTTATGAAAACACCGATGGTTTCCGCGATCTTCAAGGACTCACTTCTTTCATTATTGCTCCCTCTTTCACCTACATCCTCTCCGACCGCACACAACTCAATGCCGACCTCACCTACAACAACAATATGGGTAAGCTCGACAGAGGACTTGCGCTTCCTGGCAAGGGTGACATCTTTTCTGTGCCTTACAGCTCTTCTCAATCGGCGGCTAGCGACTACCTGAGCGAAAACACCCTCAACCTCACATTTGCGCTCTCTCACCAGTTGGCAAAAGGTCTGCTCTTCAACAGCACCTATCTCTATTCTAGTTACGTGGATAGAGGTGAGGAACACGCCCAACAACACAAGTATCAGAGCCTGGGTGATGGCACAGAAGATCACACGAAGGTGGAAATGCGATTTGAGAAACGCTATCGTCACATCTCCAGCAACAACTTCAACAACTACCTCACTTGGGATGTTGCCACAGGTGCAGTGAAGCACAAACTCCTCGTTGGACATGACTTCTTCAACACAGCCATTGCCCCTGGTCTGAGTGAACTTGTGGCAAATGGATACTTACTAAAGAATGGTTCTACAGCCGAGAAATTCGATGTAAACAAAAAAGAGGAGTATAAACTAGACAAAAATGGCAATCCTATCCCCAACGTGCCTAGCTTCGACTTGAACTCAACCATGGGCAATCGCATCAAGGATGTCTCCAAGTATGTCTACCAATCTGCTTCATTCAGCCCTAACGGTCAAGGCAATGCTGTACGCACCTACTCCAATGGTGTCTATTTGCAAGAGCAACTCCACTGGGGACGCTTGCAAGCACTACTGAGTGCACGTGTAGAATGGTTCACCGATGTCACAAAAGACGCTAAGAGCGTTGAAAAAAAGACCACGCAAACAGCCTTCATCCCTCGTGTAGGCTTGGTCTACGCGCTCACTCCTTCTACCAATGTTTATGCTTCTTGGATTCGCGGTTTCGAACCTCAATCTGTCGCTATTCAAAGCGATCCCGAGACTGGTGGTCCATTTGATCCTATGAAGAGCGAACTTTGGGAAGTGGGTGCTAAAGGAGAATATCTCAACAAGCGTTTGAGCGTTACCACATCTGTTTTCAGAATACGTAAAAACAACAGCCTCTACCCTGCTGGTGACCCTGTGAATCCGAAACTAAGGGTTGCCGTAGGAGAAGAAGTGTCTCGTGGTGTGGAATTCGATGTTTCAGGTCGCATTCTTCCTTACTGGAGCATCATGGCAAGCTACACCTACAACGTTGCAGAAATCACCAAGGCTGCCCCTGGCACCAAAGACCTCAACGTCCAACGTCCTGGAACTCCTCGTCATGCTGCTAACCTCTGGACAAAATTCATCATCCCCTCTGGTGCGCTCCGTAACTTGGGTATGGGATTGGGCATCAATGGCGTGAGCCGTCGCGAAGGACAAGTGGGCAGAAGAGAACTACCGGTCGCTTACCCTGGCTACACTTTGCTCAACCTTGCACTCTACTACAAAGTGAGAGATATGCAGTTGCAACTCAACTGGAACAACGTGCTCGACAAACGCTATTACATCGGTGGTATGGACCGTTTCCGTTCTTTCCCTGGTGCGCCAAGCAACATCAACCTCACGGCTACCTATAGATTCTAGTTGCAAACTTAGCCACTATCCTATATTAAAATTCCCACTACTCACGACTTGTGAGTAGTGGGATTTACTTTATTACCTTCTACAAATCAGAACTCCGTAGAGAATCATCTAGCCACCACTCCTGCCAGCATCAATGATTTGTCGGTTCATACTCCCAAAAAACGTTGGCACTATCTCACATTTTTTCTATCTTTGCTACAAAACATCGCTCTTAAGCCACTTATTTCATAACACACCTATAGTTTATGCGTCACTATCTCCTTTTCGCCCTGTTCACTCTTGGCTTCATCGGCAGCATCATAGAGCGCATTCAGTTTGAGCGCAAAAAGAAACATGAGAAAGATGCGGAATATCGCTCCCTCTTTCGCCGACACAGCACTCTTCTGATTATCTTTTTTGCCTATCTCGCAGCACAACAACTTTTGACTGTCTGCGAAGCACTCTGTGGAGAATAAGCCGCCCCACGCGAGGAAATGCCCATTTTTCGGCGCAATGCGTAGGGTTTTTCTCCCTCATCTTGCGTGCAGCATGAGGAAGAAAGCCACACTCCACAACCATACGCGCCATATATCTCCCCCTTTAATCCCCTTTTTCTTCGTTCTAACGCACGATAAGCCCATTGCGCCTATAAACCCTAGAGGAAGAAATATAAAAGCGACAGCGTCAAAACCTTTGAGTTCTGACGCTGTCGTTGTATTAGGAGCTGGGCATCTGCTCTTGCCATCCAGCAAGACATAGCCTAACAAGAGGAGTTGTGGGAAACTAGCGCACTTGCTTGTGACCAGCGGCATCGATCACCACTCCGCGCTGATGGGGAGTAGCTACACGGCCAGACAAATCGTAAGTAGTGCCCGTAGCTTCTTGGAAGAGAGGAGAACGATCCAGACCAGTAGGAACAGCCGTAGGCTCTAGTTTCCAATAATTGTTCCACTGATTAGCAATCCTCAAAGACACTCGAGTGGTAGCCACAGGATTTGAGGGAAGATACCAGCCATAGTTAGATGTGCCAGCCATAATCAAGAAACCAGAGATATCATTTGTTTTGCGATAGCGCAAATGCCAAGCATAAGGAGTACTATTCTCTACGATGCTCTCACCAGAACTAGCGTTACGCACAACGGCATATTTCTTTTCGGCTTTGTTCATGAGCACAAAGTTACCATCCTCTTGGCGAATCAGTTGCCACAAGATAGTAGGATTCTCATCTGTAGTCACAGGAGCTTCTACCTTAGTAGGCACCACCAAACCATCTTTCAATTGAGCCACATAGCCCGTCATTTGAGGATGCGCACTACGAATCACATAGTAATGGTTAGAAGTCAATGCTTCTACAGCCGTAGTCTTAGGAGCAGCGAGAAACTTCTCATACGCCTTCACATAAGTCTCATACACCTCTTGCGACACAGCAGCTTGTTTTGCTACCAAATCACGAGCAGGAGCAAGGTCTTTTTGGAGTTGTTGAATTGCCACTTGTGTGTGCTGACCTTCTTCGTTGGGTACCACATCTTCAATTGCATGGTCGCAACGCTGCAAGAGCGCAGCAAGCATCTTTTGGAAATTAGCTTCCTCAATGTACCACGTACCAGGATGACACAAGGTAGGTTGGTCGAAAGCTACGACTTTATTCTCTGAAGGCTCGTCGTTGTTACGATTACCACCAAAAGACTTGATATAGAAGCGACCTACACTTCCTGTAGCAGTCGCATTGTAGCCTTGCACCTTTGACAATACCACGGCACCAGGCACGTAATCATATTGTTGTGCAGGCACTGCCGCGCGATCGATGCGGATGGGAGTAGCATTCTTCTTGACAAAGCGTAGAGGCTGATTGTATGAACTAATGGTCACTTCCTGCTTATTGTGAACAGACTGCATGATCCATCCGCCATTAGCCTCAACGAAGGTGAAGAGTTCTTCAGGAGCTTGTTGGTCGGTGTAGTGCACTTTCACAGCACTCGTACCATCAGCATAAAGGGTTGCACCGGCATACTTGGCTTTATAGTAGGTAGAAGCCGAAATCAAGCGATACACCTTGCCAGCAACGGGCTGTGTGATAGGTGCAGCCTTAAAGGTAGCGAGGGCGGTGGTCATCGCCTCAACTTGTTGTGCTTCCTCAGTCGCAGCAGCAGCTTTCGCAACGGTCACAGCGTTGGCCAAAGCATCGCAGGTGGCTTTAGAAGTATAACCCACTTCGCTAGGACGTGTGTCTGCCAATAGCTTCTCAGCTTCGTCCACCTTTTCTTGGAGAGGTGTCTTAGACTCCTTCAGGAAAAAGTGCTTAGCATAGGTCATCTTTCGATCTTCAAAGACAACGCTGTGCTGTTGCAAACGATAGAAGAAGCTCAACCAGTCCTTTTGGTTGTTAGGCAACCAACCGATTTCTGAGATCGCCAACAAACGAGGCAAGAGTTGGTATTCCAATTCTGCATTGTTGTTGGTGGTTTCCGTCCACATATTTCCTTGTACACCAAGACCAAATTCGGTTTTACCCACAGAGCGGAGGCGAGCCAAGGGATCGAAGTTATAGATTTTCTCAACGCTATTCACGCTGCCATCGCCCCATCCTCCACGGTAGCCTTCATTGACATCCGCTTGGTCCGCAGTCACCTGCATCCAGTCGAGGTAGAGCACATTGTAAGGCACAATCACTGTGTGGAAACCCTTAGAAGCAGCCAAGATGTCCGTCCAGTCTGTCCATCGACCTGAGCCATCTCTACCGAGGTTCCAAGCCATGATGAGGGGAGAAACTTCACCTTTGTGGCGATTCCAATAGTTGTCGGTCCTGGTCTCAATCAATTCGTCCCAAGCCACAATGTCTTTGTTGTATTTCTTCTTGAGATAAACCGCGAGCTCGTGCACCAACCAAGGTTGCAATTCACCAACGCCATTGAGGTTATTGTCCTTGATGCGTTTTTGACAAAGGGAATTTTCCTTCCAGCGGTCGGTTGGACACTCGTCACCCCCGAGGTGGATGTATCGGCCGGGGAACACTTTCGCCACATTGTCGAGTACGGTCTTGAGGAAGTCGATGACTTTATCGTCACCGATGTTCAACACGTCTTTGGAGATACCAGCGGTCACACGAACCTTGTAGGTGCGATTGGGGTAGCAACTTAACTCTGGATAGGCAGCAAGGGCAGCCACCATGTGTCCAGGCATATCGATTTCGGGGATGATCTCGATGTTTCTCTCAGCAGCATAAGCCACAATCTCGCGCAAATCGTCGAGGGTGTAGTACATGCCGCGACCATATTCTGTGTCGTCAAAGAAGTGTGGATCTGTACCATCACTCACAAAAGAACCTTTACGACGGCTACCCACTTGGGTCAGCTTGGGATATTCGGGAATCTCTATGCGCCAACCTTGGTCATCGGTCAAGTGCCAGTGCAAGCGGTTCATTTTGTAGAACGACATGATGTCGAGGATGCGCTTCACCTCAGTTTTGTCGAAGAAGTGACGAGCAATGTCGAGCATATATCCGCGATAAGACAAGAGGGGTTTGTCTTTGATGTCTAGCACGGGCAAGGTCCAAACTCTCTGTGCGCCGTTCTTGGGATAGAAAGCTTTGGTCATGAGCTGACGCAGAGTTTGCAAACCATAGAAGAAGCCAGCACGATGAGAGGCTTTGATTTCGATGTGCTTTTCGGTAATGCTTAGCGTATAGGCTTCTGCACCTGCAACACTCTTGTCGGTAATCAAGGCCACCATGCCGTCTGCAGCTGCGGCAGGAGAAGATTGCAAAGAGAGGGTGAGTCCCAAACGACTCTTCACTTCTTCAGCAAACTCGTGTACCATGCCCTTCAAACTATCAACGGGTGAGGTGATGACTTTGAGGTTGCGCAAATCAAGATTTTTTCCTTCTTGGATGTTGATATTCTGAGGATAGGGCACCAAAGGAGGAAGATTCTTATAAACGTCCAACGCAGCAGTAGTTTCAAAGGTCAAAGCATTGTTGCCTTCTCGGTCTTTGCTAGAACCCCAAAGTCCGATGGGATGTCCAGCACCTGCACCACCCCACTGGTTGAAACCCACTTGAGTATTGGCCTTAGGATGAATTTCGAAAGAAGAAGTGAAATTGGCTGTCTTACAGGGTAATATGGAGAACTTATTGTTGGCGTGCTGCTTAGCAGCTTCTACCATACCCTTTTCTTGAGTGTTGGTGACATAGAGTTGCAAACCAGCCTTATTTGTGAAGGTGTATCCCTCGGCTGCAGAACCTTCCACCTTCCACAACTGAGCATCTACGCCCGTCATAGCAGCTAGATGCGCCCCGCTATTGGCTTTAGAAGCCTCCACGACCAAACCACTGTTTGTAAACTTCAAGAGATACCAATGTACCTCTTGCGCTGTGCTCACCTTCGGCATAGAAGGAGCTGCGAGACTCACTAGAGATACTAGTAAAGCCCAACACAAAAGAAATAACTTTCGAAATGTATTCATGACTAGGTTTTATAATAAAAATGCTTTGCAAATATAGCATTTTTCATGGTATATTCCAACTCATTTGCGCATAAATGCCCAAATTAAACGTCTCATCTGTCAAAATCTCTGATTATTTCTTTTCAAAAAACAAGAGTAGTGACTTTTTCACGAGACACAAAAGAATAGACTTTGAACTACCCCCCTTCAAATATGATAAATGGGGCTATGGTGATTACTTTGATAAGACAATTTACATTGCAACAAAGGACGACTTTTCCCTTGAATGGCTCAAAAGAAATGGGGAATTTCCTCATAATTCCCCATAATTCCCCAATTTGGGGCATAATTGGGGAGCAAAAGCACGTAGGGAGGACTTGGACTTAAGCAGAAGAGGGTGCGAAAACTAAGCGAGGGAGGGAGATATGGGGGATTGCGCACCAAAACAATCGGAGAATTCAAAAAAGTTCTCCGACATTTTTGGAGAAATCTCCAAGATTCTCGGATAAACGTTGGAGTTTTTTGAGTAAAAGTCGGACATTTTTCTGCGTAGTTCGGAGAAATCCTATTCCAACGGTGCTAACCAATTGGGAAGAGTAAGGCGATTGTGACAACTAGCAATACACGCATTCAAGGGAAGAAGTTAGGGCAAAAGAGAGGACAGGTAAGAAAAGCAGAAAACAGGTTGCTACTAGATGTTAAAACTGGCTTTCTCGCGCGTACGCGTACGCGCACATTACAGGAGTTTTGCATTTTTTGCTTTCACAACCTTCACAGACACCCTATATAACCCACTATATATCAAGAAGTAGCACAACATTTTCGGACATATTTTAACAGAACACGTCAAAAGTGCGTCGCAAGGGGGCAGAAAAGTTCCTCTACGCACATCAGAGAACATGGTTGTTTCACCTTAGATTGATGGCTCTCCACAACCCTTCGTGTGAAGGTTGTGAAAGCAAAAAGTACAAAATCCCAGGGAAGGCGCGCGTG
>OGYQ01001509.1_pt1 | contig 11611 bp, 18 predicted proteins | sample 1576641 | NCBI WGS metagenome assembly OGYQ01 (sample SAMEA3541476, study PRJEB24748) | human gut metagenome | biome: human gut; feature: human-associated habitat; material: faeces | place: China | collected 2012
CTGTGATTATATAATAACATATTGGTAACCAATAGTCAATACCATAAGAGCAATTAAATTGAAACAGATTACTACATTATTAAAATGTCGGTTCTATTTCCACATCTACTGGCAGCACGCCATCTTATAAGGCCAGGAATCAATCTCCGGTCTTTCTTTTTTGTGTACAGATGGTATAATGTAATTATATATAAGGGATCTCCCTTCCATTTTTTGCCGTCCCCGGTTTAAGGGGGCGGTTTTTCTATAATAATTCCGTGTTGCATAAATATTCAAACATTATAAATTCGATCGTTTTACCGATTTGACTACTATTTGACTACTACTATTTTAAAAAGTTATCAAAAGATACAAAACAAAAAAATAAAAGCGATAGTCCGAAACCTTATGTTTGCGATGTTTTTCAAGCTTTTATTAAAGATAAAACAAGAGAAAAAAAAGTGGTAATTTTATCTCGTAATGAAGGGGTCGTCGGTTCAAGTCCGATTTTCGGCTTATAAGAAATGGCGTATTTACGCCATTTGCGGTAAAGAAGAAGCACCCGGGAAAGGGTGCTTCTTCTTTTTATAGGATTTTATGAGAATTGCAAAAAGTTTTTTAGTCATCAATTCCAAATTTGTTTTCCAGTGCGTCTTCGGCCAGATCCAGCTGATCTTCTAATTTTTCAATAGAACGTTCTCTGCTCTTATACGTATCGAATGTCATATCACCGGATTCATAAGCGTGTTCAAAGGTATCGTCGAGAGAATCCAGGTCGTTGTCGATTGCGTTGATCTTCTGCTTCAGAGCGAAGAAACGATCCTGATTTGTTTTAGTGCTGCTGCTTGTTTTTGCGTTATTCACTTCTTTGGTTACAGAGTCGATCCGTTTTTCATAGGAAGAAAAATCATAAGAACCGCTGTTGGTATTCTGAGCGGTAGTGGAAGCCGCTTTCTCTGTTGTTGCGGCTCCGGCATCATCTGTGTTGTCTTTTGCGCTGCTGTCTGCCGCTTCTGTGGCGATATCCTGTGTTGTGGTGGCTTCTGCGTTTCCTCCGTCATTCTGAGAGCATCCTGTCAGTGCAAGGCCTGCCATTAAGGTAAAAACTAAAAATAATAATACTTTTTTCATAAGAATTCCTCCTTTTTTGTTTTTTTATTGGCTTTGTTTTATGTTGTCTTTATCATAATACCCAAACATTAAAATAAAATTAAAAAAAGAAAGATATTTATGATAATTTCAAATTGTATTATAATGAGTAAACATAAAATAAAAATGTAGAAAACAAGAGGGGTTGAGCGTATTCAATCCCTCTTTTGATACTAGAATGATACTATTTCATTAATTCTTCTAATTTTTTTGCCACCTCGTTTTGCTTATTCGGGTATAGGTGGCCATAGGTATTATTGACCATCTGGACGGTGTCGCCTATTCTTTCTGCGATCAGGTGCGGGGAAAAGCCCAGTTCAATCAGCAGTGATACGTGGCTATGCCTTAGATCGTGAGCCCTTATGTTGGGAACTCCGGCAATTTTAGCATATTTTTCTAAGTTGCGCCTGAACGTAACGCTTGTGATAGTAAAAATCTGGTCGTCAGCTTGCGGCTTATAGATTTTATCAATATACGCCCTCAGATTATCCATAACGGCAGCAGGCATAGAAACAGCTCTTATACTGTTTTCGGTCTTTGGTGGGGTGACTATGCGCTGCTTATTGGAGCGATACAGCGTTTTGTTGATATTGATTGTATGATTATCAAAATCACAGTCTTTTATTGTTAAAGCCAGTATTTCACCTATCCTGGCACCAGAGTAAAACAGTATTTGAAGCATTATTTTAAAAGTTGGGTGATCTGCCACACTGACCACGGCTTTATACTGTTCCAGCGTCCAGAACGTCATAGATCGCTCAACCTTCCCCATGCTTTTTACCTTATTGCATGGATTTACAGGAAGATTATAATAATTTACAGCAAAATTGAAAATTGTCACCAGATCAGCATCAATGATTTTCAAATAATTTTGTGAATATCCGTTAGATATCTGTTCATTTTGCCATCTCCTGATATCCGCCGCCGTAATTTGATTGATCGGCTTTTCTTTGAAATATGGCAGTATTGTATTTCTAAACCGGCTTTCCTTGTTATTGATCGTACTTCTTCGAAGCCTGTGTGAAATATCTTCCATGTAATGGTCATAAAGTGTCTGGAAAGTCATATCCGGCGTTCCCTGCATATGTTCCAGAAAGCTTCTTTCCCACTCTTTCGCTTCTCGCTGTAGTTTGAAACCCCTCTTTAATTTCTGCTTCTTTTCCCCTGTATAGTCCGTATAATAGAATTTACAAAACCATTTCCCTGTCTTTTCGTCCTTATATGCTGGCATATCATCATTTCCTTTCATTCAGTCCATGCCCGGTATGTGAATGAATAAATGAGGTTGCCTTATTCTGGGGCAGCGTTTTGACTGTCTGTGTGTGTCCGATTTTGGACTGGGCTAATCATTATCTTTTTGATATTCAGGAACGTAGACCATCTCTTCAATCCTCTTGATTGCTTCCTTTTTTCCTATTTTGTTTAGATTATTATAGCTATCAATAAGTTTTGCTTCGTCAGTTAAATCAATAACCTTCTCGGTGCAGTTATTGTAAGCGCTTGTGTCAGGATTAAATATTTTTCCGCTTTCTTCCTTCATTTCAAAAGTTTTTATACTTATTCCGCTGTCATTCATAGCGTCTAAAAGCTGTTCTCTGTTGAATGTATTGTTTTTACTATCCATGGGTTCAGCTACATCTGCAAAAACGTAAAAATAAGGATCGCCATTTTTTGTAAATTGATATCCAACATCTAATGCTTCAGCAATCCGGGCTAAGGTTTTGACCGTAGGTTTTCTTTCGCCTCGTTCATACATTTGTATTGTGCCGGCTGCAAGATCAGTTTTTTCGGCAAGTTTTGCTTGTGTGTATCCGGCTCTTTTTCTGGCGCTCTTTAGTCGATTTTTGAAGCTCATACCATCACCTCCATATAAAGTATAACATGCGCACAGACAAAACACAAACATAAAGTTTGTAAAAAGTGTTGCACAAACAAAAAGATTGTGTTATCATTAATGCAAACAAAATGTTTGTAAGGAGGTGAAGGAAAATGAGAATTAACAGAGAGAAATTCACTGTCGCTTTACTAAAGCGGGAATTAACACAGAAAAAGTTTTCTGAAATGACTGGACTTTCCAGAGGAACGATAAACGGTGTAAAAAATGGCCGCAGTTGTTCAGATCGGACAGGCCACATCATTGCAAAGGCTTTAGAGATGGATATTGAAGAATTACGAGAACAGTAAAAATACCATGCCCGGTATGTGAGTGAACAAGAAAGCAGGTGATAAAGATGAAGCAACTATATGATGTTCAAGATGTTATGAAAATTACAGGTATGAGCCAGTCTTACGCTTATAAGATAATCCGAGTACTCAATAAGGAATTGAGGGAGAAAGGTTATCTGGTCGTTCCTGGTAAAGTAAATGCCCGGTATCTGAATGACAGATACGGAATCGAGGAAACAAATGAAGATCCCGGAATCTGAAATGCAGCAGAGACTGATTGACTTTGATAAAGCCTGTGACGAAGGTTTTTTCTGTACCATGTTTGACCCGGCAATGAGCCAGGAAGAGACGCAGACCAACAAAGATATGTTACTGAAAAGCATAAATCCAGAAATGAGACTAACAGAGAGTTTTTTTAAAAGAATTTATGCTTATGAGTTGACGTATCCCGGCTTTGCAGAAGAAGCAGTAAAAAGGCTGGAAGACGCAGGAAGTACTAAGTCAAGAGGCTATTACGAACAATTTTCCCGGAAATATCGGCAGCAGGAAGAAGAGACGTTGAAGAATGTCGGGAATTGGTATGCGCAACAGTTAAAAAAGCAACAAGAGGACGCAGAGAGAAAAGAGGTGAGAAAGTGGGTGAAAAAGGAACAGAAGGAAAAGAGATGGAAGACCATACAAGAGTTACTGAATTACTAAAAATGGATGGCAAGAAGATAAAACAGACTATTTCTAATTGTGTTATAGCTGTCGCAAAAGACAAAATTCTTGAAAATAAAATTTTTTATAACGAACTGAATGGAAAAATTGAATTGGTAGGTTCTTTTCCATGGAAACGTTACACATCAGAATTAAGTGACAATGACGTGAATCAAATCCGGATTCGTTTTGATTCCCTTTATGGCCTAACATCGGAAAAAGGTATACCAAGAGCGATTGAAGCAGTAGCACATCAAAACGCCTACCATCCTATCAAGAAAAAGCTGGAGTCTTTAAAATGGGACGGAAAGCCAAGGATCAGGCACGCATTGAAACATTTTTTAGGGGTTCCGGAAACCGAGTTTTCCTATGAAGCTTTAAAAGTTTTTATGATGGGAGCGTTAGAAAGGTTATATAAGCCAGGGTGCAAGTTCGAATATATTTTCTGTATCATAGGCGATCAAGGAGTAGGAAAGTCAACCTTTATAAGGTTCCTGGCACTAAATGACCAATGGTTTTATGATGGTATAAAAAATCTGAGCGATAAGGCAACGATTGAAGAAATTCAAGGTATATGGATCTGTGAGTTTTCTGAAATGTTAGCAACTGCAAATGCAAAAAATATTGAAGAAATTAAAGCGTTTATTAGCAGGCAGAAAGATATATACCGGACACCGTACACTAAATATCCGGAAACCAGATACAGACAGTGCGTGTTTTGCGGAACGACAAATAATCAAGATTTTTTGCCTATGGATAGGACCGGGAACCGCCGCTTCATTCCTTTATTGGCCGATCGTGACAACATGGAAGTCCATATTCTTGACGATGAAAAAGAATCGAGGGCATATATCGAGCAAATGTGGGCAGAAGCTATGGAAATCTATCAAAGTGGAGAATATAGCCTTACACTTTCAAAGGAAATGACGGAAGTTCTTGAAGAGATCCAGGAAGAATTTAAACCAGAGGATACAAAAGCCGGAATTGTCCAGGATTGGTTAGACAGGACAACGGAACCGTATGTCTGTACTCGTATGATCTGGAAAGAAGCCCTATGTCGTCTTGATGAGCCTAAAAGATGGGAATTGCAAGAAATAGCTGACATTATGAACCATTCTATCAGGGGATGGGTGAAGTGTCACAAGGCAGAAGGCAAGCATACTTTTGCTGGTACATATGGGCGTCAACGAGCATGGGAGCGTGACGGAAAAAACGAGTTTGTTCCTGTTGATAAGGATACAGCGGTTATTTTTGATGACTGATTGTGCCAATTTTGGAACAGTTGTGACGTGGCTGTGACAGAGCAAGAAACCGCATATTTGCGAGCCTTTATTGATATATGGAACAGTTGTCACAGTAAATATAAAAAAATAAATATTTATATTTTTTAGACTATATAGAGGTATTACATATAAAGAAAAGGTTTTGAGGTGTTCCATATGACACCTGTGACATTAATAGCGCATAAGAAAGGAGTTTTTATGATGGACTTTTCATGTTTTTTAGATTTTGCAGAACTATCTATTATGGCTATCAAATCAAGAGGTTTTTCCGCAGATCAAGCGATTGAAATTCTAAAATTGCAGTCATTAAATGATATCTATGAGAAATTATATGACTTAGAGGAATATATAACTGAATACGGAAAGGAGCAGGAAGAATGAACGAACACAGAGCAGCACATATCAGGAGAATTGAAAGCGACATCCGGGAGATCATGGAAGAATATCACGTTTCCGTGGAAATAGCGTTAGAACTCTTGAAAATAGCCGAAATAGAGAATATCAGTAATGAATTGTATGATATGCGGGGAATGTAGAAAGGAGAACAACCAATGAAACAGATCATGACATGTAACACAGAAATGTATGCAGTTTATAAGGACCCGAGCGGGGAACATATCCATATCCCGGTCTTAGGGTTTGGCTTGAATGATGATGGTGAGATCGTTGCACTCGTGTATGACAGCCTCCATGGAATGTCACCGGAACGTGGAAGTGATAACTTCATCACATACAGCCTTTATTATCCGGAAGAGTAGGAGGTGTTGATATGGGATTAAGGACAGCCAAAGCCCTCATCATATTAGGCTGTGTTTTAGGCGTGTCAGGACTCACACCGCCGCCTGTAACAGCCTGTATCGTGATAGGTGCATTGGGTTTCATGTAACAAGAAAAAAGCCCTTACAGAACAGCTGTAGGGGCTCACACGGCTGGGTTACCATGTTTTTATGAAAAAACGCAACTTTATTTTAGCATGGTATCCTGGCAGAAGGGAAGAGATTTTATGAAAAATAATGAAATTGTTTTCGAATTTATTAGTTTAATGCTTTCTGTCGAGCCAGAAGTCTATGAAGGAGCAAAGATTGTCATACTGTCAGTGGAACGTAAGCCACATATGATAGCGTGGTTTAAAAGGGTGTTCGAGGAAGTAGAAAAGTGCAGGCCGAAGCTGATCACAATGGAACATGATTGTTAAAAAATGTTAAGGAGAAAAGAGCTATGAAAAATGATTTACATAAAGAATATATGAATTATGCAGAAAATGCCGTGACCCAGCCGCCAAAGGAAGTAAAGGAGTCGTACACAAATATGTGTGATGATTTTGAAAGCTATATTGGTGGATTGCAGGAATATATGTGGATACAAGGCTTTAATTATGCAATGAGTTTAAAGGAAGGTGATAAGTCATGATGAAGATAAAAGTATCATGTGGAAATGAGAGAGAACGAGGGGATGTTACAGAAATATTGTTGGCTCTGTATGGCAAGGGCTATCAGTGCAAGGTGAAGAATCCAAAGAAGCAGGGGAAGTACCAGAGAGTGTACATAGAAGCTTACAGGGATTATGAACCGGCAAGACCAAAGTAAAATATGCACTCAAAAAGGGTGCACACAAAAATAAGGCAGGGTGCATTTTATATGCGCCCTTTACTTATGTTGTGAAATTTGATATAATTGATTTAGAACATATAGAATAATAAGTACCGCAGCCCGGTTCTCCTCACTCTTTTATCGGGCTGTAAGTCCTTAGCGGCGTGGGAACAGCTGATACTAGCCTTAGTTGTTCCTGCGCCTTTTTTGTATGTTCAGGGATAATTCTTACTTCTCATATTTTCATCTTTTCGCGTGTGCTAAAGAAAGTGCGGTATCACTTAAAACTGCCAGCCTGGCGGGATGTCTTGTCCCGTCAGGATTTACGCTTATCATTTTTTTAGTCTACTGGACGTAAAACAGGAGGTATTTCATATGGGAAATGAAGCAAAAGAACAGGGAGACGTTGCAAAACAGCAGGGAACCGTGACCGAAGAACAGAAAACGGGGCAGCAGGAAAGCAGGCAGGGCAAGGACGAAAAGACGTTCACGACGGAAGAAGTGAATGAGATCGTACAAAGACGCCTTGCAAGAGAGCGTGAAAAACTTTCAAAGGCTTTCCAGGAAGGAACTAAAGAAAGCGATCTCGAAGAAAGAGAACGCAGGATTTTAAAAAGAGAATTAAGGGCGGATGTATTGGAAACCCTGGCGGAAAATCGCATGCCGGCCGGACTAGCTGATCTGGTAAATTATGACAGCAAAGAAGACTGCGAAAAGAGTCTTAAGGTTGTTTCTACCGTGTTCAACCAGGCAGTCAATGAAGCTGTAAGAGGAAAAGCACGCCAGAGCACGCCGATCGAGAGCGCAACGCACTATATGAAGGGGGATCCATTGGCAAAAGCCTTTAATATCAAGAGGTGATATATAAACAATGGCAGTAGAATTAGCGACACAATTTCAACCATATGTGGATGAAATTTTTACAACAGAAAGTAAAAAGTCACTCCTGACCAACAATGACTTTGACTGGACAGGAGCGCATACGATCAAATTATATAAAGTGTCTACAGGTCAGATGAATGACTATGACAGACCGGGCGCAAATGTTGGCAAGGTAGGTATTGACGAAGAGACGGTTATGTTGTCAAGATATGGTTCCATCGAATCCTTAGACGCAACAACAGAAGAGTTGACACTCAAGAAAGACCGGTCCTTTACCTTTGCGATCGACAAGTTAGACGCGGACGAAACGAAGCAGCAGCTGTCCGGGGCTACGGCTCTTGCAAGACAGCAGAGAGAAGTTGTCATTCCGGAAGTGGATACTTATGTTTACAGCGTCATGACATCGAAAGCAGGAACGAAGCCAGCAGCTGTGACACTGACAGAAGATAACATCTATGACCAGATCACGACAGCGACAGAGACATTAGACGACGCAGAAGTGCCGGAAGATGGTGCAAGGTGTCTTGTCGTGACACCAGCGGTCTTAAAGCTCATGAAGAAGTGTGACGACATCACATTAAACAGCGATATTGGCGCAGAACTTCGGCAGAAAGGTGTTGTGGCCGAATTAGACGGCTTGAACGTGGTGAAGGTACCAAAATCCAGACTTCCGGAAAACTTCGGTTTTATGGTGGCTCATCCGTGCGCTACGGTAGCACCAACGAAGCTGGAAGAGTACAAACTACATTCATCACCGCCATTTATCAGTGGTGATCTGGTAGAAGGCAGGATCGTATATGATGCGTTTGTCCTGGACAATAAGAAGATGGCGATCTATTACCAGGAGAACAAACCAACAGCATAAACACTGAAATTTAGAGGGCACGATCTCGTGCAGTCTAAAATAAATGGCCTTGTGCTTCCTCTGCGGGGCACAGGGCTGTTTTTATATCTGGGAGGGTGGCAGCATGGACAATGAAACACTGGTAAAGCTGATACAGCAGGGGCAGGACGTAAAAGAGAACATGGGGCGGTTATATGAACAGAATAAGGGATTGATCTACCGGATCATAAAGAAATATGCCTATATTGACTGTATGACAGACATAGAAGACCTTATGCAGCAGGCTTATATCTTCCTGGTGGAAGCGGTAGAAGGCTATGAGCCACGGCCTGACGCTCTGTTTTTTACCTATGCAGCCAAAGTGATCAGCAGCAAGATCAAGAGGTATCTGGATGAAACAGGCCGATCTATGCGGATCCCGGTACATATGCAGGAGAAGATTTATAAATATCACCAGATAAGAAGTCATTTCCTGGGAGAATTTGACCGGGAACCAACGGATCAGGAATACCGGCTTTACATGGAATTGTCGGAAAAACAGCTTATGAGCCTGCGAAAATACATGCACATAACCACCTTGAAATCCATCGAAGAGCCGATAGGCGAAGAATTGACCATAAGCGATACTATCGTTGATTCTGGGGCAGATATGGAAGCCGTAGAGCAGGAGATTGACAATGAAAGGCTGTCTGTCACCTTATGGGAAGCCGTAGGGGCAGCGATCAGCAGTACACAAGACCTACAGGTGTTGGAAGACCGGTACAAAGACGGCTGCACATTGAAAGAGTGTGGCGAAAGGCAGGGAGTCACGATAGAAGCCGCCAGGACAAGAGAGAAAAGGGCTATGCGCAAACTTAGGAATAACCGGAAGATAAGAGAGATCGGGGAAGCAGAGGGGATTATAATCAGGGCAAGAAAACCGAGAAGGAAATACAGGTCTATGACCTGGGCAGATCTGACAGATACAGAGCGGGAATATATGGCCGGGGTTATGTGATTTTTGTGATACTGAAATGATACTGAACGGTAGAATAGAGAGCAAAATAAATAGCGAAAACTATAAAATAAAGCAAGAAGCTGTTGAAAAAACAGTGTAAGACAAGGTGAAAAATCAAGATAGATGTATTATAATAAGTACATTATGAGACTGCTGATTGTAGAAGATGAAAAAGATTTAAGAGAAGTTTTAAAAAAAAGACTGGAAAAAGAGAATTACAGCGTAGATGCCTGTAAAGACGGACTGGAAGCCATGGACTATATTGAAATGGCTTCTTATGACGGTATGATTCTTGATATTATGGTGCCGGGAAAGGATGGTCTGACAATATTAAAAGAAGTCCGGGATAAAGGGGATGATACGCCGATTCTCATGCTGACTGCAAGGGACGGGATCGAGGATCGCGTCAGAGGACTGGATCTGGGAGCCGATGATTATCTGGTAAAACCTTTTGCCTTTGATGAACTGCTGGCACGAATCCGTGTGATGATGCGCCGGAAGCCCCAGTATACATCCAATCGCCTTAAGATCGCGGATCTGGTGCTGGACCGGGATACAAAGCAGGTATGGCGGGCAGGAAAGGAGATCAGCCTGTCAGCAAAGGAATTTATGGTGCTGGAATGTCTGATGAGGAATCAGAATGTGGTCCTGTCCAGGAGTCAGATTGAACAAAACGCCTGGAATTATGATTTTGAAGGCGGGTCCAATGTGATCGATGTGTACATCCGGTATCTGAGGAAGAAAATTGATGAGGGATTCGATCAGAAGCTGATTCACACTGTAAGAGGCGCAGGATATGTAATGAGGGAAGAAGCATGAGAAAATGTTCGATTAAAATGAAAGTAACCCTCTGGTATACGGGAATCCTGTCGGTCATTCTCGGGATTGTGCTGGCTGGAATCTTTATTTTTACCAACGTGACCGGGCTGTCGGTAACGGAAGAGGAGGTCCAGGGAGCCGTGACTGGTTTTGTGGGAAATATCCGGTTTCAGGACGGCACATTTTATATGGATGGAGATACGGAATTTTATAATGACGGCATTATGTTTTGCGTCTATGATCAGGATGGACAGCTTCTGTACGGAAGCATGCCGGTTGATTTTCCCAGCCGGACAGCGCTGCAGTCCCACAATGCACGGATCATAGAGAATGGGCAGAAGCAGTGGATGATCTATGACGCGGCTTATTCATATGGAAACGGGAAAGCATTATGGGTCCGGGGAATCACATCCATCCATAATATGGAAGTTTTTCTTTTAATGGCCCGCAGAGCGCTGCTGATTTTGTTTCCGGGAATCGTTCTGCTGATCGGGGCAGTCGGATACTTTATGACCAAACGGGCCCTTCGTCCGGTTGATGATATTTGTGAGCGGGCAGATCATATCAGCGGAGGAGACGATCTGAGCCAGAGACTCCCGCTTCCAAAAGTCCGGGATGAAATGTATCATCTGACAGAGCGGTTTAATGAGATGTTTGAGCGGCTTCAGAAATCTTTTGAAAAGGAAAAACAATTTGCGTCAGATGCTTCTCATGAACTGAGAACGCCGGTAGCTGTTCTGATATCACAATGTGAATATCTTCTGGAACACGGGGAGCTTGGTCAGGAACAGAAAGAAGAAGTTCGGGTTATACTGCGTCAGGCGAAAAAAATGTCGGCCCTGGTATCCCAGATGCTCATGATTGCCAGAGAGGAGAAGATGGCAGATCCGGAACAGTTTGAGGATGTGGATTTTGGAATGCTGGCGGAAATCGTTTCTGAGGAAATGGAGAGCCAGGCGGCCGGACGGGGAATTTCGATCCATGTAGATGTGCAGGAGCAGCAGATCGTGCGGGGAGACCAGACGCTGTTGATGAGGATGATGATGAATCTGATCCAGAATGCGGTCCTTTATGGAAAGAAAGGCGGCAATGTCTGGGTCCGGGTGTTTGAAAAAAATGGAATGGTAAACGGGGAAGTGGAAGATGACGGAATCGGAATCCGGAAGGAAAATCTGGACAAGATATGGAACCGCTTTTACCGGGA
>OGYQ01001510.1_pt1 | contig 11611 bp, 9 predicted proteins | sample 1576641 | NCBI WGS metagenome assembly OGYQ01 (sample SAMEA3541476, study PRJEB24748) | human gut metagenome | biome: human gut; feature: human-associated habitat; material: faeces | place: China | collected 2012
GACAAGAAGGTTCCGCCACGGACTGGAGGAGAGGGAAGAGGGAAAAGGGGCCGGAAGCTTTACGGCTTTCCCGGATCTGATCCTGATGGACGGAGGAAAAGGACAGGTTGGGATCGCGCTGCAGGTATTGGATGAACTGCACCTTCACATACCTGTGTGCGGCATGGTAAAAGATGACAATCACCGCACAAGGGGGCTGTACTACAATAATGAAGAGATCCCTATTGACCGGAATTCCGAGGGCTTTAAGCTGATCACAAGGATACAGGATGAAGCCCACCGTTTTGCCATAGAGTTCCACAGAAAACTGCGCAGCAAAGAGCAGGTCCCCTCGGTTCTGGACGACATTCCGGGCGTGGGCCCGGCGAGGCGGAAAGATTTGATGAAGCATTTTGCCAGCCTGGATGAGATACGGAAGGCGGATGTGGAGGATCTGAAAAAACTGCCCAGCATGAATGAAAAATCCGCACAGGAAGTGTATAAGTTTTTTCACTGATGTGTTATACTTGTCGTAGTATTGAAAAGTAGAAAAGGAGATAAGACATGTCAAAAATAGAGATTCAGAAGATTGTCGAGAAGATGGACCTGAAAAATCTGACTCCCGATGTGGGACTGGCTGACAAATATGTGGAAGTGCCGGATATCAACAGGCCGGCTCTGCAGCTGACTGGCTTTTTTGACCACTTTGACGCAGAGAGAGTACAGATCATCGGATATGTGGAATATACGTTTTTAGAGCAGATGGATGCGGCTACAAAGAGCCATGTCTATGAGACGCTGCTCGCCTACAAGATTCCCTGCATCATTTTCTGCCGGGCGCTGCGGCCGGACCAGGAGCTGCTGGAGAAAGCCAAGGAGCTGGACGTGCCTATCTTCTCCACAGAGATGAAGACGTCCGCCTTCACTGCGGAGCTGATCCGCTGGCTGAACGTGCAGCTGGCCCCCTGTATCTCCATCCACGGTGTGCTGGTGGACGTGTATGGCGTGGGAGTCCTGATCATGGGAGAGAGCGGCATCGGAAAGAGCGAGGCAGCGCTGGAGCTGGTAAAAAGAGGGCATCGTCTTGTCAGCGATGACGTGGTGGAGATCCGCAAGGTCAGCGACGACACCCTGGTAGGGAATGCGCCTGACGTGACGAAGCATTTTATTGAGCTGCGAGGCATCGGCATCGTGGACGTGAAGATGCTCTACGGTGTGCAGAGTGTCAGGGAGACCCAGAATATCGAGCTTGTCATCACGCTGGAGGACTGGGACAGGGAGAAAAAATACGACAGGCTGGGCATGGAAGAGCAGTATACAGAATTTCTCGGCAACAAGGTGGTCTGCCACCAGCTGCCTATCCGCCCGGGCCGTAATCTTGCCATTATCGTGGAGACGGCGGCCATCAACTACAGGCAGAAGAAGATGGGCTACAATGCAGCGGAAGAGCTGTACAAGCGTGTGCAGAGAAATCTGACTAAGAAATAAAACAGAAAGAATAGGGAGTTACAAGATGAAGTATTGTTTTGGAGTAGATATTGGCGGAACAACAGTGAAAATGGGGCTGTTTTCAACAGAGGGAGAGCTTTTTGAGAAGTGGGAGATCAAGACCCGCACGGAAAATGAGGGAAAAGAAGTCCTCCCGGATATTGCAGCTTCTGTTCGCAGTAAGATGGAGGAAAAAGGGATCTCCATTGAAGATATGGCAGGTGTCGGGATCGGTGTTCCGGCTCCGGTCAGCGAGGAAGGCATTGTAAAGAACAGCGCCAACATTGGCTGGGGATACAAGAATGTCAAAAAGGAGATGGAGGAGCTGCTGCCGGGTGTCTGCGCCAGGATCGGAAATGACGCCAATGTGGCGGCCCTTGGCGAGATGTGGCTGGGAGCAGGTAAAGGCTGCAGTAATATGATCATGGTGACGCTGGGGACCGGCGTGGGCGGCGGTGTCATCTGCCACGGACAGATCATTGCGGGGGCCAATGGAGCAGGCGGAGAGATCGGACATATCTGCGTGAATTATAATGAGACAGAAAAGTGCGGCTGCGGCAAGACCGGGTGTCTGGAGCAGTACGCGTCCGCCACAGGCATAGCCCGGCTTGCGAAACTGCGTCTTGCCAAGCCCCATGAGAAAACCATTTTGGAGGGCAAGAACCTGAGCGCAAAATCTGTTTTTGACGCAGTAAAAAAAGGAGACAGGATAGCAACAGAGATCGCAGAAGAATTTGGCGCCTATCTGGGACATGCCCTTGCCAATATGGCGGTCATCACAGACCCGGAGAGGATTGTTATCGGCGGAGGAGTCTCCAATGCAGGCCCTGCCCTTCTGCCATTCATAGATAAGCCTTTCCAGGAGAAGGCCTTTTTTGCCAACAAGGACACGAAGATCGTGCTGGCTACGCTGGGGAACGACGCAGGCATTTGCGGAGCTGCCAGGATGATCCTCTGATCACGTTTTTGTATATCAGATCTGCAATAAAAAATCAGGTATGAACGAAACATTCATACCTGATTTTTTCGATTCGCTTTTTGTTTTTAACCGGTAGCTTGACCGCCGCTCTCGCCGCCGGTACCCGGATCAGTGCTGCCGCCGTCACCGCCGGTACCCGGATCAGTGCTGCCGCCGTCACCGCCGGTACCCGGATCGGTGGTAGAACCGCCGTTACCGGTACCTGGATCGGTAGTGGTGCTGCCGTCACCAGGTGTTGTGGGATCAGTAGTAGTGCCGGTATCTGTGCTCCCTTCTGTTCCGGAAGTGTCTGCCGGCTGTTCTGAAGAAGCGTGCCCTGTACAGGTCTCTGTGGGCGCGTTGTCCGTTGCAAAGTACTCTGTTCTTGAAGGGCATCCCGGCCGTGCCAGCATTCCGGATTCAGTACAGATGGTTTTCTGCTCCACGGAGGTGGGCATCTCAAACTGTTTGGTCTCCAGACCCGCATGGATGCGGCTCATGATGGATTTCCAGATGCGGAAACGGAAGGTGGTGTCAATGTTGGTCATGGATTTCGGATCGTCATATCCGCCCCACACCGCGCAGGTGTAGTAGGGGGTGAAGCCGCAGAACCAGATATCCTTGTCGTTGTCCGCCGTACCGGTCTTGCCGGCCACCGGCATATTGTCCAGGGCTGCGGCGCTTCCGCTTCCCTCCTCTACAACGCTCTCCATAGCGCTTGTGAGGAGAGCGGCCGTGCTGTCCTTGACAGCCTGGTGGGACTCTGTGGGATTCTCGATCAGCACGTTGCCGTCGTGGTCCAGGATCTTTGTATATAAGGTAGGTGTGTTGTACACGCCGCCGTTTGCGATGGAAGCGAACGCGGCGCACAGCTCATAGTTGTACACACCATTGACGCCTCCTAAAGCGATTGGTTCGTACATATCTTCCTCCATCAGTGTACTCATGGAGAAGTTGTTCTTTGCATATTCATAGCCAAGCTGTGGTCCGATCTGCTGTATGGTCTGCACAGCCACAGAGTTCATGGACTGTGCGATGGCCTCTCTGACGGTCACATTGCCGTAGTATCTGTTGCCCACGTTCTTGAATTCCGTGCCGTTGGAATAATGCCAGGGCTTGTCGTCGAAGACGCTGGCCAGCGTGATCTGGTTTGTATCCAGGGCGGGAGCGTAGGTGGCAAGGATCTTGAAGCAGGATCCTGGCTGCCTGCGTGAGCCCTGGTAGGCCCTGTTCAGGCTCTGGCTGGTCTCCTTGGCGCCGCGGCCGCCAACCATGGCTTTGATCTGCCCGGTGGCCTGGTCGATGATGGTGACAGAAGCCTGAGGCTGTGGGGTGATGGTGATGCGCTCATCGTAGGTATCTCCCTCCTGGGCGATGGTGGCCTTCCACTCCTCCACCATGGCCCTGGCCTGCTCTTCGGATGAGAAGGTCAGAGCGGAATCCACGCCGTAGGTGCTGGCCCGGTAGTTCTGCACGGCCTCTGAGCCGTAGTTTTCTATCGTGCCGTCCGCCCGGGTGACGGTCAAAGCGTAGGAGAGGCCGTACTCCTTCAGCCAGGGGAAATTGGAGTCATTGTTCATTTCCTCGTCGCAGATCTGCTGCATGGTAGTGTTCTGGGTAGAGATGATAGTCAGTCCGCCGCTGTAGAGGGCGTTGTATGCCTGGCTCTCTGTGTAGCCCAGGCGGGACATGAGGTCATCGATGACCTGCTCGGAGAGAGCGTCTATAAAATAGGAATAAGGTGAGTCCTCTCCGATGGCTGCATTGACAGCCTGGATTCTGGTGTACACATCATCTGCTGCGGCCTCATCGTAAGCTGCCTGGTCGATGTACCCCTGGTCCAGCATCCTGTTCAGAACTTCCGTGCGCCTTCTGGCATTGTCCTCCGGGTTTGTGATGGGATTGTAGAGGGACGGGTTCTGGGTGATCGCAGCCAGAACGGTACACTCGGAGAGGGTCAGCTCCGATACATCTTTGTTGAAATAACGCTTGGAGGCGGACTGCACGCCCAGGGTATTCTGGCCCAGGTTGATGGTGTTCAGATATGCCTCCATAATTTCGTCTTTTGACATCTGTTTTTCAATGTCCAGTGCCAGGAACTGCTCCTGGATCTTTCTCTCCAGACGGTCGTAAAAGGTCTCCTCATTTACGAAGTCGGGAAAGACATTGTTCTTTATGAGCTGCTGCGTCAGTGTGCTGGCACCCTGGGAGAAATCTCCGGAAGTAATACCTATAATGCCGGCACGCAGGATACCCTGGGGGTCGATGCCGTTGTGCTCATAAAAACGCTCGTCCTCAATGGCGACGAAAGCATGCTGCAGATCCACGGGGATCTGGTCGATGGATTTGTATTCACGGTTGGACCCGGCCTCCACGAACCGCTCCAGCTCGGTGGCGCCGTCGTCAGCGTAGACGATGGTGGTATAGCCTTTGGGCCGGACGTCGTCCGGGGTGACTTCCGGGGAATTGTCAAGGATCCTCTTCACAAAAATCAGACCGCCGATCATTCCGATGATACATATGGCAAGAACACACAGGATAAAAGCTTTCAGCAGCCGGACGGTTACCCGCTTTCCCTGCATGGTGGATTTCGACGTTATCTGCTTTTGTTTTTTAGAAGCCTTTTTCTTTCCATAATTCATGTATTCAGCCTCCTTCATACTTTAGACATTATAGCAAATATGCATATTGAAATAAAGAAAAAAAATGAAAACTTCATATTTAGGTAGGAAAAACTTAAGAAATCCGTTATAGTAATAGGTAACAGTGCGCAGGAAAGGGGAGAAGGTAAAGTGGATCACAAAATGGTATTCCGCGGAGGCGAGGGGGAGATCACGGAGAAAAAATCCAGATTTATCGCCACAGTCCGCCCGGTAAAGAGCGAGGAGGAGGCTGTGGAATTTATCGAGTCGGTCAGAAAAAAATACTGGGATGCCAGACACAACTGCTATGCCTATGTCATAGGGGAGAGGCAGGATATACAGCGGTACAGCGACGACGGGGAACCCGGCGGTACGGCGGGCAGGCCCATGCTGGATGTGCTTCTTGGGGAAAATATCCACGACACGGCTGTGGTAGTGACCCGGTATTTTGGAGGGATCCTCCTTGGCACAGGCGGGCTGGTGCGGGCCTACCAGGGGGCGGCTAAGGAAGGGCTGTCCTCCTCTCTGATTATAACCAGGATACAGGGGATTAAACTGAAGATCACCACAGACTATACAGGACTGGGGAAGATCCAGTACATACTGGGGGAGAAAGGGATCCCTGTGCTTGACAGCGCTTACACAGAAAAGGTGGAGCTGACAGCTCTGGCGCCGGAGAAGATACGGTCTGCCCTTGAAGAGGAACTCACAGACGGAACCAACGGCAGGGCCGTGATAGAAGAGGCGGGCACATGCTTTTACGGCGAAATAGACGGAAAAATACAGGTCCTGGAATGAGATCATTCCAGGACCTGTCTGTGATAAGCTGAATTTTTATTGGAATTCCGGCTCGATCAGGCCAAAAGTTCCGTTCTTTCTTCTGTATACCACATTTACCTCGTCTGTCTCGGCGTTGCAGAATACGAAGAAGTCGTGCCCCAGAAGCTCCATCTGGATGCAGGCGTCCTCCGGGTACATGGGCTTGATGCCAAAACGCTTTGTGCGGACGATCCGGATTTCCTCGTCGCTCTCGGGAGCGTCTTCTTCATCGAAGAATTCCTGCTTGAAGTTTCCTCCGTCCTGATGCCTTGCGATGAGCTTGGTTTTATATTTGCGGAGCTGTCTCTCAATGACTTCCTCTACAAGATCAATAGATACATACATGTCGCTGCTGACCTGCTCGGAGCGGATAATGTTTCCCTTTACGGGGATGGTCACCTCAATCTTCTGGCGTTCCTTTTCCACACTCAGTGTGACGATGATCTCGGTGTCCGGAGTAAAGTACCTCTCCAGCTTGCCGAGCTTGCGTGTGACTGTGTCTTTTAAGCCGGGCGTGATTTCGATGTTTTTTCCACTAATGATAAATTTCATGCTGTCCAACTCCTTTACGATATGATTTCAGGAGAAATAATGTCTGACAAAAATGTAGGACAATTCATTTCTATCTGATATATCGAGTATAGCATGTTTTTCTGTCAATGTATAGCATGTATTACTTCAATTCTTGAAATTTTTTCGTCACGCATTTTGGCTACCCGAAGCCCTGTATCCTCAAAATAGACGCAGGCGCCCTCTTTGGGCTCTATGTCCTCGGCGGCGCACCTGGCGCGGAGGACCTCCTCCAGGGTCTCGGCGTCCGTCTCATGTGGGATCTGACACCCCATGAGCTTGTTTACCACCCGCACCCGGGACGACCCCCGGAACAGATTTTTGTCCGCCAGATCGAAGCCGAAGAAGAGGTACTTCCTTGTAGCGAACAGGACGGCGATGGCGCACACGCCGATCAGGCTGGAAAAGGCAGAAGAGTGGTCCATGATGATCTGCCTTGCGATGGCAAAGAGGAGCACTTCAAATACAGTGTCCGGCGTGTGGTAATACATCATTCGTATCAGCTCCACACCGATGATGAGCTCGAAGCAGGCTTCGAGCAGATCATCGTAGTTCGGATATTTGTCCAGGTCCGGTATATACATCAGTGAGCTGGCCAGACGCAGGCACAGCAGGATGATGCCGACAGCAAGCATGATGGAAATGAAAAATTCCATGAACATGGCCAGGCGGGAGAGGAAGGCGGCAAAATACTTTTTCATAGGCTTCTCCTTTGGGTATTATTTTTTCGGACAGGGCGGGACCACCCGGCTGAACAGAGCAGGGTAGATGACCATGATCCATAATACCAGTATAAAGTATTTTATGATTTTTGCAATCACACATTCACCGGTAATGAGAGGAATCAGAGCATCCAGGACTAAAATTCCCAAAATACCGGCAAAAAATTTGACTGCCTGCATCCAGAGCCGGGGCGCGGCGGTCTGAAACCGGAGCCTGGTGACCTCCAGATACCATCCCACGGTAAAACCAAGTCCGGCTCCTGCGGCTTTAAAACAGTCCGCGGCGTAAGCCAGAGGAAGGAGGCCGCAGTTGAGGAGTACAAGAGCGCAGACCATAACGCCCAGACAGACAAGGAGAAGAAACCCGAATAAGATCCGGGCGCGGATTGGCCTGGCTATAAGGCGCGGGAGCAGCCGCTGTGTCAGCCAGATGAAAAGGGCGGAGATGGCCAGGGAGGCCAGCACGTCCCAGGGGGTATGGCATCCCAGGTACATGCGGGAAAATCCGACCAGGATGACAACAGCAAAGAAGAGGAATTTTATGCTTTTTCTGGAGGCATGGACACCGAGAGAGCCGTACAGACAGGCAGCGCTCTGGGTGTGGCCGCTTGGAAAGGAGTATCCCGTGGCGGCCGGAACGGCGCTCTCCACCGGCGGGAATGCAGGATCCAGCACCCAGGGGCGGGGGATGCGCAAAGTGACCTTCAGCGTCTGCACAGCAAGCCCTGCCAGGAAGTAGGAAAAGCTGATCTTAAGAGCCAGCTCTTTGCTGACACACCAGTAGAGGAGACAGAGCACCAGTATGACCGCTGTCTCCTCTCCAAGATATGTGATAAACTGCATGATCTGGTCTGCAGCGGGAGTGCGCAGATTTTCCAGAAACCATAAAAAATCCATAAATGCTCCTTGTGATCAGATTGATTATTTGTTGTTGCTCCGCTTGCGCAGCTTGGGATCCAGGATCTTCTTGCGGATCCGCAGGGATTTGGGCGTCACTTCCAGAAGTTCATCCGTGTCGATGAAATCCAGAGCCTGCTCCAGACTCAGGATTCGCGGAGGAGTCAGGCGCAGCGCCTCGTCCGCGCTGGAGGAGCGGGTGTTGGTGAGGTGCTTGGTTTTGCACACGTTGACCTCGATATCGTCCGTCTTGCCGTTTTCGCCGATGACCATTCCGGCGTACACCTTCTCGCCGGGGCCGATGAAGAGTGCGCCTCTCTCCTGGGCACTGTACAGGCCGTAGGTGACAGACTCTCCTGTCTCGTAGGCAATGAGGGAGCCCTGTTTCCGGTACTGGATATCGCCTTTGTAGGGTGCATATCCGTCAAAAGCCGTGTTCATGATCCCATTTCCCTTTGTGTCGGTGAGGAAATCACCCCGGTATCCGATGAGTCCCCTGGAGGGGATGGAGAACTCCATCCTGGTGTAATTGCCGCCGATGGGGCCCATGCTGCGCAGCTCACCTTTTCTCTGGCCCAGCTTCTCAATGACCACGCCTGTGAATTCATCCGGCACGTCGATGTAGGCCATCTCCATAGGTTCCAGGACTTTGCCGTTCTCGTCCTTCTTGTAGAGGACTTCCGCCTTGCTGACGGCGAATTCATAGCCTTCCCGGCGCATGTTCTCAATGAGGACGGACAGATGAAGTTCGCCGCGGCCGGATACCTTGAACGTGTCCATGTCTTCTGTCTCCTCCACCCGGAGGCTGACATCTGTGTTCAGTTCCCGGAACAGGCGGTCGCGGATGTGCCGGGATGTCACGTACTTTCCTTCCTTGCCGGCAAATGGACTGTCATTGACCTTGAACTGCATGGCAATGGTAGGCTCGGAGATCTTCTGGAAGGGGATGGCCTGGGGGCTTTCCGGTGAACAGATGGTATCTCCGATGGACAGGTCCGAGATGCCGGATATGGCTACAATGGATCCGATGGAGGCCTCTTTTACCTCCACCCGGTTCAGCCCGTCAAACTCGTAGAGCCGGCTGATGCGCACTTTTGCCTGGCGCTCCGGGTCGTGGTGGTTGACAACCACCACATCTTGGTTTGTGCGGATAGTGCCGTTGTCTACCTTGCCGATGCCGATCCTTCCCACATACTCGTTGTAGTCGATAGTGCTGATAAGTACCTGGGTTCCGGCATCCGGGTCCCCCTCCGGGGCGGGGATGTAGTCCAGGATCGTCTCAAAAAGCGGGACCATATTTTCCGGCTTGTCCTCCATGTCCAGCATGGCGTATCCGTCTTTGGCGGAGGCGTAGACAAAGGGGCAGTCCAGCTGCTCTTCGGAGGCGTCCAGATCGATGAGGAGCTCCAGCACCTCGTCGATGACCTCCGCGGGCCGTGCTTCCGGCCGGTCGATCTTATTGATGCAAACGATGACGGGCAGATCCAGTTCCAGTGCCTTGCGCAGGACGAATTTTGTCTGGGGCATGGCGCCCTCAAAAGCGTCCACCACGAGGATGACACCGTTTACCATCTTCAGGACACGCTCCACCTCGCCGCCGAAGTCGGCATGACCCGGTGTGTCCACGATATTGATCTTTGTCCCCTTGTAGAAGACAGCTGTATTTTTTGAGAGAATGGTAATTCCACGTTCCCGCTCGATATCATTGGAGTCCATGACCCGTTCGGCCACCTCCTGGTTTTCACGGAACACGCCGCTCTGCTTTAAAAGTTCATCTACAAGTGTTGTCTTGCCATGGTCAACATGGGCGATGATCGCAATATTACGCACATCTTCGCGTTTTGTCTTCATATGAAATCTTCCTTTTCTCTTCTTATTTTAAAACTTTTTTTCTGTAACTTTAATAGTGTACCATATTTCGGAAAAAAAACAAGGAATATAGTTCTAATATGTGTGAATCCCGCATAGATTAGGTAGTGACTCTAAAAGCATCAAAATACGATCAAGAGGAAGGGAGATTTTAAGACCATGTCAGATAAGATCATTGAAAACAACCAGGTAACTATTATGGGGCAGATTGCATCAGGATTCACATTCAGCCACACAGTGTTCGGGGAAGGGTTTTACATGGTGGATGTGCTGGTGCGGCGTCTGAGCACCTCCAAGGACAGGATCCCGCTTATGATCTCGGAGCGGCTTCTGGACGTGACACAGGATTACACGGGCGAATTTATCATGGCCAGCGGGCAGTTCCGGTCCTACAACCGCCACGAGGAGCAGAAGAACCGGCTGATCCTGTCCGTCTTTGTGCGGGAAGTGTCTTTCATCGACGAGGAGCCGGACGGGGCCAAGACCAACACCATCCTGCTGGACGGCTACATCTGCAAGCTGCCTGTCTACAGGAAGACGCCCCTTGGGAGGGAAATCGCGGACCTTTTGCTGGCTGTCAACCGGCCCTACGGGAAGTCCGACTATATCCCCTGTATCTGCTGGGGAAGGAATGCCCGGTTTGCCGCCTCTTTTGAGGTGGGAGAGCACGTGCAGGTGCTGGGCAGGATCCAGAGCAGGGAGTATGTGAAGCGTCTGTCGGAGACTGAGTCGGAGAAGAGGACGGCCTACGAGGTGTCTGTGAGTAAGCTGGAGTGCATGGATGACTGAGGGGTCCATTGACATCGGAAATGAATAATGATACACTTTTTGAAAGATAAATTTTTTGAAGGGCAGGAGGAAGACAATGGCTATTTTTACAGGTGCAGGAGTAGCGCTGGTTACTCCGTTTCACGAAGACGGAAGCGTGAATTTTGATAAACTGGATGAGCTGATCGACTACCATTGCGAGAACGGAACGGACAGTCTGATCATCTGCGGGACGACGGGAGAGTCATCCACTTTATCAGAAGAGGAGCATATGGAGTGTATCAAATTTGCGGTAGAGCGCACAAAGCATCGTCTTCCCGTGATCGCGGGAACCGGTTCCAACGCTACATATACGACCATCGATATGTCAAAGGAAGCTGTGGAGGACGGGGTGGACGGACTGCTGATCGTGACGCCCTACTACAATAAGGCTACGCAGAATGGACTTATCGCCCACTACAAGGCTGTGGCCAGCGAGGCCAAGGCGCCCATCATCATGTACAGCGTAGCCAGCCGGACAGGGCTGAATATCGCGCCGGAGACAGTGGCTACCCTTGTGAAGGAAGTGCCCAACATTGTGGGCGTGAAGGAGGCCTCCGGCAATATCAGCCAGGTGGCAAGGATCATGAGCCTGACAGATGGGAATATCGATCTCTATTCCGGTAATGACGACCAGATCGTGCCCCTGCTGTCCCTGGGCGGAAAAGGCGTGATCTCAGTCCTGTCAAATGTGGCTCCCAAGGAGACGCATGATATCTGTGCGAAATTTTTTGCCGGGGATGTGCAGGGTGCCTGTGAGCTTCAGCTGAAGGCTATCCCACTCATTGAGCAGCTGTTCTGTGAAGTCAATCCCATCCCTGTGAAGAAGGCTGTCAATCTGATGGGAATGGAGTGCGGAG
>OGYQ01001512.1_pt1 | contig 11578 bp, 16 predicted proteins | sample 1576641 | NCBI WGS metagenome assembly OGYQ01 (sample SAMEA3541476, study PRJEB24748) | human gut metagenome | biome: human gut; feature: human-associated habitat; material: faeces | place: China | collected 2012
CCCGCTGAATAAATCAAAAAATCGAATGGTTGCGGCTATCAACCTCCTTTGCTGAATAAAAAAAACAGGCGGCATGGTTTTTCTCCCACACCGCCTGCTGGTTTTATAGTTCTATTTGTTTGGCATTATGCGATCTCTTCGGTTTCTTCCCCGGATTCCGGAATCTCTTCTTCCTCTGCATCCTCAGAAATTTCTGCATCCGCCTCTTCCTCTGCGGCTTCCACTGTTTCGGTTTCCGCTTCGGTAGTCTCTTCTTCATAGACATCTTCCGCAGTTTCTTTTGCTTCTTCCAGTCTATCTGTTTCTGCGTTTTCTTCCGGCTGTTCCAGTTCCTTCCATTTGGCTTCTACCTCTTCCACCGCTTTTTCGATGATGCGGATGATAAAATCTTTCTGTTTGATGCCTTCCTTTGTGACTGCCCATTTGACTCTCTGGAATAATTCCTCTGTGACCTGTACTGCTAATGTTCTTTTTTCCATGCTATCTTCTCCTTTGTTTTCCATTCTGCGAAAATGTTCTTCAATTACCTGCTGGATGAATATCTGTGTACTCGTGTCCTTCTCTTCGATCTCGGCTCGCACTTTCTCATGCAATTCCACCGGAATCTTTCCGCATATGTTCTTCATCTCTGCCATCTGCGTTTCTCCTTTCTTTTTGTTATACACAACATACTCCAAAGTCTGGAAGAAAGCTATTCACAATACCCACTAAAGAATCCAGGTCAAATGCATGCAGAACCCTAGCAGATCCAACAATGCCATACTTCCCTTGCCCATAGGCCTCACCCCCTTCACTCCTGTTCCATCTGAAATAAAAAATCCAACATCTGACCTGGAATCTCTTCCTGCTTTTGTATAGGAAATTGTTCCATACTGCCACCTTTTAGCTCTTCCCGAACAGCCTCCTGAATGAGTCTTTTTAATGTTTCCCTCTCTTCTTGTTCCAGGATCACATCCACCAGATACTGGTTCCTCTGCCCTGTCGGAATCTCCATCAAAAGCTGCCACGCTTTTTCATGTTCCGGGTTCTTAAGGTTTGGGCGGAAGGAAAAGACCGGGCGGCTCACAGCGTCCTCATCTGCCCCACAATCCGTTCATATCCGGCAGCGTTGGCATGGACGTCCGTCAAGTAAATCGGGCGACACAGGCGGTCCTGCTCGCTTACACGGTGTTTAAAAATAGCAGCACCGCCTCCCATGAAAACGGAAGGGACTGCCCGCAGGTCAAAGCCTGCCTCGGTGATCGCAGACAGGATTTTCTCAATATAAAGCCTGCCCTGCCTCTCAATCAAAGACACCACTTCCGCAGGCATGCTGCTGGGTTTTCCACGTAAGACACGCTCGATCTGCGTCTCCGTTACCGACAGTCCTGTATTTCTCCTTACCTGTTCTCTGATCTCATCCATACAACGGATGACACCCAGTTCCAGACTTCTACAGGTAGCTGCGTTAGGAACAGCATTATCAAGACGCATCAAGTCCACCGTCCAGCCTCCGATATCCACAAGAAGCACAGAAGGCTCATCTTTTAAATACTCTGGATAAAGAGCCAGGGCTGAATATCCCTGGGGGAACAATTTCACATCCTCAATCTGGATCTCATAGCGTTCCCCTTCATATAAAAAACGGATTAGCTGTTTTTGAAATAGATATTCCTTGAATTTCTGTTTTTCCCTTCCAAACCCGGTAAGGGGAAGTCCGGCTGCAAGAACAACTTTCGCTGTCCTTTCCCCCTTTCGCTTTCGAATCTCCTGTGCCAGTGCAGCCAACGTCAAAAGATAATAATTGTCATTGGCAGTCTTGTCCTTTACTAAGGTCTGCCGCCCTGTCCCACACACATAATAAGCGCCTCCGTATTGAAGAACGTTCTGCATGGTATAAGGTTCATAGGTGTACCGCATCAGTCCTGTCGGGAAACACACCTGCTTTGTTTTAATAGCATAATATCCGTGGTCGATTCCAATAATCATCGCCTACCACTCCCTTCTTTGTCATTCTGTAAAACACTTCCGGAGAAAGAGTCCTTGCGTGCGGCGGAGCGCTCCGGCAGCTGTTCTTTTCTTTCCAGCCTGTTAAACTTCCTACTCCCGGTCCCGGAAAAATGCCTGGGCTGGAAGATAATGTAGTGTTCCCTCTAAAACAAGCGCCTGCCTTTGAACGCGCAGGGCTCCCTTGTTCTGCAGGTTAATCAGTTCTTGGTATGCTTCCTTGGTCAAAAAATAACGATGATACTCTCCCTTTTCTCCAAACTGCTCCTTTTGCTCCAGCAGCAAAAACTCCACCATATACCGGGTGTCTGGTGCGAACCGTTTCTCACACAGCATATCATCACCCTGAACTGCCTTCACACCCTCCGATTCCCTGGCTACTGCCAGTAATTCATGAATACTGATGCTCACGTTTCCTATCACCTCCCTTCGAAATCTTTTTCCTAATTTTCTGTAAAAAAAAGACAGGCACCTACACGCTGTCTGTCTCTGTGAATATCTTTTTATTTTGCTATCTTTAATTTTATAAATTCTTCTTTTGCTCGATTCACACTATCGAACTTTTTATCCCACTTTTTTCGTTCTTCTGATTGTTTTAATACCTGTTTCAATGCATAATCATCAAAATATGTAATCTTCTTAGATGTATAATATTTTTTGCAATAACTTTCATATATAGAAATTACTCTCTCTTCACATTCATCTGCTTCGTAATCAGGATCATATCGTTTAAGAGCATCTTCTAAATCTTCTGATAAATAGAATAAATCTGGGGGATACTCTGTAGCAACCACTTCTCCCTCATATTCAATTGGAAATGGTTTAGGATCAATTCCTTCTTTTTTTAACTTATACTCAAAATATGAAAATAAACTATCTGCATTTATTTGTATATCATTATAGGCACTAATCTCTTTATACGTTTCTAAAAGTGTATTCAATTTTTTTAATTCTTTTCTCTTGAAATATCTTACACTATATTCTTTTGAAATTTTCTCCATCTTCTTATAATTATTTCTTGAATAACTATCATTTAATATACTAATAATCGGATGAATGACCGACATTTTCAGATTATTTCTATTCCCTTTACGATAATAAGCTGCCGAAATCATCAAAGAAATTATACCTGATAATAAAACCGTAAATAAAGTAAATATATTTGCATTCCAATTATTTAAAAACCACTTTATAAACTCTTCCATATTTCTTACCTCATGTATTTTCAATTCTTTCTCAATAGATAATATACCATAAATCCCTTTCCTTTTCTATTTAATACCATTACCACATTATCTCTACTTTTATTTCTAAATTTAAGCATCTTAAAAATACATTTTTCCTATAAATACAGGCACCTACACGATGTCTGTCTCTGCGGGATCCACCATCCCTTTTTCCTGATACTGTTGTTTTATAATTTGTTCCAGCTGTTTTCGAATTTCCTGATCCTGTACCTGGATGCAAAACTCCTGAAGCCATCGTTCATGCAGATGCTCATCTGCTTCTGTTAAATCCCAAGATATAATGCTGCAAGTCTCATTGTATAACAGTTCCAACTGCCGAAACTGTTCGCCAAACTGCCCTGCATGCTCATTCCAGATTTCTAGGTTATATAAGTTTAATCCTAAAAAGTCAGTCACATACGTCAACCTATCCAAGTCTGAAAACGTCATCTTTTCTTTTCCCAATAAGATTTCCCTGTCACGCTTCCCGCATAAAAACAGGAAAGCAAACCGCTCCATATCCCTTTGGTGCATACCCATCACCCTTCTTGTAAATAATTCCTTATTACGAAACATTATAAAAAGTGAAACCAGTAAAATCAATATAAAGTTTCTTTATTACGAAACATTCAAGAAATGAAAGGACTTTATCATGCAGAAAATCAGACCAGATATGGATCTCGGTAAAAATATACAATCCATCCGTTATGCGAATAAACTCACTCAGGATCAGGTCATTGCAAAATTGAACCTGATGGGAATTTCTATGTCCAAAAGCACCTATGCCAAGCTGGAAACCAACCGCATGAACATCAAGGTATCGGAACTTGTTGCCCTTGCTAAAATCTTCCACACCGATATCAATGCATTCTTTTCCGGACTTCTCTAAACCGGAAAAACAGCTACTTCTCAAAATTCTCTTGTACGATCACTTTTTCTTATTCTCTCCGCTTTTCTCCAACTGATTCTCTCATTTTGTTTTGGTATATTTTTGTCTCACTTTTACAACCGATTGTATTCCTAATCCCATGTAAAATCAATAGAAAAAGTGCAAAAAGTGAGACAAACCTGCCAACACTATTTGCAGGAGGGATTAGAAATATGCCGAAACCGAAAACATCCACCGGGGAGAAAAATCTGATCAGCCAAAGGCTCATTGAACTCCGCCGCCAGCATAATATGTCACAGCGGCTCTTAGCCTACCAACTTCAGCTGAATGGGTATGATATGGATAAAAATGTGATTACCAGAATTGAGACGAATAAGCGCTACGTCACAGATGTGGAATTAAAAGCACTTACTGAAATTTTTCATGTTTCCTATGAGTATCTCATCGAGGGAAAAGAAAAGTCATAGCCCCATCTCCTCGGAGTCGTCTATGACTTTTCGCTTTCATTCTCTTCCTTAAGATTTGCAAATTACGATAAACGCCTAAATAGTTCTAAAGTATTTAAGTACATCGTTCCTCCATTTTTCAGCAGGTACATATTCTATAATATTCTCAGGTTTAATTACTATCTCCGGTTTCATATAAGCAAAAACCTCTGATTCCAAGTTGCTAAATGCACTTTCACATGCTTGTAACAATAACCATTTTCTTACACTAGACCAGTTATCCTGCTTATCTTTTTCATATTCAATTTTATCTCCATAAAAAGTAAAATAAGCAAAATCTTTTAACTTACATTTAAATTTAACAACATATGATTTGCATATATTCTTCCATTTACTATCTATCCCTTTTGTTTTTTCATTCAAGAGCGATAAGGTATAAAGAAATTCTGGTGTTTCATGTATGGTTGAATAATCATAAATATCCTTACAAAACAGAAATGCATTGATTTGAAAATCATAATATATTTTATGGGCAATCTTACATAGTTGATTGCTCCTTCTTGAAATTCCATCCAAGTTCTTGTAATGCCCATAATCCACATCGTAAGCCACATTATCAATATATAACAACTTACTTTCTATATCAAAATTTACACTATTCTCTTGAAGTAGTCTTTTTAAATCAGTCTCATTGCTCAATACCCATTGCAAATTATGCAATCCATATTTTTTTATATTAGAACATTCATCACTATTGCTAGTGACTTGAAAAGCCACAATTTCCAAATTTTCTATGTCAATTTCATCTATTACAGAACGGTATCTCTCATAAAATATATTAAAATTATTATTGCATTTTATAATGTAGTTTTCAATAAATCTATTCTTTTTTATTTGTAGGGTTTCGCATAACCAGTCATATGCAGCATTTGGATTTGTAATATCATACATATTGTATTCCTCTTCTTTTGTATTTAGGTAAAATCTAAAACTCTCTATTTCTATTTGTTTTATAAATTATACTACAATAGCCACCTTTCTTCAAATTATCGTTCTTCGAATCAACAACATATTCAATTTTCGTTTCATTCTCTCCATAAAACCAATCTATTATTAACAATAAAAAAACTGCTACAAGGTTCTCTTTCCTCATACCAGATATCAATACTTTCTTCCTACTGCATACACATTTTTTCTCATTACTTGTGTACCATGTACCTATATTGTCATGCAATCCTACTGTATATACGCTATGTACAGTAAGCACATGGGGTTCAGTTTACATCAGCCAAAATAACGGGGGCTTCTGAAGCCAATGCCCTTGCAATCGCTACACGTTGTTGTTGCCCGCCGGAAAGTTGTAGCACATTCCGTTTCATTTCCTCTTTCGTCAATCCCATTTTTTCTAAAACCGGTTCCGGTGGTAATTTACTTGTCAATTTTACGTTTTCTAATGGTGTCATATAATCAATGAGATTATATGCTTGAAAAATAAAGAAAACATGGTTCCGGCGATGATTTGCGAATCCTTTTTCAGTAATATCTTCTCCATTAAATAATATCTTTCCTTTGGTAGGACTATCTAATCCACCCAACAAAGAAAGTAATGTTGTTTTGCCACAACCAGACGGTCCTAAAATCGCATATATTTTTCCCAGTTCCATTTCTGCGCTGATATTACTAAATATGTTCTTTTTCTTGTCATAGCTATAACTCAAATCTGAAAACGATAATATACTCATAATCACATTTCTCCTATTCCATTTTTGTTAAAATATCTTTCGGTTGTAAACGGATGACCGTATAGGAAGCAACAATAACCGCAAGACAAATCAGAATAACACCAATGCCAAATACTTTAAGCATATCTGATGTGGCAATCTGAACGGTCAATTTGGATATATTTTCTCCCAATCTGCTGACAATGAATGAACCGATTTGATTGGCAAGTCCAAAAGATAATGCCGTTGACGCAAACATAGATAGTATTGCAATCCATATATTTTCTGTCAGGAACTGTCCGACAATTTCTGCCTTGCTTCGACCAACTGCAAGTAAAACAGCAATTTCTTTCTTACGGCTTCTCGTCCACAAAACAAGGAACAATACAATAACAAGCATGCCAATTGCAGTAATTGTTAATACAGCCGTATCAACCATACTTCCAAAAGAAGACAATGGGGTGGATACTAAGTCAAAATCTTCTGTGTTGACATCGAAAGTAAATGTTTTGCCTTTTACTTCTGGAAGGTTTTTGATGGTTTCCATAAGCTCTTTGTCTTCCTCTGGAGAGTGCGTATAAATATCAAGATTGTCATATCCCTCCAATTTTTCATTTACTCCGTCATAAAACTTTTTCAGACCATCCATATCAATATAACCACTGTTTGCAGGAATCCCATCCGGTGTGATCGCTTGTTTTGTCGTACCCTCTGTACCACTATAAATTCCTACAATGGTAAAGGTACTTTCCGTTTTTCCTGTTTCAAACTCTTGAAAAGTAATTTTATCTCCTACAGAAAGATTGTTTTTGTCTGCCAATTCTTTTGAAATCAAAACTGTGCAAGAGTCATCAGGATTAATATGTCGTCCTTCTTCCAGTTTATATGTTCCATTTAAAAATTTTATATCTAAAGAAGAATCCAATACTGCAGTATAAGGGACTGACAAACCTGGTGCATTCACCATGCCCGGAATCGGCTCGAAATTTTCCGGAATCCCCCAATAGCCACCATCTATTTTAGCGTTATAGCTCACAACATTGGGAAGTTTTGAAATTGCACTTATTATTTTTTCTGTAATACGGTCGCCATTATAGGTATATCCAGAAGCCCCATTTCCGAAATCCTCAGCCGGGCCAAAATTATTCTGATTGTTCATGTCAATTTCCATACGAAGGGAAGCACCTACAGTTTCCTTTATCTGCTTTGTTCCTTGCAAAACAGCTTTCTCGCTGGAAACTGCAATCAAAACAGTTGCAGACAGCAGAGTAAATGTCAAAAACAGAATCAGCGTACGTAATTTCTGTCTGACACAGTATTTTAAAGCTCGCTTAAAAAAGTTCATATAAATCCTCCTAACTCATTTTGGTTAAAATCTCTTTCGGTTTTAATGACAGGATCACTCCACTGCACACAAGCACTGTCAAAAGAACACCCAGATTTTCTAAAATGAGCAATATGACAAAATGCAGGAAATCTGGCTGCAAGTAGTTCTTATGAATCGTTGATTGTGTTATGAAATCAAACAGCAATGAATTTAATGTATCTGCAAGCGGAAGAAAGATAATGATTGCCACTAGAAAGCCAATCCACAGCAGGATCATTGCCTCTATCAGAAATTGCCCGATAATCTGCTGTTTCGATTTTCCCACGGCAAGTAAAATGCCGGCTTCCTGCATTCTTCCACGAATCCTGAATGTCAGTATCAGCATGAGTACCAGAAATCCCAATACTGCAGCAACCGCAAGCAGTGCGACAACGACCTTTTGCATACTTTGAAACTGTTCTGCAATCTCAGAATACTTGAAGTCATTCGCATTGATGATATGGTTATTCCAGGCAATCGAATCAATCCCTTTTGTTTCTGATACCATCTTGTCAAGATGCAGTGGGTCGGCAATGAAAAAAGAAATCTCGCCCTCATAAACACCTTGTTCCTGCTCCTGCAAACTGATTAGCAGTTGGCTATCTGAAAAAATAAGATTTTCGGCTTTTTTCGCTGTCGGATTTAAAGCATTATCGGAAGCATTTTTTATATCGTAGATTCCTTTGATCTCCACTGTTTCATATGCACTTTTTTCTTTCATCAGGTCTGTATATACACCGTTGTCTGAACCCAATTTTGCATGGGTAAGGGTTATCTTATCTCCAACAGCAAGATTGTTTTGTTCGGCAAGGGCTTTACTGATAAGAATTTTCCCATTGTCCTCTGATTTGATATGTTTCCCCTCTGCCAGTTCGTATTCCTCATCCAAAAAGGCTTGACACAAACTGGAATCACGCACCGCTTTTACAGTTCCCATATTGCTTTCTTCACTGTGTCCTGTCCCTGCGAGAAATGACAGGTTTTCTCCCTTTACATAGCCGGAGTGTTCTGTATTGTAGCATTTCAGTTCTTTTCCAACGATAGAAATAACCCGCCGAATGGACTGCTCATCCATAACAGGTGTCCCCTTACTGGAAACCTGTCCGTTATTCACATCGAACTGTTCATAAGGTCTGATATTGAAAGAAGCTCCAATATCGGAACGCAAATCCTCAGAAACCTGCCGGATTCCCAAATAGACCACACTTCCTGTCAGCAAGGAGAATGAAATCAATAGAAATACGATTCCAAGCAATAAATTTTTTCCTTTTTTGCGGGTCAGATAGAGAAATGCCCGCTTTCCTACATTCATAAAAACACCGTCCTCTCTTTATATCTGCAGTATAAGAAAGGACGGTTTCACTCTGATTTAGATTCCATTTAATTTTAATTTAGATTATGTGAATTTAATGTGATTTTGAAGCAGACACTGTCTTGCCGGTTTTCAATCGTATATGACAGCCCATGCTGTTCCAAGATAATTTTTACAAGATATAGTCCCAATCCGCTTCCGCCAGACAGTTTATTATGTGATTTTTCTACACAATAGAATGGAGTAAACAGCTTATCCAAATCTTCATCCGGAATATTTACACCACTGTTTCTGACAAGATGAGAATCAAAAGACAGTTCTAACCCAAGTTTGGCACCAACAGGAGAGTGACGTATTGCGTTGCTGATGATATTATGGACTGCTTTTTCCAAAAGCAGCTCATTTCCCATCATCATAACATCTTCTGAAATATTCTTCTGAATACGGATATGTTTTTCATTGGCCAGTGGGATAAGATGTTTATATACACGTTTCAGAATATTGGAAAGAGAAAGAAGCTCCGTATGATTCGTTGTATTCATTTCCAGCTTTGATACCGACAGAATTTCCTTTACAAGCTGTTCCATATTTTCAATTTCTTTTAATGTTTCCGGAAGTATCCTTCTTGTGTCCTTATATCTCCCGATTTCCATAATCATACTTTCCACCTGCCCCTTGATTATGGTAATCGGGGTTTTCAATTCATGGGAAGCTGTCGCAAAAAAATGCTGACGCTGTTTGTTCAGTTCGTCAATATGCCCCATATCCCGTGTCAGTCAACAACTCATATAAAACAGCCTGTATTGCTGTTTCATCTTCCATAATCAATATACGTTCTTTCATGTAAGCACCACCTGAGAATTTATAGATTAAAGCAATTCTAACACAAAATGATTTAGATTTGATTTAAAAAATGTCCGAATAACCTATAAAATGAGGTTATTCGGACATTTTTCATAATGCCAGCGGCAATCACCGGACTTTTTTCATACAGGTCACTGCCATAGCCCCTGGTCCGATGTGACAGGCAACGCTCAGAGAAAGCGGACCTTCTACAATTTCGTATTCCGGAAACTTCTCCGCGATCTCCTGTTTCCATTCCTGTGCCTCTTCTTTGCTGCAAGTATAAGCCATTCCCAATACCATGTCTTCTCTGACCTCAGAAAAGCGTTCTTCCAGATCCTTTTCAATAGCTTTGAGCATGGTGCGTTTCGCGGCTTTCCATCCTCTTACTTTTGAAAATGCATCCAGTTTTTCTCCCTGAATCTGAAGCACCGGTTTCAGGTTCAATACCGTTCCGAGCGCTGCGGCAGCAGGTGTAACACGTCCGCCCTTCTTCAGATATTTTAACGTATCCACGGTAATATAGATACTTGCCTGCAACTTTTCAGCCTCCAGTATCTCCTTGATCTCAGATGCAGATTTTCCTGCATCCCGGAGCACGATCGCATCTTCCACCGATTGCTTCTGTGTCACAGAAATTCTCTGGTTGTCCACTACACAAACCTTTCCCTCGTATTCCTGAGACAGAGACTGTGCCGCATGACAAGTGCTGCTCAGTCCGCTGGACATTGGAATGTGCACGATCTCATCGTACTCTTTCAGCAGCTCGTCCCAGCATTCCATGACTTCACCCGGAGATGGCTGAGACGTGGAAATATCAGAATCTTCTCCCAGACGCTTATAAAATTCCTCCTGCGTCAGCGTAATATCTTCCAGAAACAACTCCCCGTCAATAAAGAACGGCATGGGAATCACATGAATTCCCATCGTTTTTCCCATTTCCTGCGTAATACCACTGTTGCTGTCCGTTACGATTGCAATTTTTTTCATCTTTTCTCCCCTGTTTCTAGTTTTTAAAACTATGGATCGGTGCCGGAATTCTTCCTGCCCGATTTACAAATGCCTCACAGCCAAACTCATTCACCGGCATGATCGGCGCATAACCCAGAAGTCCGCCGAATTCGACAGTTTCTCCCACATCTTTTCCGATCACCGGAATGAGACGGACTGCAGTCGTCTTCTGGTTGACCATACCGATCGCCATCTCATCTGCAATGATTCCGGAAATTGTCGCTGCAGATGTCTTTCCCGGAACCGCGATCATATCAAGACCAACTGAGCAGACACAAGTCATGGCTTCTAATTTTTCCAGTGTCAGTGAACCTGCATTCACTGCATCGATCATTCCCTGATCTTCACTGACCGGAATAAACGCACCACTGAGTCCTCCTACATAAGAGGATGCCATCACACCACCTTTTTTCACCTGATCGTTGAGAAGTGCCAGCGCCGCCGTCGTTCCCGGCGCACCTACCCGCTCCAGACCAATCTCTTCTAAGATCTCTGCCACGCTGTCTCCAATTGCCGGAGTCGGTGCCAGTGACAAGTCAATGATTCCAAACGGAATTCCCAGACGTCTGGATGCCTCTCCGGCTACCAGCTGTCCTACTCGTGTCACCTTAAATGCCGTCTTTTTGATTGTCTCGCAAAGCTCTTCAAATCCTTTGCCGCGCACCTTTTCCAATGCTTTTTTCACAACTCCGGGACCGCTGACGCCGACATTGATCACCGCATCCGCTTCTGTCACTCCAAGAAATGCACCCGCCATAAACGGATTGTCATCCGGCGC
>OGYQ01001513.1_pt1 | contig 11575 bp, 8 predicted proteins | sample 1576641 | NCBI WGS metagenome assembly OGYQ01 (sample SAMEA3541476, study PRJEB24748) | human gut metagenome | biome: human gut; feature: human-associated habitat; material: faeces | place: China | collected 2012
TGCTTCTTTATCCTACAACGTATCCGGCAACATGTGCTCCGATCGATCAGGTTATGACCAGAGACGCCATGGCAATGACCTATTATTTTGGAGATGTTTTTGTAAGAGGAAGATACACCAATACATGTACAGCTTATCAGGAAAAGACAGGCGGACATTTTACGATGGAGCCTGGGGATGAGAAAATATTAAAAGAAGGAACTGTTGATTATATTGCGTTCAGTTATTACTCATCCAAGATTGAAGGCGCCAGGGTAACAGAATTTACCGGAGGGAATATGATGAGAGGCGGCAAGAATCCATACCTGGAAACATCAGACTGGGGATGGCAGACCGATCCGATTGGATTAAGAATGGCGCTGAATCAGTTATATGACAGATATCAGATCCCGTTATTTATTGCGGAAAACGGACTGGGAGCTGTAGACCAGGTAGAGGCAGATGGTTCGATCATTGATGATTATCGGATTGATTATCTGGCCAGACATATCCAGGCATTTAAAGACGCGGTAGAGAAAGACCATGTGGATTTGATGGGATATACCCCATGGGGACCAATCGATATTGTCAGTGCGGGAACCGGTGAGATGAAAAAACGTTATGGGTTTATTTATGTAGACAAAGATGATGAAGGAAACGGAACTTTAAATCGTTCCAGGAAAAAGAGCTTTTACTGGTATAAGAAAGTTATTGCTTCCAATGGAGACGATTTAGAAAATAAAAAAGGAGAAAGAGAGGAATAGCGGATGGATACAAAGAAATTAGCCGAAGACTGTGTACGTCTGGTAGGAGGAAAAGAAAATGTGATCAGTGTCATTCATTGTGCGACAAGACTCAGATTTCAGTTAAAAGATATGGGAAAAGCACAGATAAAAGAAATTGAAGCGCTGAAGGATGTTATGGCAGTAAAAGAGGTTGGCGCCCAGACACAGATCATTATCGGACCAAATGTAAACAAAGTGTATGATGAAGTAATTAAACTGGTTGGGGATCTGAGTGAAAACGCAGGGGCGGAAAATGAAGAAAAGCAGAAACTTTCCGCTAAGATCCTGGATATGGTTTCCGGTATTTTCGCTCCGATCATCCCATTGATTACCGGAGCCGGAATGATCAAGGCGGTTCTTACGATTCTTGTAGTACTGGGACTGCCGGATACATCCCAGGAGTATTATATCCTGAATTTTATTGCAGACTCAGCCTTTTATTTCTTCCCTGTTGTTTTGGGATTTTCAAGTGCCCGCAAATTTGGATGTAATCCATATCTGGCGGCGATGATCGGAGGAGTGCTGCTCCATCCGAACTGGTCAGCGCTGGTAACTGCGGGAGACCCGGTCAGCTTCTTTGGAATTCCAGTAAAACTGTTCTCTTATTCATCTTCTGTACTGCCGATCATTTTGACCGTGTGGTTTATGTCTTATGTAGAACGTTTTGCAGATAAATATTCACCGAGTATTGTAAAGGCAATCCTGAAACCTCTGGTTACACTGGCGGTTACTTCTCTGGTTGCGTTGATCATCATTGCGCCGTTAGGAGCGTATATTGGTGGAATTCTGGCCAAAGGAATCGCATTCCTGGATACTAATGCGCCGGCACTGGTACCGACAATCGTAGGCGGAGTTCAGCCATTCCTGGTATTCTTCGGAATGCATCTTGCGATTTTCCCGCCGCTGCAGACGATCCAGCTTGCGGATATGGGATATGAGATTGTAACAGGCCCAGGGTTCCTGGCAGCAAACCTGGCGATTGCAGGAGCAACTATGGGAATTGCAGTGAGAAGCAAAAACAGATCTGTAAAAGAACTGGCATTTTCTTCTGGATTTACAGCATTATGCGGAATTACAGAACCGGCAATTTATGGTACGATCGTAAAATTTAAACGTGCGATTCTGGCAGTTATTATTGGAGGTGTCAGCGGCGGACTGTTTGCAGGAATCTTCCATTTGAAACGATATGCGATCGCGACACCGGGAATCCCGGCTCTTCCGACCTTTATCGGAGAAGACCCAAACAATATCCTCTTTGCTGTAGGTACTGTGATTATTGCGTTTGTTGTATCTTTTGCAGTGGCATATCTGTTTGGAATCAAGGATGAACCGGCAGCAGAAGCACCGGTTATGGAAAAATAGAAACAGAAAACAATACCATTTATTCACCAATCAATGGAAACGTGATAGAAAGAAAAGATATTCCGGATCCTACGTTTGCCGGAGGGGTTCTTGGAGAAGGAGTGGGAATTGAACCTTCTGAACCTAGAGTGTACGCACCGTTTAACGGAACGGTCGTTATGGTGGCAGATACCAGACATGCACTGGGACTGCAGTCAGATGATGGAATCCAGCTGCTGATTCACGTAGGAATTGACACCGTTGATATGAATGGAGACGGCTTTGATGTAAAATGCAGTGTGGGAGACACGATTCAGTGCGGACAGACTCTGCTGGAGTTTGATCCTGAGAAGATAAAGAAAGCCGGACATCCGTCCGTTACCGCAGTTCTTGTAGGAAACAGCGAAGATTATAAAAAGGTAACGATTACAAAAACCGGTGAGACAAAAGTACTGGACAAAATCATGGTGACGGAACCGTAAAACATAATATAGAAATAGGATATTTCAGACGGCAGATGGTCTTTTAAGATGATCTGCCGTCTTTTGTATCGTAAGCTGGTATCACTGCGGATGAATCCTCTATTTAATCTGATTCGTAGAGAAACTTCACAGGACAGTTTATAAATTTGTAATATATGGTAAAATTATACATATTTTACATAAATAATACAAAATGACCATCTGGATTTTACATAAGAATGTTACCTTTTATTTATGTCAATATTTTCAAAAGTCAGGAGGAGAAAACAATGAGGAACAAGCAGCTCTTTGCGCTGTTTTTGGCAGCAGCAGTTGCTGTACAGCCGCAGATGGTTTCAGCATCAGATTCTGTGGAGCAGGCTGCAGAAACGGGCTCATCCGTAGCTGTTGAGGAAGCAGAAGAAACTCAGGAAAGTACGGAAGTAAAGGCCCAGGCGCAGACGACAGAAAGTGCTGAGAAGGAGACAGCACAGCAGGAAACAGCAACAGAAACAGCACAGAAGGAAAAGCAGACGAAGAAAGAAACCGGCATTGACCAGTCTGCGATGAAAAAAGAAAAAGCGCAGACAAAATCAGAAAAAACAGCAGAGAAACTTGCGACAGTTCGTGTGACGAGCAAAGATGTTTACGGAATTGCAGGAGGAAGTGCGGTTTTAGTCGGAAATTATGATCAGGGATATCCGGCTGTACCGGCGGATGGCATCGTATGGTGTGACGGAAACAAACAGCCGCTGACAGCAGGGGATAAATACAGTACACCGGCCAGCACGACCATGACCCTTAAAAATATTACAAAAGACCAGGATGGTCAGACGTTCTATCTTTCCGCAACCAATGCGGCAGGAACGGCATACAGTGAAGCAGTCACTTTGCATGTACTGGACGCCTCTGCAGCAAATCAGAATGCAAAATCCGGCAGTACTGCAATCTTATCTGTAAAATTAGATGGAAACTGGGGAAGCAGTGTAAAATACCAGTGGTATAAAGGAGATAAAAAAATCTCCGGAGCTACTCTGCCTATCTTAATGCTTACCAATGTGCAGAAAGAAGATGCCGGTGAGTACCGATGTGTGGTACAGAGAGGCTCAGGAAGCGCATCAGAGTATAATTCAAAGACAGTAACCGCGAATCTGACGGTGGATGGAAAACTTGCAGTGGTTCGTGTAACGACAAAAGATGTTTACGGGATCGTGGGAGGAAAGGCAACCTTAGCTGGAAATTATGACCAGGGATATCCTTCCGTGCCGAGAGACGGAGTTGTATGGTGCGATGGGGAGAAGAATCCTTTAACTGACGGAGATAAATACAGCACAACGACCAGCACGACCATGACCCTTAAAAACATTACGAAAGATCAGGATGGACAGACATTCTATCTTTCCGCAGCCAATGCGGCAGGAACGGCATACAGTGAGGCGGTGACTCTTCATGTACTGGACGCATCAGCGGAAGATCAGAAGGTACAGATCGGCGGTACAGCAACATTGTCCGTAAACCTGGAAGGAAACTGGGGAAGTCCGGTAAGATATCAGTGGTATAAAGGAGATAAAAAGATCTCTGGAGCAGTAACTGCAAAACTGACGCTTAAAGATGTGAAGAAAGATGACGCAGGAGAATATAAGTGCGTTGTTCAGAGAGGTTACGGAAGCGCATCAGAATATAATTCAAAGACAGTAACCGCGAACCTGACGGTGGATGGAAAACTTGCAGTGGTAAGGGTAAATAAAACAGATGTCTATGGATTTGCAGGAGGAAAAGTAAGTCTGGTTGGAAATTATGATCAGGGAATACCGGCAGTTCCGGCGGACGGAGTTGTATGGTGTGATGGAAATAAACAGCCATTGACAGCAAATGACAAGTACAGCACTCCTGACAGCACTACGATGACATTGAAAAATATTACAGCGGACCAGGATGGACAGGTATTCTATCTTTCCGCAGCCAATGCGGCAGGAACGGCATACAGTGAGGCAGTGACTCTTCATGTACTGGATGCATCAGCGGAAGATCAGACGGTTCAGGCAGGAGGCCGTGTTGCCTTAAAAGTGGAACGCCAGGGAGACTGGGGAAGTGACAGAGTCAGCTATCAGTGGTATAAAGACGGAAAGAAAATTACAAACGCAGTGCTTTCTACATACATGATCAGCAATGCGGATGCGGCAGATGCCGGTGAATATACCTGTGTAGTACAGAGAGGCTATGGAAGCGCGTCAGAATATAATTCTAAGACTGTGTCAGCAAAAGTATACGTTCAGGGACTTCCGGCGTCTATTACCCAGAGTCATGAAAATGACAAGATCCTTCCGGGTGATAAGGTGACATTCCATGCGCAGCTGGAGAAAGAATGGGGAACAGAAGTGTCCTGGCAGTGGTATGATCAGGATGGAAATCCGATTTCTGATAATGATACGTACAGCGGAGCAGAGACAGATACGCTGATTGTCACAGCTGATAAAGCAATGGATGGAAAAGGATATTACTGTGTCATATCTGATGACTACAGAACGGCTCAGACCGATGTTTCTAATATGATTGTGGAAGAAGAAACGACAGATCCTGAGGAACCGGGTCAGAATCCGGGAGGAGGAACACAGACACCGGAGAATCCAGGAAGCGGAACAGAAACGCCGGAGAACCCGGGAAGTGGAACACAGACACCGTCAAATCCAGGAACCGGAGCAGAGACTCCGGGGGCATCTCAGAATGGACAGACAGGAAATATGTCCGCTGCAGAAAATGCCGCTGGAAGTCAGAAAGAGGAGAATACAGCGGTTCCTAAAACAGGTGACATGTCAGATGCAGGAGCATGGGCCGCTTTAGGAGGACTTGGTCTCCTTGGATTCCTTGAAGTTCTCAGAAGAAAACTTTTCAGAAAAGAATAAATCAAAGGTATAACAGCATAGAAGAGACATAGGACGAGCGCTGATTTCAGAAATGAAGTCGGCGCTTTTTTGTAATCAGCTGTCTGCAGTATCATGGCGGAAAATATAATTTCATCATAAAAAGCCTTGGTTTATGCTGGAAAAACCGGTACAATAATGGCATTAGGAGGAGAATCATATGAAACGTAAGTATTTCTTTTTTGATATTGACGGAACACTGGCAGTTGGTGTGCCTGGAAAACAGTATATACCGGAGTCAACGAAAATGGCGGTCAGGAAATTACAGGAGGCCGGACATTTTACGGCAATTGCGACAGGACGCAGTTACGCTATGGCGGCAGATAACATGAAAGCGCTTGGATTTTCCAACATGGTCAGTGACGGCGGGAATGGCATTACCATTGATAATAAACTGATTGAAATCAAGCCGCTGGATTATGACAAATGTCTGAAACTGATTGAGGAATGCAGACAAAAAGATTTTATCTGGGCGATTTCCCCGGATAATACTAAGAGAAGATTGGCTCCGGATCACAGGTTTTATGACTTTACTCATGATGTATATATGGATACAGAAGTTGTGCCTGGTCTGGATCCGAGAGATTATGATAAGATCTATAAAGTTTATATTGCATGTTTTTCGCTGGAAGAAGAAAAGCTGGATACTCTGAAAGAACTGCCGTGGTGCCGTTTCCACAAGGAATATCTTTTCGTTGAACCGGGGGATAAGTCTGTGGGAATCAAAGCAATCATGGATTATCTGGGAGCAGATTACAAAGATGTGGTAGTCTTTGGAGATGAAAAAAATGATCTTTCCATGTTCAGGGATGAATGGACCAGCATTGCCATGGGAAACGCCATTGAGGCATTGAAAGAAAAAGCGGATTACGTTACGGACGATTGTGACAAAGACGGCATCTACAACGCATGCAGGCATTTTGGATGGATTGATTAGAAAGTGAATGAAAACGAAAGATAGATGGACACACCATGAAGGAAAAAGATCCTGTCAGGGTGTGTCCATCCTGCTTTCAGGCATAGTCATCGATGCAGATGGCTGTTCCGAGGGGAACTCTCTTAACATACAGTGTCCGGTCCGGTTTTGTTCCCAGAGTCCATTTGATTAAAGTAAGGCAGCGGTCTTGGATTTCGATGCAGGTAATGCCGGAAGGAGAGATACAGCTGCCGGTATTGGAATATGGAGAGGAGGGGGTTCCGATCATAGGATGATGGGTGTGTCCTGTAATCAGCAGATGATGCTGCTGTGCGGCCCATCGGGCCAGGCGTTTTTCTGAGCTCTTTTTCTTCCGGTGGTTTTTGGCGGCACTGGTGGGATCAGGAATGCCCAGCTGTTCCAGAGGGCGCCAGATATAACGTACGAGGAAACGGGAGACCGGCCATAAAACACTGTTGAGAAAGTCGGCCTGATGCCCGTGGGTGAGATAAATATCCATCTGATGTTCCTGATCCTCCAGGATAATGCCGGAATAGAAACGAATACCAGGAAACAAAGACCGGCTGCATTGATGGCACTGGCAGAAATAATCCTGGCAGTATGTCTGGCAGAATTTTTTCTTTCTTTTTATGATATCGTGATTGCCATAGACCGCGTAAAATCTGTCTTGACGGAAGAAGCGTCCCAAAAGTTCAAAGGAATCCGGATGGATGGATTTGACTGCACAGAAAGACCGGTTTTCCCATAATTCATCTCCATCGCCCAGTTCAAGATAAGTATAGCCCTGTTCTTCGTAGTATTTTAAAGCAGAAACATAGAGGAATTCATTTTTTAAAAAGTTATCATTGGATCTGCCGGTCCCTCTGTGGCAGTCGCTGAAAAGAACATACCTGGAATCCTGATACAAGGGGAGCCGGCAGGGGTGCTGAAAGGCTTTGGAAATCCGTGAGTAAGAACTCATCGGCAGTGTTTCCTTTGGTTCCTTTTCTTTCTGCATTTCTGACGCCTGTGTTTTTGAAAACGCAGGGTACGGCGGAAGGCTGCAGGCAGGAAGAAATACAGGAAAAGAATCTGATCCAGTACACAGTGAAACGGCCTGGTAATGCGGCAATAGAGCCGGCACAGCAGACGATTTTTCCACTGGGCAGATAGGAAGGCCAGGCAGTGTTTTGGCTGCCTGCTGTGAGGAACGGAAAATGAAAAGGAAACTGTCAGACCGCAGATGCAGACATCACAGGAAGCATAGCCTCTGGAAAGCAGGCTTTTCACAAAGCTGTTCATCATTTCTTCATCCGGAAATGTAAGAGAGACATTCATGCTGAGATCTTGTGGGTCAGCATACCGGCCGGTATAAAATCCGGTAAGCCACCAGTGAAGCCGGCTGATGCAAAACAGATTTTTTCCTTTGAAGTTTAGTTCCATGGAGACAGGAAGCAGTTCCGCCTCGGAGGCACTCAGGAAAGTGGTTTGTTCATAATGTTCCGGAGAGATTATGGTATCAGCGTGATAAATTCCAATTTCGCCTCCGATATTGATTCCGTACTGCCCTTTCCAGAATTCAATCAGCCAGGTCCGCCCTTGATAATCAAAGTAAACAGGTTCACAGTCAAAGACCATATGAAAGTGGACAGCGGTCTGGTCATAAAGGGCCTGATAGCCGAAGGCTTTTTGAGGAGCATCCAGTCTTGAGGTCATGACGCCGCAGTCCGGGTCGTAGGAAAATCCAAAGGGTCCGGCAAGTTCATTGAGCAGGCGCTGCTTTTTGCATGGATCCATACAGCGTACTTTACAGATGATTTTTCTTCTGCGGAAGAAATGAAAGATAAAAAATAATACACAAACGGCAAATAAAATGCCGGCAGATAAATACATAAAAAACCTCCAAACGTATTTAGTGTATTATATGTATAAAAAGGAAAAAGGTTAGGACACGGAGCCAATAGAAAAATAAGAAGAGTTGTTGTAACATAAAGAAAAAGACGATATGGAAAATTCACTGGGGAGATTTCTGGACACCATTTTTCTGCATAATAGAGACATAAACAGTACGGTTAAAGTCATTATGTAAGAAAGGATGGTGCGGTGATGAAAGGTTATCCGGTGTATGATGGTTATATGGGATATGTCAATGGTTCTTATATGCTGTTTGCCAGTGAATCTGACTATGAGGAGTATATATCTGAATTGTAGGAAGAAAATTTAGTGGGAATCTGAAAAAGAAAGCGGGAGTCATATGTCGATTTCAAAGAATAAATTAAAGATTTTATATATTATGAAAACCCTGTTGGAAAAAAGTGATGAAAAGCATCCTTTATCAGCGGCAGATCTGAACAGGGAATTAGGGCAGTATGGACTGTCTGCGGACCGAAAGACAATCTATAATGACATTGATACGCTCCGGGAATTCGGCATAGATATTATCTAGAACAAGGGCGGAAAAGATATAGGATATTATGTTGGCTCCAGGGAGTTTGAACTTCCGGAATTAAAGCTTCTGGTAGATTCTGTACAGTCTTCCAAATTTATTACCAGCAGAAAGTCGGAAGAGCTGATTCGAAAGCTGGAAAAACTTGCAGGAGAGTATAATGCCAAACAGCTCCAGAGAAATGTATTTATTTATAACCGGCTGAAGGCGGACAATGAAAGAATTTATTATAACGTGGACCGGATCCACGAGGCAATTCTGGAAAACCGAAGAATTGCTTTTCAATATACAGAATGGACGATCAAACGGGAACTGGTGCCAAAGAAAAATGGCGCTTACTATGCTGTGAGCCCATGGACGCTTACGTGGAACGATGATAATTATTATCTGATCGCTTATGATGAACATGCAGATATGCTGAAGCATTACCGGGTGGATAAGATGAAAGATACCTCTCTGCTGCAGGAACAGCGTCTGGGAGAAGAGAAGTTTCATAATTTTGATCTTGCGGCATTCTCCAAGAAGATGTTTGGAATGTACGGTGGGAGGGACGAGGAAGTAACGCTGCTTTGTCATCGTCAGCTGACAGGTGTTATTCTGGACCGCTTTGGACAGGATGCAATGCTGATCCCGGAAGGGGAGGAACAGTTTCGGGTAAGAGTTCTGGTTACAGTCAGTCCCCAGTTTTTCGGCTGGGTCGCGGGACTTGGGGACAGGGTTTCTGTTCAGGAACCGGAATCTGTCAGGAAGGAATACAGGATATTTTTAGAAAATATTTTAAAAAGATATCAATAGAGAGATCTGTACAAATCATGCCTTGTAATTGATATAGTATATGTTAAAATAAAAAGAAAAAAGGGAGGAAAAGTTATGCTGCAAATCAAGCCGACAAAGCATTTGATCGGGATAATGATACAAGGTGATTATAATGATCTGTATGATCTGGTGGATTCTATTTATGGTATGTGTGGATTTGATGAACGTCCGGAAAGTCCATATTACGGAGCCAAAGATCTGCTGCTGGGACTGTGCTATGAAACGCGGCATGCATACCGGGCCTCCAGAGAGATTTTGTCCGTGGAAAACGGCATGAATAAAGATATCATGAAGTGGAAAGAAATCACGGCGCCTTCTGAAAATGTATATTTCAGCACGAATATTTTCTTCCCGGAAGCAATTTTTCTTGCCATTGTGCTGCCGGAGACGTATGATTTTTCGAAAAAATATTATGGACGTCACAGTAAATATAAGGGAAGTGTATATGAACCCCGTTCATTGATGCGTTTCTACAGGGATCGTGCGAATTTGGAGGTTTTGTGCTCGGCGATCTGGCAGGCGCTGGGTGAAGTGATCGGAGAAAGAGAAGCGGAGAAATTACTGGAGAAGCGGGAAGAGCTGGAGCCGAAGCATTATATAAGCTATATTATTGAGTACATCAAACGATGCAATATGGAGCTGATTCGTACGGAAGAAAAAGACAGAAGACAGAAACTGCGGGATATTACAGAAAGGATCTTAGGCAGGCCGGAATCTTATGATGATCTGGAAAAGAAACTGGCCTTCTGGGCAGAAAAATACGGGAAAAACATTCATCAGATTCACGCAAAAGCAGACTATCCGGAAGAGATTGACTGGTAGCGGAACAGAGAATGAAACAGAATGAGGGGAAAAGACTTTTTGCATCGGAGGAAAAGTCTTTTCCTTTTTTTAAATGAGACAGAAAGGAAGGATGTTATGAAGATACTGTTTGCGTCAGATTCGTTTAAAGGATCTTTAAGTTCCAAAAGGGTCGCCCAGCTGCTGGAGGAGGCTGCTCACAGGGTGTTTCCGGGGGCAGAGACAGAAAAAGTGCTGGTGGCGGATGGCGGAGAAGGAACGATGGATACTGTGGTGGAGGAACTGCATGGAACTTATCGCGAAATACCAGTCAAAGGCCCGCTGGGAGAAGAGCAGAGAGCAGTATATGGGATACTTCCGGGGAAAAAAGCAGTGATAGAGATGGCACAGGCCTCAGGGCTTCCTCTGGTGCCGGAAGCATTGAGGAATCCCAGAAAGACGACCAGCTATGGAACCGGGATGCTGATCGCGGATGCGATGGATCAGGGGATTCGTGATATCCTGATTGGAATCGGCGGAAGCGCGACCAATGACGGGGGAATGGGAGCCATGAGCGCTCTTGGAATCCGTTTTCTGGATCAGAATGGAAGACGGCTGGATGGATGCGGAGAGGATCTGGGAAAGGTATGGTCAGTCGATGTATCCGGTATGCACCCGGCTGTGAAAGAAACTTCTTTTACGGTAATGAGTGATGTGAAGAATCCGCTGCTTGGAAAAGATGGGGCAACGTATACCTTTGGGGAACAAAAAGGCGCTTCAGAAGAAGATCTAAAACTGCTGGAAACAGGGATGGCACAGTATGCGGAAATAGCAGAAAAGGAAATGGGGAAACATACCGCTGCACAGGCCGGGGCAGGAGCTGCCGGCGGGCTGGGATTTGCCCTGCTTACATTTCTGGACGCGAAATTAAAATCAGGAATTGAGACAGTGCTGGATATTGTGGAATTCGATGAAAAACTGAAGAGAACAGATCTGGTAATTACCGGAGAAGGAAGGATGGACTGGCAGTCCTCTTTTGGAAAAGTACCGTCCGGCGTTGGAAACCGATGCAAAAAGGCAGGAATACCAGCGGCAGCAGTCGCAGGAGGTCTTCTGGGAGGGTATGAGAC
>OGYQ01001519.1_pt1 | contig 11528 bp, 7 predicted proteins | sample 1576641 | NCBI WGS metagenome assembly OGYQ01 (sample SAMEA3541476, study PRJEB24748) | human gut metagenome | biome: human gut; feature: human-associated habitat; material: faeces | place: China | collected 2012
TATTGTTTATCAAACTGTCTGATCTGTGTGTAAAAAAATACCCCCTTATTTCTGTGCTATAACATAGGAATAAGAAGGTATATGAGGATTTTTATGTACTTTTATGTGTAGATTTGTTTGAAATACAATAGGGACTTTCTATCAGGATGTTTATGGCCAAGCTTATACTATGCTGCTGCATTGGCATTGATCTGATCGATGATCTGCTTGATACCCGCCCACAACGAAAGATCGGTAAATACCTCCACAATACTACCTTGATCGGTAAATGGAGCCTCCTGCAGGACAGACAAGTCCTTCATCATTCCATTGCGCACGATATATTCAATAATCTGGTTGACAAAGTAGATCTGACGATTATCCAGATTCACTTGATCCAAATATTGTGCAAAAGCTTGCTTTGCTGCATTCATATCCATGCCCACAATCTCCCGCACAAATTCTCCGAGCGGCTTTTTTCCAAACTCCGCTTCGTAGTCCTGGCGACTTCCAACTTCGCTCCATAGAATCTCTTCCAGCTCACTGACATCATCAGCCGTCAGCGGAATATTAGAACGCAATTTCGCAATTGCAGCATGATCCTGATGCTGCCTTACATAGAATTCCGCCTTTGCCTTATAATCTTTCAAATCATCGTTTTCTAGATCGGACTCATTCCACTCAACTGATAGAATATCATCGGTAAAATTGGTATCATATCGTACACCCTTTTGTGGCAGATACTTCATCAGCCCACGTAAGCACTCACGAATATGCTCGAATTCGTTGATTCCAGCAGACTGTAGATAATCTGTGTGCAGAATCTGACGAATCAGCTCAGATTGCGCCTGAATTTCCGGAATATTGGCCACACCAGCAACTCCACTGACACGCTTGATCAAATCACTGCGTGCCCGGGTATACTTCTTTCCTACCAAGTATGCAAGCTCAATACCATACATCAAAGCATCAAAGCGCACCGCACTCGCCACATCGTCATCCGGCAGAAGGAGCGGTGCAACTTCCTCCTTTAAATGCAAAGTATCTTCATAGCTCAGCGCAAGATAGCTGTCTGGATCAGAGAACTTTTCGACAAACCGCAGATGCTGTTTAACTGCAAAATTATCACGTTCCAGTACTTGTACCTTTCCCAACATTTCCTCGACCAAAGTCTTGCGAAATGCAATCAACTCGGTGGTCTGGTAATCAAGATCCTGCAATTTATACACGATCTGCGCCTTCAGATAAAAGATTGCACTTTGCAGCGCAATCTGATTCGCGCTCGCCTTGCCCTGATTCATACGGAAAAACTCAAAATTTCCACACAGGTCAAAGATATAAAACTTGTCCTTATCGCTACCATCCAGCAAACCAGGGCATAATCTGGTGCCACGTCCAATCATCTGCCAGAACTTTGCCTTACTCATAACCTTTTTGAAGAATACCAGGTTGAGTACCTCTGGCACATCGATACCTGTATCCAGCATATCTACCGAGATTGCAATTTGCGGCAGCTTCTTTGGATCAGAAAATGCGTCAATTGCATCCTGTGCATAGTTGATCTGGTTGTCAATCACCTCCGCATAACCGGATAAATGCGGAAATTCCTGACCAAAAACCTCGAAAATTTTCTGTGCGTGGCGATGATTCTTAGCAAAGATAATGGTCTTTCCAATTTTTTCTCCGTAATCCACTTTCAAGCCATTGGTCATAAGCAGATGCAGTGCTTTACGGATCGTATCCTCATTAAACACCCATTCGTTTAGCTTGGAAGATTCAATCCGTTCCGGCATTTCTCCATTCTCGTCGGTAAAGGTATTTTCGTATTGCTCCCGCTCGTTCTCCGGCAGTTCATCGTATGCAATACCTTCTTCCAAAAACTTGAGTTTGGTTTCCACCGTGAGAAAATCGACCAAAAAGCCATCTTTAACCGCTTGTGCAAGCTCATATCCATAGGTGGGAACACCACTTTGAAGTTCGAAGATATCATAGGTATTTTTATCGATCTCATTTTTCGGGGTTGCAGTCAGGCCCACCAGCGGCGCATCGAAATAGTTAAAAATGTCCCGGTATTTGTTGTAGATTGAGCGATGTGCCTCGTCACAGATCACCAAATCGAAATGACCGACCGTGAACAGTTTTCCCTCACTGTCCTCCAACGTATCAATGCAATTCATCATGGTCTGGTAAGTAGAAAAAACACATCGTGCAGTCGGGTTTTTCTTGTCCTCGCAGAGATTGGTGACGGACAAATCTGGGAGCAAGTTCACAAAGCTGCGCTTTGCCTGCGTGACCAGTGAATTTCGGTCTGCCAAAAACAAAATATTTCTGACCCACTGGTGTTGCTGCAGCACATCACAGAGCGCAATCACGGTTCTGGTCTTACCTGATCCCGTCGCCATGACCAGCAGTGCCTTGCGGCGCTTCTTCTGGAACGCCTGACAGACTGCCTTAATCGCGCCTTCCTGATACCAGCGTCCGGCAATCTCCCGGTTTACCCGAATATACTTGAGGCTCGTCCGCAGCGAACGCAGGTTAAATAACCGTTCCAGATCGCGCTTGGAATAGATCGCTGCTACCTTGCGTTCGGGATAAACGCCATCATTGATATAAGTATCAAAGCCGTTGGTCAGGAAAATCACCGGTCGCCGTCCGGACTGCTTTTCCAGCAGATCGGCATACAGCTTGGCCTGCCGTCGTCCAACATCTGGGTCTTTGCAGGTACGCTTTGCCTCTACCACGGCGAGCGGGCGGTGGGCATCGTCATAAAGCACGTAATCGGCAGAGCCTTCCTCTGACTTGTTCGGCATTCCCGGAAGTTCTACTTCATTGATCCAGTCTTTGTCCTCTGTCCATCCTGCATCGGTCAGCATGGCATCGATATACAACTTGCGGGTCTCGTATTCAGATAGCTCCAGCGGTTTTGCGACATAGTGCTCTTGCTGTCTGGTACGGCGTGCGGTCAGATCTTCTCTGAGCGCCTTATTTTCTGCCATCAACGCGGCAAGATCTACCGTGTCGGCGGCTGCCCTTTCAAGAGAATCTGTCTGTGCATCCGACTGTGTGACTTCCAACAACGCCCGATCAAAGTTACCCGGGGTATAGGTCTTTCCGTAGCAACAGGCTACAAAATCCATAAAATAATACAGATTTTCCAGACACAGCGCAGCCTCCTCCGCCTTGATTTTCTTACTTTTGTGAGCAGCGTCGTTGCCTTTTTTGCGGATATACCACATTCTCTGCCACAGATCACGGCTCACAATCTCCCGAAAATCCTCAGTGTCCATAAGGCTTACCAGACGATCATCGTGCGGCTGGGTCAGTCCGTCGTCAACCGAATACATCCATTTAACGGCAAATTCCATTGCGCAGCGGCATTGCAGTACACACGCACCCGGGTCAATACTATAAATTTTCTCCGCAGAAATAGCAGTCTCTCCAAATGCAGTAAACTGCGGATCGGAGAGTAAGAAATCGAAGTTAGTCATACCCGACACCTCACAATTTTATGAGTGATATGATATCTTGCGTAATTTTTCGTACGCCGATGTACCTAGTAAATATCTAAATTGCGAAAGGTTACTCACCAAAATAGTTATTGGTAAATTAGGCGAAAATATTTTAGGATTGCTTTCAAATTGATCATTAAATTCTTCCAACGCTTTTACTCGTTGCTCTTCTGTTAAACTCATAATCTCTGCTATATGTTCTTGCAAAATATAATCTTTATGTTCCCAAGCAACAACAAGCTCATGACAAATTGCTCTTCTAGACTTCTCAATGTCCTCTGCTTGTGCATAAAAATTTTCTATTAAACGAACGTTATCTCCACCAAGCCTTTTCGAAAGAAGGTATTTCGATTGAGACCAGGCATTATCATCTAATATTGGCCTTGATCTATATACGATTTCATTTGTTAATACGTTATTACTTCGCAAATCTTTAATAACATTTTCAATGAAGTCAATCTGAGATATTACTATGGTTGCAGCAGTCTTTATCTTATCTCGTTTTTGTGCTTTATAAATAAAGATTGCCGAAAAACCAGCGATAGCAATAAGTCCATTGATGATCAGCGAGCAGATTTCAAATTTTGTCATACATTCACCTCACCCAAAATATTCCTGCATCAGAGCCTTTTTCAGCGTTTCCAGCTTTTCAAGGCTTTGACTGATACTTGCTTTTGTTTTTTCTTTTTGCTCGACAAAATCAGCAAATTTATTTTGTAACTCAAGCGAAACGTCAAAAATCCGACATTTTTTTAACGAAAAAATTTTCAACTCTGCAAATGTCGTTCCAGATGCAATACTATTATAATCTGTCATAATTCTGTCTTTTAATGTATATAACAAAAAAATCGGATTAAATCGTTCGTTTATATTATGTACCCACAAAACTCGTCCATCTTTGAAATAAAATGGTTCATCTGAATTTACAACCCAGATTCGACCATCTGGACAAATAGAAGGCATCAAAAGATCACCTTTTCGAGGCACACCCGTAGCTTGACAAAGTTCTTGATAATGCTCTTGTGTTATAAAAAGCTCGGGTGTTATACTTTTTCCCTCAGCTAATGCGCCTACTTCAGTTCCTCTATAAAAAGGGATACCCGTTTCCTTTAATTCTTCGACAAAAACTCTCTTACTCGAACCCACCTCTGCTATTTCCTCTAAATTGCAAATATTCCACTTCTTTGGATTCATTTTGCAATCTCCGAACATCTCCACAAACTTGGACTTGACCAGCAAATCCAGCTTGTCGAGCTGCCGGCGGCGTTTGGCAATCAGGTCGCTGACTTTATCCAAAACTGTTGCAATCCTGTGTTGTTCCTCAATGCATACGATAGGAACATCATATTTAGAAACTTGTTTTGGCTGTGCTCTTGTTAGTGATCCCCCAATACCTGCAACTTGTGATGTTAATAACTTTCTGAACTTTGGAGAGGAAAAATACCACTTCAAATAGTTCGAGTCCATGGACTTATTTCGAACTACAATCCATTCAGATGAAGCCAATAATTCATGGTCTGTATGATGTTTTACAACCCATACGCGGTTAATTCTTGGATTGATTTTACAAATCAATACATCCCCCTCTTCGACGGTTATCTTAGATGAACCTATTTGACAACCTTTTATAATCTCAGGATATTTTGCTTCAAAACTGGGAACGCTATATAATTCATACAATGTGTCTGGCGATACTAAAGGATTGACAGTTACACCTTCATAGTGATTGATCTCAGCAATGGTCCGTTTTTCCATCACAGCATCCCCTCCAATTCCGCAAGTCCTGCCGTGATCTCCCTCTCGATCTCGTGCAGATCCGCCATCAGCTCCTCCGTCGAAGGATACTCCACCGGCACATACTCCACTTCCTTGTACTTATTGATCGACAAATCATACCCGTTTGCCGCAATCTCTTCTTTCGATACAAAAAAACTCTGCTCGGTCTTCTTGCGCTCCTGTTCGCCCTCCAGATGGTGGAACCGCTCAATAATATCCGGAATATCATTCGCCTCCACGGCACTGCGCTTGTCATCCAGCGAAAAGCCATCCGCCTTCATGTCGTAAAACCAAACCTTGTCCGTACCTCCGTGCCCGGTCTTGGTGAACACAAGCACCGCCGTCGAGACTCCCGCATACGGCTTGAACACACCGCTTGGCATGGAAATCACCGCTTCCAACCGGTTGCCCTCCACCAGCTCTTTACGGATTGCCTTGTGCGCTGTGGACGAGCCAAACAGTACGCCGTCCGGTACGATACACGCACATCGTCCGCCGACACGCAGCATCCGCAAAAACAATGCGATGAATAACAGCTCGGTCTTTTTGGTCTTACACATCTTCAGTAGATCGGCTGATACAATATCCGCGTCCAAACTGCCCTTAAAAGGCGGATTTGCCAGAATCAGAGAATACTTTTCTCGATCTGTATTCTGATCGGACAGGCTGTCCCGGTATTCAATATAAGGGTTGTCAATACCGTGCGTCATCATGTTCATCGCACCAATACGCAGCATTGTGCGATCCATGTCAAAACCATAAAACATGTGATTCATGTAGTGATCTTTGTTCTCGCGGTTAAAGAAAATTTCTTCCCGGCGATTCTCCTTGAGATACTCTCCGGCTGCGACCAGAAAACCGGACGTACCGCAAGCAGGGTCACAGATCACATCGGTCGCTTGGGGCTTCATCATGTCCACAATCATGCGGATAATATGACGCGGCGTGCGGAACTGGCCATTTACACCTGCTGTCGCAATTTTGGACAGCAAGTATTCGTAGATATCACCGCGTGCATCCGTGCTGTGCAGCTGCTCTACATCCTCATAAATGCCGTCCATCGCGGTTACAACCTTATCGAGCATCAGCGGTGTTGGAATCTTGAAAATGGCATCCCCCATGTACTTCGCATAAGCACTGTCTTTGTCAGCGTGCAGCGTCTTAATGAACGGGAAAACCCACTCCTGCATTACGATATACATCTGTGCCGCCGGAAAGTCGTGAAATACCGACCACTTGAGCTGTTCACCCGCAATCGTGCGCTCACCGACCTGTACCTCTCCTGCAAAGATACTCTTATGCGGCAGTCCCAGCATCGCACTTTCCTTGGCTCGCTGGTTATCGGTTGCATCCAAATCGTGAATAAACATCAAATAAGTCATCTGTTCCACGACATCCAACGGATTTGTAATACCACCCGTCCAGAAAATCTCCCAGAGGCTGTTAATCTTGTTTTTCAGTTCACCTGTAATCATCTCTTACTCCCTCTCTCGGTTCCAAGTATACGCAGTGTAGCGTCCACCGCTCAGCTTCAAAATTTCTCCGCTTTTCTGTAATTCGCTCAGCGTCCGCTGTACCGTGATCACACTAATATCCGGACACTGCTTCATGATATCGGCTTTGGTGATCTTTCCCAGCGTCCCCTTAATGATCGCTCGAATCCGATCAGGTTTACTCAGGTCACTGGTCGCCAATACCTGCACACGCGTAGAAAAATCACGATAAGCTGCCGCAATAACACCCAACATATAACGCACAAAGGGTGCATCATCGTTCTGATTCTCATGCCAGCCCTGCGAGCTCTGTCCTAAGGCCTCATAATAAGTTTCTTTGCTCTGCTCAATGATTTTCTCTATACTGATATATTTGCCGACAATATAGCCTGCTCGATACAACAACAGTAGTGTCAGCAAGCGACTCATACGACCATTGCCATCATTAAACGGATGAATGCACAGAAAATCCAGCACAAACATCGGAATGAGCACGAGCGGATCCATCTGTCCCGTTCCCAGCGCCTCCTCGTAGGCTCGACACAACTGCTCAACCGCTTCCGGCGTTTCCCATGCAGGAACCGGCTGAAAACGGATGTGTTTGTTCCCCTGTGTATCTACTTCCGCGATTACATTGTCTGCCGTCTTATAGTTTCCACCATACGACATACCACTAAACTTATACAGATCACGATGAAGTTGAAGAATCATCGCTGATTTAGGCGGAATGTAATCATAGCTATCGTGAATCGTAGACAATACATCTCGATAACCTGCTATCTCCTGCTCGTTCCGATTGCGTGGTGTCGTCTTGTCCTGTACCAGTTTCTTGAGGCGTTCATCAGAAGTATAAATTCCCTCAATTCTGTTCGATGCCTCAGCACTTTGAATTTTTGCGATTTCCACCAGTTTGGTCAATGTATCTGCTTTGGCCTCAATAAAAAGTGCCTGTTCACCCTTATATTCATGAATCCGTGTTAGCAGGGATACAATGTCTACCTTCAATAGTGCATCGTATCGTTTTGCAAAATTATAGTCTCGCATCATATGCCTCATTTGCGTTTTTAATTATATCATTTGCAAAGAAATGATATAATTAAAGTGTAGCTTGATTAATTTAATAAGTCAAGATCAAATCGCATAAATTAAATATTCTTCTTCCAAATACACTGAAATCAATTCTATTCTCGTACAATTCATAACCATTTGTACATCAATTATTTATACTCATAAGCTTGCCCCAAAATATAAAAAAGAGTCAGCATATAATTGCTGACTCTTTTTTCTTCACTTTGAAGCAACCCGTATTTTCCAAAACTCCCCGCCCATCGGCAACGAGCTGGCCGGCCTCGATCACGTCTCACTCTACATGATCGGCGGATACGTTGGTGGACGCCTTGCCGCTACCATGGGAGAGGCTGCTGTCGAAAGCATCCAGAGTTTCCGTGTAGACAAGGCTTTTATCGGTGTGCACAGTATCAACTTTGACGTTGGACTAACTTCTGTCGCCACTCCGCAAATGCAGGTCAAGCATGCGATTCTTCGCGCTGCAAAACAAATCTATGTTCTTGCTGACAGCAGCAAATTCGGCGGCGGGTATCTATCGGTCATCTGTCCCATCAATCAGGTGGATGCCATTATCACGGACTCCGGCATTTCGCCTGAAGATCGTCACAAAGCAGAGGAATTACACGTTAATTTAATTATTTCTCCGTGATTTTAAAGCATATATACTTGCCTATCGTGTAAAAGCCGAGCCTTTAAGGCTCGGCTTTTCACCTAAATATACCATCCTACTCACATTAAAGTTCAACACAAAGTTATACTTTAATACAATCTGAACTTTACAAATATATGTTCTCTTCACTATGAATCAAATCGTGATTTTTTAAAATATTTTCTCAATTTATCCGATTTTATTATAGAACACAAACTACTATCTCACCCTTAAACATACCATACGACATATTAAAAGTGAGACTAACAAAAACGGACTATAATTGTAGTAATGACACCGAAAGATAATCTTTCAGCTTTTACTTTTATATATAAAAAGCGCGAACCCTCATGCCTCCTCCACATCACCCGTGGTATCCAGACCAGCATGCCCCTTGGTTACAAACACTTTTGCGGTACATGAGATACCATATAGAACTCCCCAAGCAAGGCTTTCTGTAAGTTTTCCAGCTGAGCATGCTTTTCAGTAACACACCAAAGACAAAATGCTGGAACCTGTCAAAAAAATGAGCAGCTGTGGTTCCGTTCACAGCTGCTCGTCAGAAAATGCGATTGAATAAAAAGTCGTTTATTCAGTTGTTGAAAAAGTTTGAGAAAATAAAAATCAGTCCGATTACTCTGCCACAAAAGGCTGAAATCGACGTTCTCCTGACCGGATAATCAAAACGGTGTATAATCGGTTCACAATTCACACTGCGCCATAACCATCTGCGCAACATCATTCATTCTTTCTAAAGAAAAGGTTCGTATACTGTTTAAACAGCTCCTTTCCCCTGTTCATTCCGCTTACAGCACACCTGTAACTCGTTTCCGAATTATTAAAAGACAAAGTCATGTCCAAGAATAGAGTGCAGATATTTTTTGATCGCTGGCAGTGCTGCCCCACGGCTAATTGGAGAATCAGGACAGCAAGTCACACGAATAAACTCTCTCTCTGTGGGAAAAGCAGTATTATCACGAATAAACTGATGCAATAGTTTCAGATCACTACCTTGCAAAAATTTGGCGATTGTTCCTCCCAAAATGATCGGACAGTCGATCATCATATGTAAGTTATTAATAGCTAGCGCCAGATAGTGTAGATACTCCATCCACCGAGCGCGCACAGCCAAATCACCAGTACGCAAGGCTTGAAAAAATGAATCCAGTGTTTCATCCGTGTGCAACAGTGCAGTCGTTGAACAATAGGTATCTAGGCATCCGCGGTTGCCGCAGTAACAAGGCTTACCGTTAGGCACGATGGTCATGTGCTCAAAGACACCGCTTTTCAACTCGGTCCCAGTGAGCGACTGACGATTGACCACGATCGCACCGCTCATGTTGCTGCGAATATGAATGTAGATTGCATTGGTGAGGCCAGGTGACTGCCAAAGTTCATCCAGCGTGGCTGCTTCAGCGTCGTGGAAAAACTGGCACCGATAAGGCAAATAACGAGTAAAAGCATCTACACGCAACCCTGTACAGCCTAGAATTTTGCCATAAGTGACTTGAGTCCCGTCGTTGGAAATCAGACCTTGCAAAACGATACCCACGCCTAGAATCTTATTGGAGTCTAGAGTGAGTGAATGGATAAGTGCCTGTACCGAACGACATACCGTCTCATAATAGCAATCCGTATTTTCATACAACAGATCGAAACGCTCATATTTAATGGTTTCGCCATATAGGTCTAGCGCTACAATCTCATACGAGTCCACTAGCAGTTCCACACCTATGGCGATCTTACTATATCGTGAAAAATACAAATTGGATGCACGACGTCCGCCAGTTGATTCTAAATGTCCACGCTTGATAATGAGGTTTTTGTCCTCAAATTCCTTGAGAATCTGGATGATGGTCGAGCGGCTGAGTTGCAAAGCATCTTTGATGGCTTTTTGGGTTGTGCTGCGCTGAGTATAGACAAACTTTAAAACATTTTCCCGATTAATCTGCTTAACCGCAGCAACATTGGACGGCATGAATAGTTCCCCCTTTGTTGAAAAAGGCTGATTACAGCCTTTTTTCTATTATATCGGCCTTGGGCAAAAAAAGCAAATGCAGACAAAATCTCGTCGCAATGCACAAAAAACTAAGACAAATATCAGGAAGTATTATGCTTGATTCTATAGTAAAACAATACTATACTTATGTCAAACGATAATACAAAAGTAATGGCGAATACTTGTATATTCCTCGTGTTATTCCAGCTTTACTTCAGCAGTTTCCTGTAATTATCGTGAAAATATCGATATTTTCACGATATCTTTTGTATTATAAAAAGACAAAAGATATTGGTTTGTTTTTTAGCTCGATAGACCATCTAGGCCTTTGGCCATCGAATATACAATAAAAAGGAGAACATGTCATGAGCAACTTACCAGAGAAAATGAAGGCAATCGTCGCATACGCACCAGGAGACTATCGGCTGGAAACTGTGGATACACCTCACGCCGGCGAAGGGGAGATGATCCTCAAGGTTGAGGCCTGCGGCATCTGCGCAGGCGACGTTAAGGCATTTGGCGGCGCAGCAAGCTTCTGGGGTCTAGACGGCCAACCTAAATACATCAAAGCGCCCATGATCCCCGGCCACGAATTTGTCGGTACAGTTGTCGAGATGGGCAAGAATGTAGCCGGCAACTGGAAACTGGGTGATCGTATCTGCCCCGAGCAGATCGTGCCGTGCGGCCAGTGCCGCTTCTGCAAGACCGGCCGCCATTGGATGTGTGAGAAACACGACCTGTTCGGCTTTCAAAGCAATGTTAACGGCGGCATGGCAGAATATGTCCGTCTAACCAAGGAAGCACTTCCCTACCTCGTACCGGCCAACATGCCGATCGAAAAGGCTGCTCTCATTGAGCCTTATGCCTGCTCCTTCCACTGTGTAGAGCGCGCACAGATTACGACCCGTGATGTCGTTGTGTTATCAGGTGCAGGCACATTAGGTCTTGGCATGGTGGGTGCTATCCGTCAGGCAAACCCCAGCTTATTCATTGTCCTCGATATGAACGATGCCCGCTTAGCTAAGGCTAAGGAGTTCGGTGCCGATCTGGTTATG
>OGYQ01001520.1_pt1 | contig 11523 bp, 11 predicted proteins | sample 1576641 | NCBI WGS metagenome assembly OGYQ01 (sample SAMEA3541476, study PRJEB24748) | human gut metagenome | biome: human gut; feature: human-associated habitat; material: faeces | place: China | collected 2012
TGCGCGTCTTATCAGGCCTACAACGGCTGTCAAATGTAGGCCGGATAAGGCGTTTACGCCGCATCCGGCATAAAAACAGGTTGTCATTATCTGAAAGGGGCGCAAGCCCCTCTGATTATCGGGTTTAGCGCGCTATTGCCTGGCTACCGCTGAGCTCCAGATTTTGAGGTGAAAACAATGAAAATGAATAAAAGTCTCATCGCCCTCTGTTTATCAGCAGGGTTACTGGCAAGCGCGCCTGGAATCAGCCTTGCCGATGTTAACTACGTACCGCAAAACACCAGCGACGCGCCAGCCATTCCATCTGCCGCGCTGCAACAACTCACCTGGACACCGGTCGATCAATCTAAAACCCAGACCACCCAACTGGCGACCGGCGGCCAACAACTGAACGTCCCCGGCATCAGTGGTCCGGTTGCTGCGTACAGCGTCCCGGCAAACATTGGCGAACTGACACTGACGCTGACCAGCGAAGTGAACAAACAAACCAGCGTATTTGCGCCGAACGTGCTGATTCTTGATCAGAACATGACCCCATCAGCCTTCTTCCCCAGCAGTTATTTCACCTACCAGGAACCAGGCGTGATGAGTGCAGATCGGCTGGAAGGCGTTATGCGCCTGACACCGGCGTTGGGGCAGCAAAAACATTATGTTCTGGACTTTACCACGGAAAAAGATCTCCAGCAGACGACTCAACTGCTCGACCCGGCTAAAGCCTATGCCAAAGGCGTCGGTAACTCGATCCCGGATATTCCCGATCCGGTTGCTCGTCATACCACCGATGGCTTACTGAAACTGAAAGTGAAAACGAACTCCAGCTCCAGCGTGTTGGTAGGACCACTATTTGGTTCTTCCGCTCCAGCTCCGGTTACGGTAGGCAACACGGCGGCACCAGCTGTGGCTGCACCCGCTCCGGCACCGGTGAAGAAAAGCGAGCCGATGCTCAACGACACGGAAAGTTATTTTAATACCGCGATCAAAAACGCTGTCGCGAAAGGTGATGTTGATAAGGCGTTAAAACTGCTTGATGAAGCTGAACGCCTGGGATCGACATCTGCCCGTTCCACCTTTATCAGCAGTGTAAAAGGCAAGGGGTAATTACGCCCCACAGTGCTGATTTTGCAACAACTGGTGCGTCTCCTGGCGCACCTTTTTTTATGCTTCATTCCTGGGATATGAGCGATTTTTTATAGTACTTCGCTTCTTCTTCACTAAGAATATCCATTATCTCAATGCCTTATCAGAGATTCTTTTCCTTTCGCCGGTAGTGTCTGGACGCTCAGGCTACTTTTCCAGTAATTTCATTTCTGTAATACAGAGGTTTTATGATAGGTCATATCACAAATTCTGGCGGCAATGACTCTTTGATGAAACATGATGTGGTGCAAGGAAATAATAAATTAGATCTTGATTTACTACGTAATTTTAATGGGGTGCCAGGTTTAAATAGAGATAACTTTATTTATATCAGTGATATATTTTTAAATATAAAACAACGGAACGAAAAAATCATGCAATAAATATGTTTCGTGAAGTCTCAATCAGTAATGATACTATAAGTGTAAAATTCTACAGAAATGAAAAAAATTGAATGCGCTTGCAATTTTCTGATGGATAAAGATGCGCAGGGGTATATCGACCTGTCTGATTTGGATTTAACAAGTTGTCATTTTAAAGGTGACGTTATATCGAAGGTGTCTTTTTTATCATCAAATCTACAACATGTAACATTCGAATGTAAAGAAATTGGGGATTGCAATTTTACTACTGCAATAGTTGATAATGTCATATTTAGATGTCGACGTTTACACAATGTGATTTTTATCAAAGCGACTGGCGAATATGTCGATTTTAGCCAAAGTATTCTTGATACAGTTGACTTCTCGCGGAGCCAGCTTACTCATAGTAATTTTCGTGAATGTCAGATTAGAAATTCAAAGTTCAATAATTGTTATCTTTATGCTTCGCACTTCACCAGAGCAGAGTTTCTGTCTGCCAAAGAAATATCATTTATTAAATCGAATTTGACAGCTGTTATGTTTGATCATGTGCGAATATCGACAGGGAATTTTAAAGACAGCGTTACACAACTCATGGTATTATCTATTGATTACTCAGATATATTTGGAAATGAATATCTCGATGGTTATATCAATAACATTATAAAAATGATTGATACATTGCCAGATGATCCAGCGATATTGAAATCCGTTCTGGCAGTAAAACTGGTGATGCAATTAAAAATTCTTAATATTGTTAATAAAAACTTTATTGAGAATATGAAGAAAATATTTAGCCATTGTCCTTATATAAAAAATCCAATTATACGTAGTTATATCCATCCTGATGAAGATAACAAGTTCGATAATTTTATGCGTCAACATCGATTCAGTAAAGTGAATTTCGATACCCAACAGACGATCGATTTTATTAACAGATTTAATATGAATAAAGGGCTGATTGATCAAAATAACAATTTTTTTATCCAACTTATCGATCAGGCTCTACGATCAACGGATGATACGATCAAAGCAAATGCCTGGCATCTTTATAAAGAGTGGATTCGTAGTGATGATGTTTCACCTTTATTTATAGAAATTGAAGATAATTTAAGAACCTTTAACACGAATGAATTAACACGAAACGATAATATATTTATCCTGTTCTCCTCTGTCGATGATGGGCCTGTTATGGTGGTAAGCTCCCAGCGCTTACATGATATGTTGAATCCTACAAAAGATACCAATTGGAATTCCACGTATATCTACAAATCCAGACATGAGATGTTGCCTGTTAATCTTACTCCGGAAACACTTTTCGGCTCCAAATCTCAGGATAAACATGCGCTTTTCCCCATTTTTACTGCGAGTTGGCGAGCTAATCGTATAAAGAATAAAGGTATTTAAGTAAAGGAAAACATCACCGTTCCTGGCATCCTGGGCGGTGATGCCCCTATGGTTGACCTCGCCAGCACGGGCATCGGCAAAGCGTAAGGTTCAACAGCGTTTTACCACTTCATGCGATTGTTGCGTTTTTGTTGCGCATTAGATCACTTAATTTGCTTTACATCTCCCGTAAACACTTTTCTGCGATACAATGCCTTTACGTTATGTAACGGAGAGTTCGGCATGTCACACCCCGCGTTAACGCAACTGCGTGCGCTGCGCTATTTTACAGAGATCCCTGCTCTGGATCCGCAACTGCTCGACTGGCTGTTGCTGGAAGATTCCATGACAAAACGTTTTGAACAGCAGGGAAAAACGGTAAGCGTGACGATGATCCGCGAAGGGTTTGTCGAGCAGAATGAAATCCCCGAAGAACTGCCGCTGCTGCCGAAAGAGTCTCGTTACTGGTTACGTGAAATTTTGTTATGTGCCGATGGTGAACCGTGGCTTGCCGGTCGTACCGTCGTTCCTGTGTCAACGTTAAGCGGGCCGGAGCTGGCGTTACAAAAATTGGGTAAAACGCCGTTAGGACGCTATCTGTTCACATCATCGACATTAACCCGGGACTTTATTGAGATAGGCCGTGATGCCGGACTGTGGGGGCGACGTTCCCGCCTGCGATTAAGCGGTAAACCGCTGTTGCTAACAGAACTGTTTTTACCGGCGTCACCGTTGTACTAAGAGGAAAAAAATATGGAGTGGAGTCTGACGCAGAATAAGCTGCTGGCGTTTCATCGCTTAATGCGTACGGATAAGCCAATTGGCGCGTTACTGCTGCTCTGGCCAACATTATGGGCGTTGTGGGTGGCGACACCGGGCGTTCCCCAGCTCTGGATCCTGGCGGTGTTTGTCGCGGGTGTCTGGCTGATGCGCGCTGCCGGATGTGTGGTGAATGATTATGCTGACCGCAAGTTTGATGGTCATGTTAAGCGCACGGCGAACCGACCACTTCCCAGCGGCGCGGTAACAGAGAAAGAGGCGCGCGCGCTGTTTGTAGTGCTGGTACTGATTTCGTTTTTACTGGTGCTGACGCTGAATACGATGACCATTCTGTTGTCGATTGCCGCTCTGGCGTTGGCGTGGGTGTACCCGTTTATGAAGCGGTATACCCATCTCCCGCAAGTGGTGCTGGGCGCGGCGTTTGGCTGGTCGATTCCAATGGCTTTTGCCGCTGTGAGTGAGTCGGTGCCATTGAGTTGCTGGTTAATGTTCCTCGCCAATATTCTCTGGGCGGTGGCATACGACACGCAGTATGCGATGGTTGACCGTGATGATGATGTGAAGATTGGCATTAAATCCACCGCAATCCTGTTCGGCCAATACGATAAATTGATTATTGGTATTTTGCAGATTGGCGTACTGGCACTGATGGCGATCATCGGTGAGTTAAATGGCTTAGGCTGGGGATATTACTGGTCAATTCTGGTGGCTGGCGCGCTGTTTGTTTATCAACAAAAACTGATTGCCAACCGCGAGCGTGAAGCCTGCTTTAAAGCGTTTATGAATAATAACTATGTTGGTCTGGTACTGTTTTTAGGGCTGGCAATGAGTTACTGGCATTTCTGATGATGTAAAAAAGCCGGATGATCATCCGGCTTTCTTCTGGGCTGCCTGATGCGCTGCGCTTCTCAGGCCTACACAACAGATCGCAATTTATTGAATTTGCAGATCATGGAAGGCCGGATAAGGCGTTTGAGCCGCATCCGGCAATTCTCACTGATTACCCCTCGCCCTGCGTCGCACTCTCAATCGTCAAACGCACGTCTGATGTAATCAACTCCGCCAGCAACTGATAAACCTTCATCGTTTCTGCCGGTTCGGCATCGCCGCTATCGCTGATATACCCTTCATCACGCAGCGTCAGCACCAGCGAACTGAACACCGCTTTGTCGAAGAACTCCGGCGCGTTGATACCGTGCAGCACGGAGAGACGTTGCGCGACGGTGCGGCTCTCTTTTTCCAGCGTACCGCGGTTGATCGACGGGTTGGCGCTCAACAGCCAGAAGGTAATGGCATAACGTTGCAGCGTTTCGCGCGCGCCTGCGGCCAGCAGCTGTAGCGTGCGAGAATGCGCCGGGTTGATATGCAACTCATCATCTTGCAGGGTAATCAGCCCCTGACGTTGCATCTCATTTGCCAGCGCATCAATAACGTCTGGCAATTCGTCGCGATCCCAGCGCAGGAACAGCTCCGCTTTCAGCATTGGGTAAAGCACATTGACGTGCTCCATCAATACGTCGCGGGAGATGTGGCGATGCTGAGTGACAATTGCCGCCATCAGCGAAGGCAGCACCAACATATGCGCAATGTTGTTGCGATAGTAGGTCATCAGCACCGCTTGCTCGCGTGGCAGAATGATGATGTCGCCGATAGTGTCTTTCTCGACTTCAAACTTGTTCATTTGCAGCGCGTGATCGATAAGCTCGCTGGCGCTGGCTGAAGGAACGGTAGAGTCCGTGGAGTAAGGTACGTTGCGCATCAGATCCAGGTAGCAGTTGAGTTGCTCGGTTAACTGCTCGCGGGTGAGTGAGCGCTGACGTGACGCCAGTAGCGCAGTACAGCACAGGTTCATGGCGTTTGCCGCGCCTGCGTTGTTAATGCGTACCATCAGATCGGCAGCAATATTATTGACCGTCGGCGTTAACCAGGCCGGACGCACCGCTTCGATGGGATCGATAGATTCACGCCAGTCTGGTACGTGCTGGTTAAGGTAGGTCATCAACGGCATTGGTTCACCGAAGTTGACGTAACCCTGACCGAGATTACGCAGCTTGCTTAAACCGCGCAGCATCTGCGGCAGGCTCTCTTTCTCTTTCGTTGCACCGCGCAGTTCTTTGGCGTAAGTACCCACTTCCATGACGTGCTCATAACCGATATAGATCGGAATCAGCGTAATCGGACGCGTGCCGCCACGCAGCATCGCCTGAATGGTCATCGACAGCGTACCGGTTTTCGGATCCAGCAAACGCCCCGTACGGGAACGACCGCCTTCCACGAAATACTCGACGGAATAACCACGGCTGAACAGTTCGCCGAGATACTCACGGAAAACGGTGGAATAGAGCTTATTGCCTTTAAACGTACGGCGAATAAAGAACGCACCCAGACGGCGGAAAATCGGCCCGGCCGGCCAGAAGTTCAGGTTGATCCCGGCGGCGATATGCGGCGGCACCAGCCCCTGGTGATACAGCACGTAAGAAAGCAGCAGGTAGTCCATGTGACTGCGGTGGCAAGGCACATACACCAGCTCATGACCGTCGTGGGCCAACTGGCGAACGCGCTCGGCGTTATGGACGTTGATGCCCTGATAAAGTCGGTTCCAGGGGAAGCCCAGAATGCGGTCAGTCAGGCGGATCATCTCGTAAGAGAAATTCGCCGCAATCTCTTCCATCAGCGCAATCGCGTTCTGCTGCGCTTTTTCATGGGAGATTTTTTTGCTGCGCGCTTCATCTTCTACCGCTTTGGCAATGGCGCGGGAGGCGAGCAGCTTATTAAACAGATCCTGACGAGCAGGCAGACGTGGGCCCACAGCAGCCAGACGTTGACGGGCAAAGTGCATACGCGCCACGCGCGCCAGTTTCTGAGCGATAGTTTTATCTGTGCCGTGTTCATCGGCCATGCGGCGCAGAGAAACTGACGGCGAGAAACGCACAAAACTGTCGCGACCGAGCCACAGTACGGCGAAAAATTTCTGTACGCCGTTAAGCATACGCAGCGGCGGGTTCACTTCGCCTTTTTCACGCCCCGGCGCGCGACCAAACATCACCGATACTGGCACCATCTGCACATCCAGATTTGGGTTGCTACGGTGCAAATCGAGATAGTCGTGGAACAGCTTAATAGACTCTTCTTTCGGCGTGTAATAGGTGAACACACGCGGCCCGCCGTGAATGAACACATAGCGCGGCAGTAGCGTGCCGTCGATTTCCAGCGGCTCTAACGGGTCAGGCAAGTCATGTGCCAGACACTGGGCGCGCAACGTCAGCAAGTCTGCTTTCGAGTTGTACGGTAAAACGTACATAATTGGACGAGAGGTATCCAGCCCCAGTTCCGGGGCAGGATCTGCCGGAATAGACTTGCTTTTTACCAGGATGCTTAATGGTAAATTCAGTAATTTGTAGTAAATTCGTGGCCAGCCGGACATAAACGATGTAAAGCCTCTGGTTAATAATGCAAATGCGCGGCAAGGATAGCAGAAAGTCATGGGAAATTCTGTGGTATCCGCTCATGTTTCGCGCGGCGTTACGCAAACCCGAATCATCGGATTTAACGGTACACTGATATTGACGCTCATAATGTAAAAAGGTTCTTTCAATGGCCAATAATACCACTGGATTCACCCGAATTATCAAAGCTGCTGGCTATTCCTGGAAAGGTTTACGCGCTGCATGGATCAACGAAGCGGCATTCCGTCAGGAAGGCGTAGCGGTATTGTTGGCGGTGGTCATCGCCTGCTGGCTGGATGTGGACGCGATTACCCGCGTGCTGCTTATCAGCTCCGTGATGCTGGTGATGATTGTGGAAATCCTCAATAGCGCCATCGAAGCAGTGGTTGACCGAATTGGCTCTGAATACCATGAGCTATCCGGACGCGCTAAAGATATGGGATCCGCCGCGGTTCTGATTGCGATTATCGTCGCCGTGATTACCTGGTGCATCCTGTTATGGTCGCATTTTGGATAACCCTTCCAGATTTCGATAAATCTCTGGTTTATTGTGCAGTTTATGGTTCCAAAATCGCCTTTTGCTGTATATACTCACAGCATAACTGTATATACACCCAGGGGGCGGAATGAAAGCGTTAACGGCCAGGCAACAAGAGGTGTTTGATCTCATCCGTGATCACATCAGCCAGACAGGTATGCCGCCGACGCGTGCGGAAATCGCGCAGCGTTTGGGGTTCCGTTCCCCAAACGCGGCTGAAGAACATCTGAAGGCGCTGGCACGCAAAGGCGTTATTGAAATTGTTTCCGGCGCATCACGCGGGATTCGTCTGTTGCAGGAAGAGGAAGAAGGGTTGCCGCTGGTAGGTCGTGTGGCTGCCGGTGAACCGCTTCTGGCGCAACAGCATATTGAAGGTCATTATCAGGTCGATCCTTCCTTATTCAAGCCGAATGCTGATTTCCTGCTGCGCGTCAGCGGGATGTCGATGAAAGATATCGGCATTATGGATGGCGACTTGCTGGCAGTGCATAAAACTCAGGATGTACGTAACGGTCAGGTCGTTGTCGCACGTATTGATGACGAAGTTACCGTTAAGCGCCTGAAAAAACAGGGCAATAAAGTCGAACTGTTGCCAGAAAATAGCGAGTTTAAACCAATTGTCGTTGACCTTCGTCAGCAGAGCTTCACCATTGAAGGGCTGGCGGTTGGAGTTATTCGCAACGGCGACTGGCTGTAACATATCTCTGAGACCGCGATGCCGCCAGGCGTCGCGGTTTGTTTTTCATCTCTCTTCATCAGGCTTGTCTGCATGGCATTCCTCACTTCATCTGATAAAGCACTCTGGCATCTCGCCTTACCCATGATTTTCTCCAATATCACCGTTCCGTTGCTGGGACTGGTCGATACGGCGGTAATTGGTCATCTTGATAGCCCGGTTTATTTGGGCGGCGTGGCGGTTGGTGCAACGGCGACCAGCTTTCTCTTTATGCTGTTGCTGTTTTTACGCATGAGCACCACCGGGCTGACTGCGCAGGCTTATGGTGCCAAAAATCCTCAGGCATTAGCCCGTGCGCTGGTGCAACCGTTGCTGTTGGCGTTGGGGGCTGGGGCGTTAATTGCGCTGCTGCGTACGCCGATTATCGATCTGGCGCTGCATATTGTTGGCGGCAGCGAAGCGGTGCTAGAACAGGCGCGACGCTTTCTTGAAATCCGCTGGTTAAGTGCACCGGCGTCGCTGGCGAATCTGGTATTACTCGGTTGGTTACTCGGCGTGCAATATGCCCGTGCGCCAGTAATTTTGTTAGTGGTCGGCAATATCCTCAACATTGTGCTGGATGTCTGGCTGGTGATGGGGCTGCATATGAACGTGCAGGGCGCGGCGCTGGCGACGGTTATTGCGGAATATGCAACATTGCTGATGGGTCTGCTAATGGTGCGTAAAATCCTCAAACTACGCGGAATTTCCGGCGAAATGCTGAAAACTGCCTGGCGAGGAAACTTCCGTCGCTTGCTGGCGCTTAACCGCGATATCATGCTGCGTTCGCTGTTGTTGCAACTCTGTTTCGGCGCGATCACCGTACTTGGTGCGCGACTGGGGAGTGACATTATCGCTGTTAACGCGGTTCTGATGACGCTACTCACCTTTACCGCCTATGCGCTGGATGGTTTTGCCTACGCGGTTGAAGCACATTCCGGTCAGGCATACGGTGCGCGCGACGGTAGTCAATTGCTGGATGTCTGGCGGGCAGCGTGCCGCCAGTCGGGGATCGTAGCGCTACTGTTTTCGGTGGTTTATTTGCTGGCAGGGGAACACATCATTGCGTTGCTGACGTCGTTAACCCAGATTCAGCAGCTGGCTGACCGCTATCTTATCTGGCAGGTGATTTTGCCGTTGGTCGGCGTCTGGTGTTATCTGCTCGACGGCATGTTTATAGGTGCAACGCGCGCCGCCGAAATGCGTAACAGTATGGCGGTGGCCCCCGCAGGTTTTGCGATGACGCTCTTTACGCTGCCGTGGAATCATGGTTTGTGGCTGGCATTAACCGTCTTTCTGGCGTTACGCGGGCTTTCTCTGGCGGCTATCTGGCGGCGTCACTGGCGCAACGGTACCTGGTTTGCCGCAACGTGACGGTTAAAAATTCTGAATAAATAATCCTAAGCCAAATTGCTGACTACACTTAATCTCACGTTCAGAAGAAAAGTGAACGTACTCTCATTCACAACCTAACGATGAGGTCTTGATTATGAATAAAGATGAAGCCGGCGGTAACTGGAAACAGTTTAAAGGTAAAGTGAAAGAGCAATGGGGCAAACTGACCGATGATGATATGACGATCATTGAAGGTAAACGTGATCAACTGGTCGGTAAAATCCAGGAACGCTACGGTTATCAGAAAGATCAGGCAGAAAAAGAGGTTGATAGTTGGGAAAAACGCCATGATTACCGCTGGTAATTAATCCCTCCTGCCCGACGTGTACAAGGATGTACGCCCTCTTAACGCGGTTTCTTTTTCACCTGCACAGAGTGATCATGCTGGCACTGTTCAGGATGACGACACGCTTCCACTTCCACGCATGCCGCACAGAGTCCATGTGCTTCAATCACATTATGCCGCAGGGCAAACCCCATTTTTGCCGCCAGCGTATGCATAATGTCTTCCACGCCTTCTGCACACTCTTCTTTCACCGCGCCGCAGCGATCGCAAATAAACATGGCTGACGTATGCGTGGGCTGGTCGAACAGATGACAGAGCACATAACTGTTGGTGGATTCCACCTTATGCACAAAACCTTGCTCAAGCAGAAAATCCAGCGCGCGATAAACCGTTGGCGGCTTGGCTTGCGGTTCAGCTTCGCGCAGCAAATCAAGCAGATCATAAGCGCTGATAGCGCCATCCTGCAGACTCATCAGGCGCAACACTTCCAGGCGCTGTGGGGTCAGGCGCACATTACGCTGCGCGCAGATTTTTTCAGCCTGCGCTAATAACTCCTGCGTTGTGGTCTTTTCCATCGGGCACCTCAAAGTGGGGGTTAAGAATGTCCTTACTTTACCATGTTCCAGGAAAAACACCGAGAACCCTTATTGTTGCCGTAATGTTGATTTTCTGTTTTGTACGTAAGGTGTTGTGTTGCCTGGTCGTACCATTATCAACACGATAATAATTAATACTTCATTTTTAAATAAATTGCTTTAAGTTAACTCGCTATTTATTTAACTGGGGTTGATCGCATACCTGTACTTCAGAAATTATGAGCGATTTTTGATAGTGAGCAGATGGCAAAAGAATTATAAGGAGGACACGGTACGACAAAAAAGGTGCGTATATCATGTCAGGTATAATTTCAAGTGCAACAGAATTCTTCAATAATACACTCCATTCAAATCAATACGAAATTAAAGATGCGAGCAAAGAAAAAATAAAGGATATATATAATAAATCGGTTGATTATGCAACGATGAGTAATCGCGCTGCGATTATTGCAAAAATAGATTTGTTTATTCAGAGAATCACCCATAATTTATGGACTGCAAGTGATAATAATGTTTCCTTAATTAAGCGAATAGATGCTCTCAAAAATTGGGTTGAGGAGTGTATTGATCAGTGCACTAATGAGCAATTAGGTGATCGTGACTATATTTCTGCATTTGTGGATCGGGCGATTTTTCATTACGCGATGAATTTTGTTTGTAATCCAATGGAAAATAGCGATGTAACTCTAATAGACAAGTGTACTTTCGACGTAATAAATCATAATGGCCTTCCCTCCACGATTCAGCTATTTTATGATAAATCCTATTGTAAAGCACCTGTAGCGTCATTACATCTAAAAACAGTAAGCGAAGGCTTTTTAAATTTGGAAAATGCATATAATGTAAAGAAAGATACTCGCTTAAAACCCCTGGCCTCCCTTT
>OGYQ01001521.1_pt1 | contig 11518 bp, 14 predicted proteins | sample 1576641 | NCBI WGS metagenome assembly OGYQ01 (sample SAMEA3541476, study PRJEB24748) | human gut metagenome | biome: human gut; feature: human-associated habitat; material: faeces | place: China | collected 2012
ACAAGCGCAAGCACATTCACAAAGAGAAGACGCTGCGTAATGACAGACAGCCTTTGCATTCGTTGATCAGGAGGAACATAAATCATGGATATGAACAATGTAAATATCGAAGAAATCGTTAAACAGGTTCTCTCCGGCATGACAGGAAACGCTCCTGCAGCAGCTGCTGCAAGCGCTCCGGCTGCTCCGGCAGGAAATACAATTCCTAAAAAAGCAAGAGTGGCAATGATGACAGAGAAGAAACATTTTGAGCTTCAGGAGTATGATCTTCCGGAAGTCGGTGACGACGACATCCTTGTTAAGGTTGAGGGATGCGGTGTCTGCGGAACAGATGCTCATGAATTTAAGAGAGACCCGTTCGGACTGATTCCGGTTGCTCTGGGACATGAGGGAACCGGTGAAATCGTGAAGATGGGTAAGAACGTTAAGAAGGACAGTGCAGGCAAGGAATTAAAGATTGGTGATAAGGTAGTAACCTGTATGATCTTCAAAGATGATCCGGATATTACCATGTTCGATCTGAATAAGCAGAATGTGGGCGGCGCTGACGTATACGGACTGCTTCCGGATGATGATATCCATCTGAACGGATGGTTTTCCGACTATATTCTGATCAGAAAAGGTTCTACAGTATTCAACGTAAGCGATCTGGATCTGGATTCCCGTATCCTGATCGAGCCGTGTGCAGTTCTCGTACATGCAGTTGAGAGAGCAAAGACAACCAACATTCTGAGATTCAACAGCAGAGTTGTTGTTCAGGGATGTGGTCCGATCGGTCTGATCTGTATTGCTGTTCTGCGTACTATGGGTATCGAGAACATCACAGCAGTTGACGGAAATGAGATGCGCTTAAGCTTCGCAAGAGAAATGGGCGCTACTGAGACAGTAAACTTTACAGAGCACAAGGGCATCGAAGCTCTTGCAGGAGCAGTACAGGAAAGCTTCGGCGGACATCTTGCTGATTTCGCATTCCAGTGTACAGGATCTCCGGTAGCTCATTCCAATATCTATAAGTTTATCCGCAACGGCGGCGGCTTATGCGAACTTGGATTCTTTATTAATGGCGGAGATGCTACTATTAACCCGCACTTTGATATCTGCTCCAAAGAGATCACAACAGTAGGATCCTGGGTATATACTCTGAGAGATTACGCTACTACCTTTGATTTCTTAAAGAGAGCAAAAGGCATCGGACTTCCGATGGAGAAGCTGATCACGCACAGATTCGCACTTGAGGACATCAACGAAGCTCTTAAGACCAATCTGGAGATGAAGGGCTTAAAGATTGCGATCGTAAACGACAGCAAGAACAGATAAGACAGGCATAATGCCGTAAGAGGAGAGAAACCATGGCAGAAGCTGTAGGAATTTTGGAAGTGTTCGGACTTGTCTGTGCATTCGTAGCGGCAGACGCAGGATGCAAGGCAGCGGACGTCCATCTGGAAATTTTTGATAAAAACAAGCCTGCCAATGCGGACAGCCTGCCGGTTCCGCTGCTGGTGACCATTAAGTTCCGCGGAAGCGTCGCAGCCGTGAACGCCGCTATGGAGGCAGGTATCCGGGCTGCTGAGGAGCTGACCGGAGTAGTGCAGCATCATGTGATAGCAAATCCGACTCCGGATGCTCAGAAGATGCTGAAAATCAGTGCTTTAGATAAGGACTGATCTATGGTATAATTAAAATAAATTTGGGTTAAAGACAACCTGGGAGGATGTAATTATGGCACAGGAAGCTTTAGGTATGATTGAGACAAGAGGACTGACTGCAGCGATTGAGGCAGCAGATGCTATGACAAAAGCAGCAGAGGTTTCTCTGGTGGGAACAGAGAAGATCGGTTCCGGACTGGTAACCGTAATGGTACGCGGCGACGTTGGAGCTGTTAAGGCAGCAGTTGAGAGCGGAAGCACAGCGGCATCCAGACTGGGTGAGCTGGTGGCTACTCATGTGATTCCGAGACCACACGGAGATGTGGAGAAGATCCTGCCGCGTATCTAACCCGAAATAAGTCAAAGGAGTTCGACCATGGGAAAATCATATGGCTTTGTTGAAATTACAGGTGTGGTTGCCGCTCTGGATGCGCTGGACATCATGTGCAAGACTGCCGAAGTGAAACTTGCCACATGGGAGCGCAAGCTGGGCGGACGTCTGGTCACACTTGTGATTCAGGGCGATGTCTCGGCAGTTACCCAGGCGGTTGAAGCAGCGGCACAAAAGGCGATCAAGAAGCCGGTGGCTTGTGCGGTCATAGCTCGTCCCCATGAGGAAATCGAGAGAATCGTCAGACTGAGCGCCAGCAGATTCAGAAAAGACGAGGCGTCAGACTGAAGAATAGGGGAGAACAAGTATGGCAGAGATTAAAAAGACGACGGCTAAGGCACCTGCCGCGAAGAAAGCTGCGGGTACAAAAACGGCTGCAAAGCCTGCGTCAAAGACGGCAGCAAAAGCAGCGCAGGCGCCGGAAGCCGAGTTACATGCAGAGAACATAACAGTTGAGAAAACGACAGCCGAGGAGAAGGCACCAGCTGCTGAAGCGGCGCCGGTAAAGAAAGAGGCTGAACAGATCCATAAGGAGGAAAAGAGAATGAGTCAGGAAGCATTAGGAATGATCGAAACCAGAGGTTTAGTAGCTGCAGTAGAGGCAGCAGATGCAATGTGCAAGGCAGCAAACGTTACTCTGATCGGAACAGAGAGAATCGGTTCCGGACTGGTAACCGTTATGGTTCGTGGAGATGTCGGAGCTGTCAACGCAGCAGTTGAGAGCGGAAGCAGCGCAGCATCCAGACTGGGCGAGCTGGTAGCTACACACGTAATTCCGAGACCGCATACAGACGTAGAGCAGATTCTTCCGCATCTGAAATAATTACTGAGATTATGGCGGGGCTGCCGGGGCGCGTGCGCTCTGGCAGCCTCTGCGGAAAGAAGGTGTACGCTTGGAAACGAATAATATTGAACTCATTACAAAGATGGTCATTGAAGCCATTAATAAGAGCGAAGATAAGGGAAATGGCTTTGTGGTGCCGATCGGCGTTTCCGCAAGACACATTCATCTTACCCAGGAGCATGTAGAAGCGCTCTTTGGTCCGGGTTATCAGCTGACTAAGAAAAAAGATCTGATGGGAGGACAGTTTGCCTCCAATGAGACAGTTACTATCGTGGGACTTAAGCTCCGTGCGATTGAGAATGTCAGAATCCTTGGCCCGGTCAGAAAGGCTTCTCAGGTGGAAATCTCCGCTACAGATGCAATTAAGCTGGGGATCAAGGCTCCTGTTCGCGAGTCCGGAAACATCGCAGGCAGTGCTCCGATTGCCATTGTGGGACCGAAAGGTGCCCTGTATCTGAATGAGGGATGCATCGTTGCGATGCGTCATATCCATATGTCGCCGAAGGATGCCCAGGCAGCAGGCGTTAAGGACGGACAGATCGTATCCGTGAAGGCGGATAACGAGAGAGGAACTGTTTTCAATCAGGTTAAGATCCGTGTGGATGAGAGCTTCACCCTTGAGATGCACATCGATACTGATGAGGCGAATGCATCAAAGATCGCAACGGGCGATACCGTGACGATCATTAAATAAGGCAGGGGACTGCAAGCAGCACAGGAGGAAGACATGATTGTAGGCAAGGTAGTAGGAAGTGTCGTTTCTACAAGAAAATCCGAGGCACTGATTGGCAATAAGTTTATGATTGTGGAGCCGCTGCACCGGATGAGCACCGGATGCAGCCAGCTTGTTGCCATTGATAATATCGGAGCCGGTATCGGCGAATTTGTACTGGTTGTGCAGGGAAGTGCGGCGAGAATCGGCTGCGGCTTAGAAACAGCACCGGTGGATGCCGCTATAGTCGGCATTATTGATGACGGTGCGGGATTGGAGTAATGGCATGGATATCAAAGAATTACAGAAAATTATACAGGAGAGCGGTGTCGTAGGAGCCGGCGGAGCCGGATTCCCAACATACGCGAAGCTGGATGAGCGCGCGAACACCATTCTCATGAACTGTGCGGAATGTGAGCCTTTACTGAAATTACACAGACAGCTTCTGGAGAAACACGCATATGAGATCATGAAGACCTTCCACATGGTTGCCGAGACAGTCGGAGCCAATGAGGCGATTATCGGTATCAAGAAATCATATGTGCAGACAGTAAATGCTTTAAGAAAGTACATTGACGAATTTCCCGATATGCGGATTGCTCTTCTTGAGGAAGTATATCCGATGGGAGATGAGGTTGTACTGATCTACGAGGCGACCGGAAGAGTCGTAAGACCGGGCGGACTGCCGATCGAGCAGGGCGTGGCGGTATTTAACGTAGAGACGATTTACAACATATATAATGCAGTAGAACATAAAAAACCGGTTACGGACAAGCTGGTGTCCGTAGTTGCAGAAGTATCCCATCCGGTAACCGTGCGCGTGCCGCTGGGATGCACACTCGACGAGGTGGTAGCGCTTGCGGGAGAGACAACCGTAAAAGATCCGGTTTACTTTGTCGGAGGCCCCATGATGGGAAGAATCGGCAGCGGTTCCGAACCTGTGACAAAGACAACCAACGCGATTCTGGTATTACCGCAGGATCATACCATTGTAACAAAGAAGAGAAGAAAATCATCCATAGATCTGAAGCGTGCAGCATCCATCTGCTGCCAGTGCCGGACCTGTACGGATCTGTGTCCGAGAAATAATCTGGGTCATCCGATTGATCCGGCACTGTTTATGAGAGCAGCGTCCAATCAGGATTTCCAGGATATGAACCCGTACATCAATGCAGCGTTCTGCAGCTCCTGCGGAGTTTGTGAGATGTATTCCTGTCCGCAGAGCCTGGCGCCGAGAACTCTGCTTGCCGATATGAAGGCGGGTCTGAGAAAGAATGGAGTGCGTCCTCCGCAGGGCGTACAGCCGGCTCCGGTTGAGGAATCCAGAGAGTACCGTAAGGTTCCGGAAGAGCGTCTGATGGCAAGGCTTGCGCTTACAAGATACGATAAGGATGCACCTCTTGACGATAACGTAGTGCCCATGAGCAAGGTTACGATTCCGTTAAGCCAGCACATCGGTGCGCCGGCACAGGCAATCGTGAAGGTTGGCGATAAAGTAACGGCGGGACAGATGATCGCGGCTCCGGCACAGGGACTGAGCGTGGGTATCCACGCGAGCATCGACGGCACAGTGACAGCAGTCACGGACCGCCAGATCGTAATCGTAAGAAAGTAGAAAGGACGTGCACAAAATGAGTAGAGCAATCGGAATGGTTGAGTTTAAAACGACAGCAACTGGAATCACGGCAGCGGATGCCATGGTAAAAACAGCAGAGGTTGAGATTGTCGAGGCACAGACCGTATGTCCTGGAAAATACATTGCGATTATCACAGGCGATCTCAGTGCGGTGAAGGCAGCGGTAGATGCTGCTACCACACAGTACGAAGCACAGTGCATCGACAGTTTTGTTCTTGGAAATCCGCATGAGTCTATTTTCCCGGCAATCTACGGCGCAACGAACATCAAGAAGGTGAGCGCTCTGGGAATTTTTGAGACATATGATGCGGCATCTATCATCGTTGCAGCAGATGAAGCCGCTAAGACAGCGATCGTGGATCTGATTGAGGTGCGTATCGCAAAAGGTATGTGCGGAAAATCTTATATGCTGCTTACCGGAGAGGTATCTGCCGTAGAGGCAGCTATCGAGAAGGCAAAGAAGAAAATCCGGGAAAATGGTATGTACCTGGATTCCTCTGTCATTGCCCATCCGGACAGACGAATGATCGATTCCATTCTGTAAGATATGAGCCGTACAGCACTGGCAGGGAGCCCGGGTTACTCCCGGGAATCTGTGCTGTGCGGTTTTCTTAATTTTACTTCGTCATACAGCAAAGAAGCAAAGGGGGATGCTGGATGCTTGCATTAGAGAGACGAAACCTGATCCTGGAGAAACTCCAGGAGGAGAAGCGGGTAGTGGTCAGTGAGCTGAGTCAGCTCTATGATGTGTCTGAGGAAACAATCAGACGCGATCTGGAGAAGCTGGAAAAAGACGGACTGGCAACCAAAAGCTACGGGGGCGCTGTGATCAATGAGAACATCAATATCGACATGCCCTTTAATGTGAGAAAGAACCGAAACGTGGTAGGCAAACAGAAGATCGCTGAGATTGTTGCATCAATGATACAGGACGGAGAACATATTTTCCTGGATGCAAGCACCACGGCAGTATTCATTGCAAAGGCGATCAAAAACAGAGAGAGAATGACTGTAATCACAAACTCGATTGAGATTATAATTGAGCTTTCGGATGTTTCCGACTGGAATATCATATCTACCGGAGGCAGTTTAAAGGAAGGCTACCTGGCGCTTGTCGGTCCTAAGACAGAGGCAGCTATCAGTTCCTACTATGTGGACAAGGCGATTATTTCCTGCAAAGCACTGGACACGGATAAGGGGATCATGGATTCTGTGGAGCTTTTCTCTGCAGCAAAGCAGGCGATGATGAACTCAGCGAGACAGAAAATTTTAGCAGTGGACAGCAGCAAACTGGATACGACGGCTTTTTCAAAACTGGCAGATATCCGCATGATAGATGCGGTTGTGCTGGATGTAAAGCCCCCGCAGCGCTGGCTGAATTATTTTGAAGAGTGCGGAGTGAAATGTTATTATCCGTAAAAGGAGACAGATAAAATATGAAAACCTTTGAGATGAAAACCGTAATTCATTTCGGAGACAATGCTCTGGAGCGATTGGAACATATCCCATATAAGAGAGTTCTGGTCATCACGGATCCGTTCGTGGTACAGAGCAGAATGGTAGATCTGATTACGGCACCGCTTGCAAGAGGCGGTATTGAGTATGAAGTATTCTGCGATGTAGTCCCGGATGCTCCGGTTGATAAGATTGCAGTGGGCGTGAAGAAGTTTCTGGAGTATAAGCCGGAGGCAATCGTAGCGGTAGGCGGAGGATCAGCAATCGATTCCTCCAAGGCAATCCGTGAATTTGCCATGAATATCAATAACTATGGAAAAGTGGGATTAATTGCAATTCCTACAACCAGCGGTACAGGTTCTGAGGTAACATCCTTTGCGGTGGTTAATGACACAGAGGCTAAGGTAAAATATCCGCTGGTATCAGACTCTCTGACCGCAGATGAGGCAATCCTGGACGCAGAGCTTGTAAAGAGTGTTCCGCCGTCGATCACCGCGGACACAGGAATGGATGTATTTACACATGCGCTGGAATCATACGTAAGTATGAATCACAATGAATTTTCATCTGCGCTTTCTGAGAAAGCAATTGAGATCTGTGGCGTATTTCTGCTGAGAGCATATCTGGACGGCAGTGATATGCATGCGCGGCAGAAGATGCATGTGGCATCCTGTCTTGCCGGACTTGCATTCAATGCAGCCGGATTGGGAATCACACACAGTATGGCACACCAGCTCGGAGCGATGTTCCACATCCCGCACGGGCGTGCAAATGCAATGCTGCTGCCGCACATTGTGGAATTTAATGCTAATATCAATAAGCACAGCAAGAGCCAGAAGGAATATCTTCCGTCCGTGAAGAGATACTCCAATATCTCTCACATTCTGGGGCTGAGCAACTACAACAAGGTCATGAGCGTACGCTCGCTGGTAAACTGGATTCAGTTTATGCAGAAAGAGATGAACATTCCGCTGACAATTCAGGAAATCGGAACAATCACTCCGGATGCATATTTTTCAGCAATCGATAAGATGGCGGACGCGGCGCTGGCAGATGCCTGCACGGCAACTAATCCCCGGGTTCCTTCCAAAGAGGACATCATTAAGATTTATACAAAGCTGTGGTCCTTCTGATGAGGGCGGAAAAGAGGCGCGGGGAAATCACACCGTGCCTCTTTCTGTAAAATCCGGATGACTAATATAAAGGAAAATAAAAATATGAAAAGGTCAAAACGAATTGAAAGTTTGGACAGACGCCCGGTCAATATGGACGGATTTATTGACGATTGGCCTGAGATGTTATTTTTGGCGATGAAAAGCCCCTACGATCCCAAGCCGTCCATAAAGATTGAAAATGGTGTCATCACAGAGCTGGACGGAAAAAAACGAGAGGACTTTGATTTTATCGACCAGTTTATTGCTGACTATGCAATACGTATTGAACGGGCGGAAAGCTCCATGGCGATGGAGTCGCTGGACATCGCGAGGATGATTGTGGATATACACGTATCGAGAAAGGAGATTCTTGAGGTTGTATCCGGAATTACTCCGGCGAAGATGGCTGAGGTCATTAACTACTTAAACGTCGTGGAGATGATGATGGGTATGCAGAAGATGCGTGCCCGCAAAGTACCGGGCAACCAGGCTCATATTACAAACTTAAAGGATGATCCGGTACAGATTGCGGCGGATGCCGCTGAAGGTGCGCTCCGCGGATTCAGCGAGGAGGAAACGACGACAGGTGTTGCACGGTATGCACCTTTTAACGCAATCGCTCTTCTGATCGGTTCCCAGGTGGGCAGAAAAGGCGTACTTACACAGTGTGCCGTTGAGGAGGCAACTGAGCTGGAGCTTGGTATCCGAGGCCTGACCACATACGCTGAGACACTGTCTGTATATGGTACTGAGAAAGTATTCATTGACGGAGACGATACGCCGTATTCCAAGGCATTTTTGAATTCTGCCTACGCGTCCAGAGGACTGAAGGGGCGATTTACTTCCGGTTCCGGTTCTGAGGTACTGATGGGAAGCAGTGAACAGAAATCTATGCTGTATCTTGAGTGCCGCTGTCTGTATGTGACGAAGGGAGCGGGTTCACAGGGAATCCAGAACGGATCTGTAAGCTGTATCGGGGTAACTGCAAGCGTGCCGGCCGGTATTCGCGAGGTCATTGGTGAAAACCTGGTTGCAGCGCTTCTGGGACTGGAATGCGCTTCTTCAAACGATCAGAGTTTTTCCAACTCCGATATGCGCCGTACGGCCAGAACAATGCTGCAGTTTATGCCGGGAACGGATTTCATCTTCTCGGGTTACGCTGCAGAGCCCAATTATGACAATATGTTTGCCGGCTCGAATTTTGATGCTGAGGACTTCGACGACTACAACGTACTGCAGAGAGATATGCAGGTGGACGGTGGTCTGAAGCCTGTAACGGAAGAAGAGGTTATCCGTGTACGACGTACTGCAGGAAAAGCAGTTCAGGCGGTATTCAAATATCTGGGGCTTACAGAGGTGACGGATGAGCAGGTAGAGGCAGTGACGTATGCGCATGGCAGCAAGGATACGTTAAAGAGAGACGTTGCTGCAGACCTGATGGCAGCGGATGATATGATGAAACGCGGAATCACGGGAGTCGATGTTGTAAAGGCACTTGCAGAGAGCGGATATGAGGAGCTTGCAGAGAGCATTTTAAATATGCTCAAGCAGCGTGTAATCGGAGATTACATGCATACGGCAGCGATTCTGGATGAAAACTTCCAGGTAATGTCAGGGGTGAATACACCGAATGACTACATGGGACCGGGAACCGGATATCGCGTGGACGGAAAACGCTGGGAGGAGATCAAGGCGATCCCGCACAGAATCAATGTAAATGAGTTTTAGGAGGCTGTCGGTATGGAGATAAACGAACAATTAATTCAGGCGGTCACAAAAGCCGTTCTGGAACAGTTAAAACAGCAGAAGAGTGTACCGGTCAGCGAAGCGCCGCTTGCGGGCAGGACGCGGATGCGCCCGAAGCATTCGTATGCGGGTTATCCGAAGGCGGTAAAGAGTACAGATCCCAAGGAGATTGTCATCGGTGTAGGCGCAGCATTTCAGGAAGAAATCCGCGCAACCATTACAGGTATTCCGCTTTCCGATGTAATCCAGAATGTTCGTGCCGGTATCGAGGAGGAGGGCATGCACTCCAGAGTGGTAAAAGTGCTTGATACTTCCGATGTCTGCTTCATGGCACTTGAGTGCGCCAAGTTTTCAGGATCCGGTATAGGTATAGGCATTCAGTCCAAGGGAACGACTGTTATCCATCAGAGGGATCTTTACCCGCTGTCGAACCTGGAGCTCTTTCCGCAGGCTCCGCTGATGACACTGGACACCTACCGCAAGATCGGCAGAAATGCGGCAAAATACGTTAAGGGTGAAAAGGTAACTCCGATCGAGTGTACCAATGACCCTATGGTGCGCGCAAAATTCCAGGTAAAGGCAGCTCTGATGCACATTGTAGAGACAGAGCAGCTTGACCCGGAGATGGGAATGATTGAGTGGGAGGCGAAGCAATGAGCAGATATCCGTTAGGACAGTACGAATCCGATTCCATCACCTCCAGAACGGGGAAAAAGCTCTCTGAGATTACCCTTGAGGAAGTAAAAAAGGGTAATGTACAGGCAGACGATATCAAGATTTCAAAAGAAATGTTAAGACGCCAGGGAGAAGTTGCAGCTGAGAATGACAACCCTGCGATGGCTGGAAATTTTGATCGGGCCGCAGAGCTTGTGGATGTGCCGGATGACGTAATCTTAAACATGTACAATAAACTAAGACCAAACCGCTCCACGAAAAAGGAGCTGGTTGAAATGGCACGGGAGCTTCTGGAGAAGTACCATGCGCCGCACTGTGCGAAGCTGGTGCTTGAGGCTGCCGAGACGTATGAGAGAAGGGGAATACTTCTGTGAAATTAATTGCAGGCGTTGATATCGGAAATTCTACAACTGAAGTATGCATCGGGGAGGAGAGAGCGGATGGAACAATAGGATTCCTCGGCGGTGCCTCCCGGATGACTACGGGAACAAAGGGCACGATGCCTAATGTCATGGGCGTAAAGGCTGCTCTCACGGAAGCGATGGAGACCATCGGGCGTCCGGTATCCGACCTGTCCCTGATCCGCTTGAATGAGGCGGCGCCTGTCATAGGGGATACAGCGATGGAGACGATCACAGAGACAATCATTACAGAGTCTTCCATGATCGGACATAATCCGTCGACTCCCGCAGGCGCCGGACAGGCGGTGGGAACGCTTTTATTTCTTGAAAATATCAGCACTGGAAAACCTGGGGTACCGTATATTGTGGCAGCAGCCAGCAAATTCTCTTATGAGGAAGTCGCTGCACGGCTGAACAGATACATTCCCGAGCTTAACATCGTCGGTGTCATTCTGCAGGCTGATGAGGCTGTGCTTGTGGAAAACCGTTTGTCAGTGAGCATCCCGATTGTGGATGAGGTGCGCCGTATCGCACAGGTACCGGAGGGAAAGCTTGCTGCTATAGAGGTAGCGCTTCCGGGCACAAGTGTCAGGATGCTATCAAATCCCTATGGTATTGCAACGCTTCTGGGACTGAATGCTGAGGAGACACGTGCAGTTACGCCGATCGCAAAAAGCCTGATCGGAAAGCGCAGTGCGGTTGTTATCCGTACGCCTTACGGCAACATCCGCAAGAATGTGCTCCCCGCCGGAGAACTGTATTTTCATGGGGAATCTGAGGAAGCTATTGACATTGACGCAGGAGCTGATAAAATAATGTCAGCACTGGAAGCTGCCGGAGAGATCAGAAATATCGACG
>OGYQ01001523.1_pt1 | contig 11503 bp, 8 predicted proteins | sample 1576641 | NCBI WGS metagenome assembly OGYQ01 (sample SAMEA3541476, study PRJEB24748) | human gut metagenome | biome: human gut; feature: human-associated habitat; material: faeces | place: China | collected 2012
TATGCTTCCTCATAATCATACAGCGTCAGATAGGAAGCCTGTTTGCGACGTCTGTGACGGCCGCAAAGCCATGCCATCAGGGTTAGCAGCCCGCCGGCTGCGGCCAGCAGTGCCAGGATTTTGCACAGGTGTTTCATAAGGACCTCCCTTGTTAAAAAAAGTGCTGCACAACGTATATTTGTATCATAGTATCACAAAAACGGACGGGATGCAGGGGCCGCGCAGCTTTTGCTACCTCCGGCGTGGATTGTTGCAGAAATTGCGGGATCCTACAAAAGGGCCGGATTGTCAGGCTGCAAAACTTGACTTGTCGCTTTAAAATGGTAAAATAGTTAGGTATATAATTCGACGTACTGTGGGCAGAGGTACCGCATCTGCGGAAAGGCCCACCGTGCAGAAAACAGAGAAATGGGGGAAATAGATTGTTCAAATCCCTGAAGCGTTCCGCAAAAGGTGCGAGCGTGCCGCATGTGAAGGCGACGGCAGGGCAGCCGACGGTCAAGATGCCGGTGCCCGAACACGTCATCATTCCCATGTCGATGCACATCGGTGCCCCGGCGGAACCCGTCGTCAAAAAGGGCGACACCGTCATGGTTGGCACCTTGATCGGCAAGGCCAGTGGCTTTGTCAGCGCCAACATTCACTCCAGCGTGTCGGGCACCGTCCAGGACGTGGCACCCATGCGGATGGTCAACGGCGTGATGACCACGGCTGTGGCCATCAAGGCGGACGGACAGCAGACGGTGGACCCGGCCTGTGTGCCGCCCACCGTCACCGATAAGGCCAGCCTGCTGGCGGCCATCCAGGCTTGTGGCCTGGTGGGTGTGGGCGGCGCCGGCTTCCCGACCCATGTGAAGCTGGCGGCCGATACGGTGGACACCCTGCTGATCAATGCGGCCGAGTGTGAGCCCTTCCTGACCACCGACTGCCGGGAAATGCTGGAATGCAGCGATACCATCATCTCGGGCATTGCCGCCGTGATGAAGTATTGTAACATTCCCAACTGCATCATCGGCATCGAGCGCAACAAGCCGGAGTGCATCGACCTGATGTGCTCGCTGGTGCGCCAGATGCCCGGCGTCAGCGTCAAACCGCTGCCCACCCGCTATCCCCAGGGTGCAGAAAAGACTCTGGTGGAGACCTGCACCGGCCGGGAAGTGCCCCAGGTCGGACCTTCCGGCAAGCCGGGTCTGCCCGCCGATGTGGGCTGCATCATTATGAACGTCACCAGTGTTTCCACGCTGGGCAAGTTCCTCAAGACCGGTATGCCGCTGACCACCAAGCGGGTCACGGTGGAAGGGGATGCCATTGCCAAACCGCAGAATGTGGAAGTGCCTATCGGCACGCTGTACCGGGATGTGATCGAGGCCTGCGGAGGCATCAAGCCCGACGTGGAACTGGGCAAGATTATCTTCGGTGGTCCCATGATGGGCGGCGCGGCTCCCAGCGCGGATTTCCCCGTTCTGAAGCAGAACAACGGCCTGCTGCTCTTCAGCAAGAAGGCGGCCGATCTGCCCGAGGCATCGGCCTGCATCCGCTGCGGCCGCTGCATTGACGCCTGCCCCATGGGTCTGGAGCCCGTGGTGGTGGCCGAAGCATTCAACAACCGTGACTTTGACGCCCTCAAGGCGCGCTGTGTGGATCTGTGCGTGGCTTGCGGCAGCTGCAGCTATGCCTGCCCGGCCAAGCGCCCTGTCAGCCAGACCATGACGCTGGCCAAGGCGTGGTACATGTCCGAACTGCGGAAAGGAGGCAAATAACCCATGGAAGAGCGTTTGCTTGTCACCGCCTCGCCGCATATCCGGGACCATTCCACCACCCGCGGTCTGATGGGCAGTGTGGTGGTTGCCCTGCTGCCCTGTGTGCTGGCTTCGGCCCTGATCTTTGGCGTGCAGGCTCTGATTCTGGTGGTGGTCACCACCTTTGCCTGCGTGGCGTTTGAATATCTGTACGAAGTGCTTCTGCACAAGCCCAACACGGTGGGGGATCTCTCCGCCGTGGTCACCGGTATCATTCTGGCGTTGAATATGCCGGTGGGTATGCCCCTGTGGATCGCTGTGGTGGGTGCCTTTGTGGCCATTGTCATCACCAAGCAGCTGTTTGGCGGTCTGGGCTATAACTTCGCCAACCCCGCCCTGGTGGGCCGTATCGTGCTGTTCCTGGGCTTTACCTCCCGCATGACGGCCTATGTTTATCCCGATATGGCGGTGGACGCGCTGGCTTCCGCCACGCCGCTGTCCTCTTCGGTGGATCTGGCTGCCGTCAATTTCACCGATATGTTCCTGGGCCTGCATGGCGGTATGATGGGTGAGACCTGTGTGCTGGCCATCCTGGCGGGCTTTGCCATTCTGCTGGCCACCGGCACCATCCAGGCTACCATTCCCGTCAGCATCGTGGCCACCTGCTACGTCCTGACGCTGCTCTACACCCGGGATCCCTATGTGGCGCTGATGGAATGCATGGCCGGCGGTCTGCTGTTCGGTGCGGTCTTCATGGCCACCGACTACGTCACCAGCCCCTTCACCACCAAGGGCAAGATCCTGTACGGCATCTTCATCGGCCTGGTGACCTTCCTGATCCGTCACTTTGCCAGCATGAACGAAGGCATGAGCTTTGCCATCCTGCTGGGCAACCTGATCACCCCGGGCTTCAACGCTGTGGGGCATCAGATCCCGCTGGGCTACAAAAAAGCCAAAAAAGCCAAGAAGAAAGGGGGCGCTGACTGATGGCGAACAACCAGACCCCGGAAAAGCAGAGCGCCTTTAAGGAGCTGATTCTGCCGGTCATCGTGCTGGTGGTTATCTGCCTGGTGTGCAGCGCCCTGCTGGCGGTCCTCAACGATGTGACCGCCCCCATCATCGAAGAAAACACCAAAGCCGAGACCCTGGCGGCCTATCTGTCGGTGCTGCCGGAAGGCACCACCGATGCCGATATGACCGAGCTGGAAGGGCTGACCACCCCCGATGTGGAGGGGGCTGTCACCACCACCTCCGGCGCGGCGGCGGTCAAAGCCGCTTCCAGCGGTTACTCCGGCAAGGATGTCACCGTTTACGTGGCCTTTGACAACAACGGCGCCATCTCCAACATCAGTGTGGACGCTTCCACCCAGACCACCGGCATCGGCTCCAAGGTGGCCGAAGAGAGCTTTACCTCCGGCTTTGTCGGCTGGAACGGCGGGGCCGTGTCCAGCGGCAACCCGGTGGACGGTGTGGCCAGCGCCACCTACTCCAGCAATGCGGTCTTTACTGCCGTCAATGCGGCCATCGACTGCTATACCAACGAAATCAAAGGGGGTATGTAAGGATGGCTGAAAAACCGAGCAAATGGCAAGTATTTACCGCGGGTATCATCCGCGAAAACCCCGTCCTGCGTCTGGTGCTGGGCTGCTGCTCCGCGCTGGCCGTCACCACCACGGTGTCGGGCGCCGTGGGTATGGGTCTGTCCATGACCTTCGTGCTGGTCTGCTCCAACATCGTCATTTCGGCCCTGCGCAAGGTCATTCCCGCCAAGGTGCATCTGCCGTGCTACATCGTCATCATTGCCACCTTTGTTACGGTGGTGCAGATGGTACTGCAGGCCTTTGTGCCGGAACTGTACAAGTCTTTGGGCGTGTTCCTGGCTCTGATTGTCGTCAACTGCATCATCCTCGGCCGTGCCGAGATGTTTGCCTGCAAGAACACCGTGGTGGACTCTGCGCTGGACGGCCTGGGCATGGGTATTGGTTATATCCTGACCATGGCACTCATGTCCTCCATCCGTGAAATCATCGGCAGCGGTACCTGGCTGGGCATCACCATCATTCCCGAAAGTGTGGACCGCATGACCATCATGAACTCCGCACCCGGCGGTTTCTTCGTCTTCGGCTGCCTGATGGCCGGCTGTGTCTGGCTGGAGCGCAAGCTCAATAAGCCCATCGAGCGCAAGACCTGCGGCGATGTGATGCTGGACCAGATCGACGCCGCCAAGGCAGAACAGAAAGGGGGCGCGGCTGAATGAACTCTCAGATTGCAACCTTCGCCACGATCTTCTTCAGCATGATCCTGGTCAACAACTATGTGTTGGTACAGTTCCTGGGCATCTGCCCCTTCCTGGGCGTTTCCAAAAAGCTGGACTCCTCGGTGGGCATGGGCCTGGCCGTTATTGTGGTCATGGTGATTGCCACGGCGGTGACCTTCCCGTTGCAGATCTTCCTGCTGGACGCCTTTAACCTGGGCTACATGCAGACCATCATCTTCATCCTGGTTATTGCGGTGCTGGTCCAGCTCATCGAAATTACCCTCAAGCGGTACGTCCCGGCGCTGTATCAGTCCCTGGGCGTGTATCTGCCGCTGATCACCACCAACTGCTGCGTGCTGGGCGTTACCATCCTGGCTGTGCAGGATTACTCCGCCGTGGTGGAAACCTCCGGCTTCGGCTTGGCCTATGCGGAGGCGCTGATCTGCGCCGCCGGTGCCGGTGTGGGCTTCCTGGTGGCCATGCTGCTTTTCTGCGGCGTGCGTCAGCGCGTGGAAAACTCCAACCCGCCCGAGAGCTTCAAGGGCCTGCCCATCACGCTGGTCTCTGCGGCCATCACCTCGCTGAGCTTCATGGGCTTTGGCGGTCTGGTGGAAAACATCATCAACGCGATTCTGTAAGAAAGGGGAATGGAGAGAATGAACCCTATCGTATTTGCTATCGTCGTGCTGGTGGTGCTGGGTTTGGTCGGCGGTTTTATCCTGGTGCTGGCCTCCAAGTTCATGGCGGTGTATGAGGATCCCCGCATTGCACAGATCACCGACTGCCTGGCCGGCGCCAACTGCGGCGGCTGCGGCTATGCCGGCTGTGCCGACTATGCCAAGGCCATTGTGGAGGATGGCGCCCCCACCTTCAAGTGCGCCCCCGGCGGTGACAAAACCACCGATGCCATCAACCGCATCATGGGTGCCGAAGAATCCGACCGTCCCAGCATGCGCGCCACCGTCATCTGTGCCGGCGGCGAAAACTGCGGCAAGCGGTTTGACTACAAGGGAATCCAGACCTGTGCTGCCGCCGCGGCGGTGGCCGGTGGCCCCAGCGCCTGCTCCTATGGATGCCTGGGCCTGGGAGACTGCACCCGTGCCTGCAAGTTTGACGCCATTCATGTGGTCAAGGGCGTGGCTGTGGTGGACCGCAGCAAGTGCACCGGCTGTACGGCCTGTACGGCGGTATGCCCGCGCAAGGTCATCCGGATGAAACCCATTGCACCGCAGCCCGCCGTCAAGTGCTCCAACAAGGATAAAGGCGCTGTGGTCAACAAAACCTGTAAGGTCGGCTGTATTGCCTGCGGCCTGTGTGTGCGTAACTGCCCCCAGCAGGCCATCTTCCTGAAGGACAATCTGGCGGTCATCGACTACACCAAGTGCAATGGCTGCGGCACCTGTGTCACCAAGTGCCCCAAGAAGGCCATCCAGTGGGTGGAAGGCGCCCCGCGTCCCATGGACGCTCCGGTTCCGGCCCCCGAAGTGCATTAAGCATTTGCCCAGGATTCCCCGCCACCCGGCGGGGAATTTTTGATTTTCTTTGCATTTTTTTGAAAAAAACAGGGGACAGATCGCGGCAACTATGCTATACTGTTCTCCGTAGGTAGATTGGTAAGAAATCGCAGGGAGGTTTACCACCATGGAAATCACCAAGGATATTTTGTACGTAGGCGTCAATGATCATGACGTGGACCTGTTCGAAGGGCAGTATAAGGTGCCCAACGGCATGGCATACAATTCCTATCTCATCCGGGACGAAAAGGTGGCCGTCATGGATTCGGTGGATGCACATTTCACCGATGCCTGGCTCACCAACATTGCTTCGGTCCTGGGCGGCCGTGAACCGGATTATCTGATCGTCCAGCATATGGAACCTGACCATTCCGGTTCGGTCTATTCCTTTACGCAGGCCTATCCCGACACCAAGATCGTGGCTTCCGCCAAGGCGGTGGCCATCATGCAGCAATTCTTTGACACCGACTTCACCAGCCGTTGCCTCATCGTCAAGGAAGGTGACACCCTGGAACTGGGCGCCCATACGCTGCACTTTATCACCGCGCCGATGGTGCACTGGCCGGAAGTCATCATGACCTATGATGCGGCCGATAAGGTGCTGTTCAGCGCGGATGCCTTCGGCAAGTTCGGCGCCCTGGATGTGGACGAACCGTGGCTGCCCGAGGCCCGCCGCTACTATATCGGCATTGTGGGCAAGTACGGTCCGCAGGTGCAGGCCGTACTGAAGAAGGCCGCCGGTCTGGAGATCGAGGCTGTCTGCTCGCTGCATGGTCCTGCGCTGCACAAAGAGCAGCTGGGGGATGTTCTGGCCGTTTACGATGCCTGGAGCGCTTACCGACCCGAGACGGAAGGCGTCCTGGTGGCGTACAGCTCCATCTACGGTCACACCAAGGAAGCCGCCGAGATGCTGGGCGAAGAACTGCGCACCAAGGGTGTGGATGTCACGGTGATGGATCTGGCCCGCAGCGACATGTCGGAGGCCGTGGCACAGGCTTTCCGGTACAGCAAGTTGGTGCTGGCTTCCCCCACCTACAATGGCGAGGTTTTCCCCTTCACCCGCAGCTTTATCGAGCACCTGACCGAGCGCAACTATCAGAACCGTACGGTGGGCATCATTGAGAACGGCACCTGGGCCCCCACCGCCGGCCGTGTGATGCGTAAGATGCTGGAGGGTAGCAAGAATCTGACCATCCTGGACGAGACGGTCAGCATCAAGAGTGCCCTGAATGCTGCCAGCAAGGCCCAGCTGGAGCAGCTGGCCGATGCGCTGAGCAAATAATAAATCTGCAAAAAAATCCCAAATGGGGTTGACAAAACGGCACCTATGCCGTATAATATACAGCGTTGACCCCATTATGGATGATTAGCTCAGCTGGTTAGAGCGCTGCGTTCACATCGCAGAGGTCGAGGGTTCGAGTCCCCCATCCTCCACCAAGCAAAATCCGAACCCGGAATCCGGGTTCGGATTTTTTGTTACAGGAAGGCCTGTAAGGAAAAACCATAACGCCGGAAACAGAAAACAAAGGGACACCCCTGGAAAATCCTCCAGAGGTGTCCCTTTTCTTGTGGGCAAGATAGTTTTATTCGGTGCGCAGTGCGGTTACCGGATCGCTTTTTGCCGCTTTTTTGGCAGGAATCAGTCCGCCCAGGAGCGTCAGCAGTACGCTTAACCCGATCAGAAGCAGCGCGCCGCCCACCGGCAGGAAGGCATTGATCTCCTGGGAGTTTGCCAGGTGATGAATCAGCATATTTCCGGGAATCAGAATCAGCAGGGTCAGGCCGATGCCGATCAAACCGGAGGTCAGACCGATGATGAAGGTTTCGGCATTGAATACCTGGGAAATGTTCCTTTTGGAGGCACCCATGGCACGCAGAATACCGATTTCCTTCTTGCGCTCCAAAACGCTGATATAGGTGATTACGCCGATCATGATGGAGGAGACGACCAGGGAGATGGCCACGAAGGCAATCAGCACATAGCTGATGACGTCAATGATATCCGTTACCGAGGACATAAGGGTGCCTACGGTGTCGGTGTAGGTGATGGCCTGCTCATCCTTGCCTTCAGCCTTCATACGGTCGTTATAGGCTTGCAGGATTTCCGTTACCTGCTCTTTGCTCTCGAAATCACGGGGATAGATGCTGATAACACTGGGATTTTCAAAATCCACATAATCCAGGGAGCTCAGATTGCTTTCGTAGGTATCGCTCTGGGTCAGCCGCAGGGATTGCAGCAACTCGGAAAGATCCTCTGCATCCATCTGGATGGAGAATGCCTGGGCGAAATCCTCCGGATCGAGCTGGAAGGCCTGTGCAAGGTTATCGCCCAGGAAATTGACGGCTTTTTCCATAATGGATTGCATATTTTCCGCCACCTGCAGCATCACCTGGCCCATAACCTGTTCCATGGCCTCCTCCATCACGGAGGCGAGCCCCGTCTGCAGGGAAGTGCCCAGAGACTCCGCAAGGGAAGTACCCACCGTTTTCATATAGCTTTCCATGACGGTGCCCAGTTGCTGCTGCAACCCGGAGGCATCCACCATGGAAACCACACCGGCGCTCAGGATGTTCTGCGCGGAGGCGGTTGCCATATAATCGGTAAAGTAGGCGCCGATTTTGGAAGGGTCCGGCAACCCGTTGGCCACAGCATAGTCCCGATATCCGGCCGTCAGATCGGCGACCAGCTTTTCCAGTTGGTCCTGGGTGATTTCAAAATCCTTTGCGGTCGGGAACGTGCGGTTCATCCAATCGGTGATGATGGCCTGTGCCCGGTCGGTACCCAGATATTCCGTCAGATACGCCTGAAGCTGGGACTCCGGAGCCGGAGAGGTTTCCACCTGTCCGCTCTCGGGCGTGCTCGGCTCCGGCGGCGGGGCAAACATTTCCGGGTGTACCTCCTGGCAGTATGCCAGGAAGTCCGACAAGACCAGACGAAGCAGTTCCTGCACCTGTTCCTGGGCGGGAGCGACAATCCCGTTGGTTTGCAAAATATCCTGGAGATTTTCCTTCAGAATGCGGCAACCCGCATCGGTATGCAGGAAGGCAAGAAAATCCTCGCTCATGCCGGAGTAGTCCGCCTCCGGATGGGCCTGGGTGTATTCCTTCCAACCATCCATCAGCCCGGTGACCAGCGTCTCCATAGAATCCGCCGAGACATGGAATTGTACGCCCTGCATCAGGCTGGCCATATCCATTTGGGGGAAGGCAGGCAAATCCAATTGCAGATCTTCCGGACGGATCATACCGGACAAATCAATCTGCTCCAAATCGATCTTGCTCAGGTACAGATCGCTGGGATTTATCTGCCCCATATCCTCCCAGGAGAATGCGCCCTCCAGGCTGTCGCTCAGATCGCTTTCATCGAAGGAAAACATCTTGCGCAGGGCCTCTTCGTCAATATCCACCAGAGAATCCAACGAAAAGTCGTTTGCTCCCTGTTTCTGGCCAAAGGGCTCGTTGGTGAATACGTTGGTATGCGGGTCTGCCAGCTGATCCTGCACAATTTTGCTGGAGGCGGCTTTCTCGGCCAGGTGATGGGTGAGGGCGGTGGGATACGCGATGCCGGATTGCATGATGGCGGTGCCGCTTTCGGTGGGCTGCACGATGCCCACAATGGTCAGGTTATCGCCCTGTTCCACCAGGGTACGCATATAGGCTGCGTCCTCCCGCTTGTCACGCCAGACGCCGTATTCGCTGTCATATTCGTAGTAATCCGGGCTGCTCACAACCTTAAATGTGATGCCCAGAATATCGTCATAGGCATAGGACTTCAGATGGGACGGCGTCGTCACGTTCTCCTCGTGGACAAACTGCTGGACCATCGTGTCCAGTTCCGTGGCATCCCGCAGACCCAGTGTGTAGAGCATAAAGTCGCTCATGCTGCCGCCCGGCGTCAAAACCAGCACACATTCCATGGCATTTTCCGGCCAGCGGCCAGCCTTTACTTCGTACTGATTGCGGTAAAGCGCCTCCTCGCTGGGCATTTCGTGGAAAACATCGGTGCCCATCATCGTGGACATGATACTGCTGGAACTCATGGAGGAGCCCAGGCCCAGGGCGGCGAAGGAACTGTCGGGGTTGACCTGACGGACACCGTCTCCATCCAGGCGGTAAATCTGGGGCTTACAGTCGTAAGCGTATTCCACCGCGCTGGCATAGCTGTCGATGCCGCTTTGCCCGCTGTCCAGATAGGCTTTCAGGGATTTCAGATCGTTGGAATTCATGGTGGAAAATAACTTTGTCACCATTTCAAGAATGCCCACCTGTCCCGGGGACTGATCGGATTGCTGGGACATACCGCCCAGAAGGGCGGTGGAATCAAACCCGGTGCTTTGAATCTGCAGTGGATACTCGGAGAGGGTATCTCGCTCCACATTCTGGATGTAGACGTTTACGCCGCTGGACAGCGAGAGGATCAGCGCAATGCCGATGATGCCGATGGAACCGGCAAAGGCCGTCAACAGCGTCCGGGCCTTTTTGGTTTTCAGGTTGTTGAAGCTCAAGGAAAGGGCGGTCAAAAAGGACATGGAAGCCCTGCCCATGTTTTTGTGTGTCGGGGCCTTCTGCTCCGCCGGTACGAACGGGTCGGAATCCGCACAGATTTTTCCGTCGCGCAGATTCACAATCCGGGTGGCGTACCGTTTGGCAAGTTCCGGGTTGTGGGAAACCATAACCACCAGGCGGTCTTTTGCGACTTCCTGAAGCAGGTCCATCACCTGTACACTGGTGGCGCTGTCCAATGCACCGGTGGGCTCGTCGGCCAGCAAGATGTCCGGGTTGTTGACCAGGGCACGGGCAATGGCCACCCGCTGCATCTGCCCGCCGGACATCTGGTTGGGCTTCTTGTGGAGCTGCTTGCCCAGTCCCACTTCCTCCAGCGCCTGGATGGCGCGCTGCCGCCGTTCGGACTTGCTCACGCCGGAAATGGTCAGCGCCAGTTCCACGTTTGCCAGGACCGTCTGGTGGGGGATCAGGTTATAGCTCTGGAACACAAAGCCGATGGTATGGTTCCGATAGGAATCCCAGTCCCGGTCATTGTACTTTTGGGTGGAGATACCGTCGATGATCAGGTCCCCGGAGTCGTAGCGGTCCAGACCGCCGATGATGTTCAACAGAGTGGTTTTTCCGGATCCGCTGGGACCTAAAATGGCAACAAATTCATTGTCGCGCAAGTTTAAGGATACATGATCCAAGGCCTTCTGCACAAAACCGTTTGTCCGGTATTCTTTGCAGATATCTTTGATTTGAAGCATGGGTGATTCTCCCGGACAGTCCACAGGGACTGTTGCCTGTATGATGTAATAATTGACTTTACATTTGTAACAGTGTAACACCTGCCCGGCGCGGTGTCAATGACTCCATTCGGAAAAGGGAATGCGGACATTGTCACAACCGCCCGAAACCAAAAGGAGCCTCGCGTGGCGAGGCTCCTTTTGGCTGTATCATGGGATTTCCCGTTTCATGGCGGTGTAGCCGATCAGGACGGTCCACACATAGGCGCAGGTTTTCGGGATCATCAGCATGCCGATCATCGGCACCACATCTGCCCAAAGCACAACCGGAATATAGAAGGCAAAACTCAGTACAATGGTCAGCCACATCCAGCGGAAGGCGCGGTCCTGTTGTGCCCGGGCGCTGCGGTAAAACAGCACAATCATCAAAAGCCCCAACAGTGCAAAGGGAATGTTGCGGTAGATTCCCCAGGACAGGGGAGCGTCGGCTTCCAGCCACCTGTTTTGCGGCATCAGGCAGAGCAGAATCCGCAGACCGGCCAGCAGGTAGACGGTACCGGTCAAGGATTTTTGCCCCTGTACCCGGTAACGCTGCCGCCATACATAGTAGAGCAGCACGTAAAAGACCGTCATTGTCACCGAAGTAATCGCTTTGCCCAGGCCCAGGGCAACGGCATAGTTTTCCAGGCCGGTGGTGCACAGGGCCCAGGCGCGGGGGACCAGGTGGAAGGCATCGCCGGCCCCCAGCACAACGGCCAT
>OGYQ01001529.1_pt1 | contig 11482 bp, 8 predicted proteins | sample 1576641 | NCBI WGS metagenome assembly OGYQ01 (sample SAMEA3541476, study PRJEB24748) | human gut metagenome | biome: human gut; feature: human-associated habitat; material: faeces | place: China | collected 2012
GCGGGTGCCCCATAAAAGGGTGCCCGCCGCGGGATTTTTGCTGTTTTTTCAGCGATTGAGCAGCCACACCGCCCCGTTGAGGTAACCTGCAAAGGTCACCCACAGAAGGTACGGGATCTGCAGCCAGGCCGCCGGCCGGCTGACCGCCGCAAAGGCCGCGATCATGGCCAGGATCGCCAGCCACAGGATCACCAGGCAGAGCAGCGCCGCGAAATAATACCCGCCGCCGAAAAACAGCAGGCTCCAGCAGAAATTCAGCGCCAGCTGCAGCCCCCACAGGATCACCGCCTGGGGTACGTTTTCGCCGCCCTTGGCCACCACCAGCGCCAGACCGATGCCCATAAGGATATACAGCACCGACCATACGACGGGAAAGACCGCCCCCGGCGGCGTCAGCGGTGATTTTTCCAGCAGCGGATAAACGGTTTCCAGCCCCGGGCGGGACAAAAAGCCCGCCAGTGCCCCCACGGCCAGGGCCAGAATCGGAAATACCAGAAAGCCCCATTTTTTCATAGCATACGCCTCCCTGCCACCACAGTATGCAGCATGGGCAGGCTTTGGTGCCGCTATGCAACAAAAAGTCCCGGCCCCCATGGGGGCCGGGACTTTCAGCTTTTACAGGGTAGGGACTGTAAATCAGTCGTTGTGCTTGCGCTTACGCAGCACAAAGAGCGCCGCAAAGGCAGCCGCAGCAACCACAGTCACGCCGCCCAGCAGGCCGACGGGCATTGCGTCGCTGGTCTGCGGGATGGCAGAAGAAGAAGTTGCAGAGGCAGACTGGGCAGCCGCAGCAGAGGTCTTGGTGGCATCAGAAGACTTACCGGCCGTAGTATTGTTAGTACTACCCTGGTTGTTCGTGCCCTCGTTCTGTTCGTTGCCGTCACCATCCGGCTGTGTCGGCTGATTTTCGGCAGTGTCCCACACCAGGGCAAAAGGCGAGAACCCGGTTGTTTCAAATACCACATGGGTATCGGTAACTCGCAGGATTTTTGCTTCTGTGGGAGCATATTCCGTGGAGGTCAGCGTGTTCACGATTTCCTGGGAGGACATACTGCGGTTCAGTTTTTCAAAATGCAGCACTTTGAATTGGGTATTTTCATCAGTTCCCGCGGGCAACGGCCAATACACGGTGACGGTCTGTGCTTCGCCGTTGGCGTTTTGGGCCGTCACCCAGGTGTTGCCGTTGTTCCGATCTACCAGGTCAAGGTAACGGAACTCATACTGGCGGGTTTCGTCGTTTTCCGCTGCAACCAGTGTCGTTTCCGCTTTGTCCTTCAGCAGATCAGTATAGTTTTTGTCGCCATCAACCGCATTGCTGTTGATGATCTTGTCGAACAGCAGAGCAATCTGGCCTTCGGGATCAACCTGGGCGTTGCTGCCATTGACCGTGAAAATGGTACCTGCTGTTACTGCAACGCCCACCTGGTTCAGCGCAGGGGTATAGTCCTCGGCAGGAGCAATCTGCATATTTCCGTAATTGACATCATCAGTCGTACCGCGGACAGTAACTTTGCCCTCACTCGTCTGGATGGGATATTCCTCACTATCACAGAGGATGCTGACTTTGTTTTCCGCAATGCCTTCGCCATAAACTTTTACGGTCAGGGTCTGGTTGAGGTTTTTGCTGGCATCGAACCGGTCCTCGGTGATGGTCTCGCCGCTGCTGTTGGTAAAGACCATACGCACCTGTGTATTGCTGCCTTCCTTAGGTTCGATGCGGTAAATGCTGTGACCTGCCGCGTCATCATAAGGCACAAGGGACCACTGAAGGGTGGTCGTATCGTCCTGTTTGTATTGCAGGGTCAGTTCTTGGGCCTGAACGCCGTCCGGCAGTTCCACCGTAAAGCCCGGTTCCGGCAGGGAGTTACTGGTTTCAATCGCACCGGTTTCGGTATTCACGACGGTGCCATCATAGCCCTCGCTACCGCCCATATAGATAACCATATCGGCGGGGGCGATCTCCACAACAGGGCGCTTGAGGACAAGGGTGTTGGCCACGGTACCGGCGCCGATATAGCCGGGGTTTTCCACGGTAAACACAGCGAGGTCCTCAGGGGTAAGTGTATATCCGTTGCCGTAAGCAAAGACACGTCCGGCACGTTCGCCCGCCACAAAGACACCGATTTGGCTGCCCGTGAGCGCTCCGGTCACGGAAAGACGGGCATCATGGACTTCTTCTGGTTCTTCTGGTTCTTCTGGTTCTTCCTCTTCTGGCTCACCAGAGGCTTTATCATACAAGGTCTGCCATTCTTCATCAGTCACTTTATCCAATTGATACCGAACAACATAGGCTTTGTATGCCTGCCAGAACTGTTCCTCTGTGCCAGTGTAGAGATCATTTTCTACAGGAAGCCCCATTTGGGATGCAGCCTCGACAACTTCCTCGTTGGTGGGGTCAAAGGTCCATCCCAAAGAATCCTGTTTGATCATGAACACCATGTAATCTGGGTAGATAACTTTTACAGTCTGCTTGAAAACATCTAGGCTAGGTTGCGCATTGTACGTATTCTTGTACTGAGCAATGACGTTATCCGAGAAAATCAAATTGTAGGATTGCGCAATTATCAATTGCTCTTCCATCCACTCTCGAAGACTCGTCATTTTTTCTGGCGACAGATTATCGACAGTGACGTCTTTCTCCAAATAGCCCAAAAATTGCGCACTCTGAACAACCTCTGAATCGGAAGCTGCTTCCAAAGCCTCTTTTGCTGTCTGTGTCGCCAATGTTTGCACGAATCCCAGAAATTCTTCAAAAGAAGGCTCATTGCCCGGCTCTTCCGGCTCTTCCGGCTCTTCCGATTCTTCTGGCCATTCCGGCTCAACAGGGTCTTCGGGCGCATCCGGGTCACGGTCCAGATAGATATCGTTGGCCGTACCATTCAAGCTATTGCCGGTTACCGTAACTGCACCGGAAATTTTTGGGGACACCTCCCAGCCGACCCAAATACCGCCGCCCTGTTTTGTGGCAGTGTTGCCGGTGACCGAACCTCCATCGGATATATTCAGAACGCATGGACCTGTCACCACATTATCATCATAGGCTTGTGATAATTCTTCTAATTTCTGTTCTAACTCCGCAGGATCATCATACTCATCCTCATACAAGTCTTTTACCAATTCCATGTAAGCATTTTTTGTATCATTTCCAAACCATTCCCAGGCTTCGGAGGCACCGGCAATGCAAACGCCGGCGCCCATGGGAGCCCGGTTACCTGTGATGTTTCCACCTTTGAGATTCAATTCAGGAACAAACGGGTTAAAATATTTAGATGTGTAAGCAAACATCATTTCCGCAATACCGCCACCCGCTATGTTGGCTGTATTATTGCTTATGGTTGCGTTTCCAGAAACTTCAACCTTCGCACCGCAAAACGCAAAGATTGCACCTCCATAGTTACCGGTGTTCCCTACAATTTGAGCATTTTCTGTGATTATACAATGAGAAGATTCGTCGGTATTGTAAACTACGACAGCTCCTGCAACCGGACTGCTGCAACCTTCGATTTTTGCATTTCCTTGGATGGTGAGCGTACCAGAACTGCTAAAATAAATTGCGCCCGCTGTATACCGGTATGCCCCTAGCGCATCTTCTTCACGATGGCAGTTAATAATTTGTGCATTGCCTTCAATCGTCACATCGGCAGAACGACCATCTACCTCGATCGCTCCACCATTCATTCCTGTACAATCACGAATAATCGCGTTACCACCTATATAGCAGTTGGAAGCAACCGTCAGCCGGATTGCTGCACCGGAAACTGGCCCCGCGTGGCAGTCTTCAATCAACGCATCCCCCTCGATACGGATATCATCCTCAGGATAAATAACTGCATACCCAACAAGACCGATTTGGGCATACACACGATTATGCGCGATTTTTCCGCCAGACATATTGAAGTGACCGACGCGGATAAGCGTATCAGAGGCGTTGTTGTTTATGATTTGGCCGCCTGTCATATTCAGGGTGGTATTTTCAGAGGCAGTATAAATATCCACTACAGAGCCTGTGGCGCCAGTCAAAATAACGCCATCTCTAATATTCAACGACAGCTTATGAGTTTCCCAAGACGAAAGATAGAACATGGTCGAACTTTCGCTACCACCAGAACCATCCACCGTAAGTAAATCTTCGGCATTATCGCCTTTGCCCAAGGTAAGAGTTGCGCCGCTAGATAGAGAAAAGAGAGTGCCGTAGCTTTTTTGCCCTTCAGCATACCCGATAGTGACTTGATTATCCGCTTGGATAGTAATATCACTAGTAATACGGAGACTAGTTGTAGATGTATATCCACTCTGGGTAACAGTAATTACGCCACCACCTGCCGCATTTAGGGCGTTAACAGCCTCTTCGAGCGTTACCTCACCATATACTGTTGTATCATTTGCTTTAGTGTAAGTTACCTTTGCAGGTTCAGCAAAACGGACTGCTGCCCGCTCCTGCAAAGCGCTCGTCATTAGCCGCTGTGTCGCTGCATTCGGCTGCTGATTGGTGTTTGTATATTGCAAAAGCGCAGCCTTTTCTTCCCAAGAAAGATTACGCCCTTCTATTTCCTGAAATGCCGCTATTTTTTCCGCTTCTCGTTCTTCAGGCGGTGTTGTGTTCTCATCTAAAGGTTCATTAGGTTCATTTTTTTGTGCCGAATTGTTGTCCGATTCTTCCGAAACCGTCCCCGGCGCGGTTTCATTACTTCCGACCGACGGCGCAGTCTGGGGGAGATTCTGAGAATCTTCCTTGCCCGGGGCCTGGGGTTCACCGCCTTCCCCTTCCGGTGCCACATATTTGGGGCAACCTTCCTCGTGGGTTTCGGCGGCACAGTCTTCGCTCTTGGTGCAGCTTACCACCGGATCGGTGTCTTCTTCCTCTGCCGGTGCCACATATTTGGGGCAACCTTCCTCGTGAGTTTCGGCAGCGCAGTCTTCGCTCTTGGTGCAAGCGTTCTCCGTTTCAGGCTGGATGCCTGTTTCGCCTTGCTCAGGGGCTTTTTCCTCCCCACTCTCCTCCAACGACGTCACTGCCGCCAGCGGTTCCGACGTTGCTTCGTCCGCAGCCAGAACCTGTGCCGGCAACATAGTTGCCAACAAAGCTACAGAACAGGCCAGCGCAGCAATACGGCGTATGCCGTTTTTGCCTTTTCGCATTTCCAGAATTCCTCCTTCTGCTTGGGTGTTTACGGTCTATCGGTTCGCCCCGGATGGGCGTTCCTGCAAAAAAACAACGGCGGGCGTTCAGTTTTCGCCCGACCAACCGGCGGACTCCTGTTCCGCCTGCAACAGCAGCTCATACATCTGACGAAGCTGCTGTTCCATGTTGGCATACAGTGTATCTTTTGTTGTACGGCAGAGATTGCGCAGGCAGCGCGGGCTTCCCTTTTCCTCGGGGATGCCCGCCTCCCGGCAGAGTTCCTGCAGTTTGCGGCAAAGATTGGACCGGTTGACGGGATGGCCGCCGCGGGTCACAAAGACCGGGCCATCCTTGATGTGATTTTTTTGAATATAGTCCAGCAGTTCCCTGCGCAGGGACGCGGGCAGATGCAGGGCAAAACGACTGCTGCGGCAGGGCAGCAGGGCCTCGCCGTCCTCCACGACCTGCGGGGTGATCTGGTTGAGACATTGCAGCGGCAGCCCGGTCAGCGCAAACAGCTTGACCAGCAGATACAGCTGATGCCAGCCGCGTTTGCGCGCGGTGCGCAGCAGGCGCAGGTATTCGGCCCGGGTCAGTTCGGGGGCCGGGGCGGCCTCCACCTGGTGGTGGTGCATGAGCAAATCGTACCGGCCACACCAGCGGAAATAGTTGTTGGCCGCCGACAACCGGATGTTGATGCTTTGCGTGCGGTACCCGTTTTGCTGCAGGTCCTGCTGCCAGCGGTGCAGCGTTTCGGCATCCGGCGGGCGGCCCGCCAAATACTGCTGCAGTTCATACAGAATCCGCCGGTAACTGGCACGGGTATCGACGTTCCAGTCGGCCACGTCCTCGCTTTGCAGGTAGGTCTCGATGGGATAACCAGGTAAAATCTCGGCTGTCTTGTCCATCCTCCACCTTCTTCCCTGCCGTATTACAAAAGTACGGTTCTGTTGCAAAGGGACGGCGCCCGGGTGCGGAAAGCCGGGGACGCTGCCCGAAGTCAGGACCTTGCCTGGCGGAAATCGGAAAAAAGGACGCACGAAACCAGTCTGGCCCATTTTGAGCAATAGGCCAGGCTGTTTCCGTGTGTCTTTTTTTATTCAATCCGACAAAATAGGATTGGAATTCTTGCTTTTTTGCCCCTCTTGTGCTATCATTGATACGTGGTTTTTATGTAAAGAGCGTACAAAATTCAGTTGTTATCCGTCGGACAAAAGCCCTTTGCAACAGAACCGTACTTTTGTTTTCTTACAGCAAAAGGTGCATCTGTTCCAGCAGGCGCTGATGTTCGGCGCCGGATTCCATGATATAGATGCGCGTTGTTTCGATGCTGGAATGTCCCAGCAAGTCCGCCAGCTTTGCAAGATTTTTTTCCAGATGATAGAAGGTCCTGGCAAACAGGTGCCGCAGATTGTGGGGAAAGACCTTTTCTTTCGCCACACCGGCCCGCTTGCACAGGGCCTTCATTTCTTTCCAGACGGTGACCCGGTCAAGCGGGCGGCCGGTACGGGTGAGAAAAACCGGTCCTGCATGGATATGCTGCCGTTTGCTCCAGCGTTCCAGTCGCTTGCACAGCTGCGCAGGCAGCAGAATCTCCCTGCATTTGCCCTTGCAGCGGATGGCCGCCCGCCCCCGGCGTACCGCTTCCACCGTAATATAGGCCAGTTCCGACACCCGGATGCCGGTGGCACACAAAGTCTGCAGCACCAGCAGTGTGCGCTTGTGCCCGGTCTGACGGGCAGCTTCCAGCAGGCGGAAATATTCTGCCCGGCTCAGTTCCCGCCCAGCCTCGCAAAAGACCCGCCGCTGGCATTTCAAGGGTTTGGCCTTGCCCTGGGGATTGCCGCAGAATTCCTGATATCCGTTCACGGCAGCAAGCATCGCGTTGACGCTGGCGGCAGAATACCCCCGCGCCACCAGGCTGTCCCGCCAGTCGGCCACCGTCTGTTTATCGGGAACAGACGGTGCGTGGGTTTCACGGAAAAAACGTTCTACGTCACGGCTGTATTTCTCAATGGTCCCGGCGCTGTACTCCCGGGCCTGCATCCAATCATGATAGGCCTGCATTGCCATAAACAGATTGCTCTCCCTTCGTGAATTTTTATCTAGTGTACCCCATTCGTTCCTGAAACAAATCCTCGTACCATAATTTTATACGCAAAAAGCGGCAACTCCCAAAAGGAGTTGCCGCTTCGTTTAGTATTTTGTATTATGAGCCGGTAATCATATCGATGCCTTTTTGCAGGGTGTCGCCGTCGATGGCGCCCTGGGCCCAAGCCGTCAGGGTGCCGTCCGAAGCAATAAAGTAGGTGGTGGGCAGCGAATAGACGCCGTAGGTCCTGGCTGCATCGGCGTCGGTATCAAACAGCACCGGGAAGGTGTAGCCCTCCTGCTCCAGCAGCGCCTGGGCGTTTTCCTTGGTTTCGCGGCCGTTGGTCATGTTCACCATCAGGAACTGCACGTCGGTGCTTTCCTCAAATTTTTGCTGGAACTCCGGCATCTCGCTCTTGCAGGGGCCGCACCAGCTGGCCCAGAAATTCAGCACCAGCGGTTTGCCGAAATAATCCGAAAGATTCACCGCGTTGCCTTCGGCATCGTAGGCCGTGAAGTCCGGCGCGATCTGGGAAGGTTCCTCGGTGGGTTCCGGGGTGGGTTCTGCGGCATCCTCGGCGGTGGCTGCGGGCGGTTCCGGCGCATCGGTCGCCGCCGGGACGGGGGTTTCCTCCACCGCCAGCTGATCGGGCGCGTAACGGCTGCCCAGGTTTTTATACAGGATGCCCGCACCGACGATGAGTACGACCAGCAGGATCACCAGAATTCCTGTCCATTTGTTGCGCATAGTTTCCTCCTTAGCTCAGCAGGTTCAGAAAGCGCCCCAGCAGGCCGCTGGCCATCAGGACGCCGACAACGATCAGAAAACCGCCGCTGACCGCATTGATGATGTTGTAATGCCGCTTGATCCAGTCAAAGGCTGTCTTGAGCTGGTCGATGAGCACCGCGCTGAGCACGAACGGCACCCCCAGCCCCAGGGAGTAGACAAAGAGCATCAACATTCCCTGCAGCACGTGCCCCTGCTGGGAAGCCAGCGCCAGGGCCGAACCCAGAAAGGCGCCCACGCAGGGCGTCCAGCCGATGGAGAAAATCACGCCGAACACCAGGGCGGAGAAGAAGTTCATGTTATCGGCCCGCACGGTGTGGTTGCTGCCCTTGAACAGCGTGAGTTTGATGACGCCCAGAAAATTGAGGCCGAAGAAGATGACAATAAGCCCGGAGATCACATTGACGGCGGTCTGGTATTGCTGCAGAAAGCCGCCCACGGTACCGGCCAGCGCCCCCATGAGCACGAACACCACGGTAAAGCCGGTGACAAAACCGAACGCACCGGTGAGGGTCTTGCGGGTGGAGTGTTCCCCGCCGCCCGCAAAATAGGAGATGTACACGGGCAGCATGGGCAGCAGGCAGGGGGAAACGAAGGTGATGATGCCTTCGAGGAAGGAAATCAGATATTGCATGGAAAAAACTCCTGTAGGTTGGTTTGCAAGGATATTGTAGCGGGAAACTCCGGCCGATTCCGTGACAAGGTCACGCAGCCCGGACACGTGCATTATCCTACCACAAACCGGCCGGTTTGTGCAACGGGAAATCTGCCGTGCGGGCTAGGCGGCGGGTGGCTTCTGTGCTATACTGTAGAAAAAAGCAAGGGAGGTTTTTCCATGCTGGAAGTTTTGTTCAGTGACAGCGCCGCAGGGAGCCTGAAATGCGGTATGAATCAGGACCCCCTCCCCGGCGGAGCGTGTTCTTTCGCCGTCATAGGGGACGGTGCGGGCGGCAAGCTGGCGTCCCGGAAGGAAAGCGAGCGCCTGCAGCGGGAGCACGAGGAGCGGGAGCGCCGCCTCTGGGCGGAGGCTGTGCCTCTGCCGGGCAATACGCGGGATATTCTGTCGTTCCCCCTCTGGCTGAGCATCGGCCCCATCGACGAGGAAGGCATCGGCCCTATGCGGGAAACCACGCTGATGCAGCTGCTTTCCATCTATCCCCAAGGGCGGCAGACGGCAGCCCAGATTCTGGCGTCCACCCGTGAAAGGCTGGAGGCCCTGCTGGCCCGCGCTCCCCATGAACCGGTGCGCATCTGGGTGGACCACACCCCCGATGCCGCCTGCGGGCTGCGCTGGCTGCTGGCACAGCTGCACCCCCTGGGGTTTGAAAAGCTGAACCTGCAGGTGGTAGAACTGCCGGCCCAGCGCCCCGGGAAAGAGGGCCTGACCCTGGGCAATCTGGGGGAACTCCACCCCAGTGAATGGGGCCGTCTGGCACAGGATGCCCGCCCGCTGCCCGCCGCCCAGGCTGCTGCCCTGGCCACACAATGGCGGGCGTTGCAGGCACAAAACGCCCCTTTGCGGGCGGTGCTCAACGGCGTGCTGGTCAGCGCCGCCGAGGACCTGTATGACCCCTACCTGCGGTGGGTGCTGGACGATCTGGAGGATACCTTCCAGGAAGCGTACCTCATTGGCCGGACACTGGGGCTTTTCCCTCTGGGTTTCGGGGATGCATGGCTGGCCATGCGGGTGGAGCAGTGGATCGCCGACGGCAGGCTGGAGGCGGTGACGAAGCCGGATGCGGACTGCCCGGCCTACCATAGAACGCTGCGGAAATCGGAGGAATGACACGATGGTTTTGCGCCCCTACACATCCGCCGATCTGGAGGAGATCCTGACTTTATTTTATGAAACGGTGCACACCGTCAACGCCCGGGACTACACCCCGCCCCAGTTGGACGCCTGGGCGCCCCGGACCGCGGACCGGGCGCGCTGGGACCGCACCCTGCGGGAGCACACCAGCCTGGTGGCGGTGGAGAACGGGCAGATCCTCGGTTTTGGCGACATGGATGCCACCGGGTATCTGGACCGACTGTATGTGCACAAAGATCACCAGCGGCAGGGCATAGCCACCGCCCTGTGCGATGCCCTGGAAGCCGCCGTCCCCGCCCCGGTACTGACCACCCACGCCTCGATCACGGCGCGGCCCTTCTTTGCCCGGCGGGGCTATACCGTGCTGCACGCCCGGCAGGTGGAACGCTTTGGCGTGGTGATGACCAATTATGCCATGGAAAAGCAGCGCTGAAACGCCAAAAGAAATGCCCGGAGGAAAATTTCTCCGGGCATTTTTGCGTGATGATGCAAAAAAGCAAAACCTCCGCTCGTTAGTATAGGCAAAGGAAGTTATTTCCTCTGACCAAGGAGGTTCCCCATGAAAATCTTGCTCACGACCGATACCTGGACCCCCACCATCAATGGGGTGGTTACTTCCACGGTGGCGCTGCGCACCGAGCTGCAGGCCCGGGGCCACGAAGTCCGCGTGCTGACGCTGGCGGGCAGCAGCCGCACCTATACCGAGGATGGCGTGACCTATCTGGGCTCCCTGGACGCAGGGCTTATTTACCCCGGCGCCCGTCTGCGCGCCCCCGCCCTGAACGGTGCCCTGCACGACCTGGCCGCCTGGAGCCCCGACGTGGTACACTCCCAGTGCGAATTCAGCACCTTTGCCCCGGCCCGGCAGCTGGCCAAAACCGCCGGCGCCCCGCTACTCCACACCTACCACACCGTCTACGAGGATTATACCCACTACTTCTCCCCCAGCCGCCGCATGGGCCGCTGCCTGGCGCAGCTGTTCACCCGCAGCATCTGCGCCGCCTGTGATGCCGTCATCGCCCCCACCCAAAAAATCCAATGGCTGCTCACCGGTTACGGCGTGCGCTGCCCGGTACAGGTGATTCCCACGGGACTGGACCTGGACCGTTTTGCCGCACAGCCCGACCCGGCGCTGCGCGCCGCGCTGGACCTGCCCTCGGATGAGCCTGTGCTGCTTTACTTAGGGCGGCTGGCCAAGGAGAAAAACATTGCCGAACTCATCGGCGCGTTGCCGCAGATTGACCGCGGGGTGCTGCTGATCGTGGGGGACGGCCCCGAGCGTCCCGCCCTGGAAGCCCAGGCCCAGGCCCTGGGGGTTGCCCACCGGGTGCGGTTTGCAGGCATGGCGGCCCCTGCCGAGGTGCCCCGCTACTACGCCCTGGCCGACGCCTTTGTGAGCGCCTCCACCAGCGAGGCCCAGGGTCTTACCTACATCGAAGCGCTGGCCGCCGGGCTGCCGCTGCTCTGCCGGGATGACCCCTGTGTGCGGACACTCATCACGCCGGGGCAGGACGGCTGGGTCTACCGCACCGGGGCCGAACTGATTGCTCTGGCCAATGCCCTGCCCTGGGGGCCTGCCGCCGCCCCGCTGCGCCAGAAGGCCCGGCAGGCCGCCGCGCCCTATGCCCGGCAGGCCTCTGGTGCCGCGGTGGAAGCCCTCTACCGGCGCCCC
>OGYQ01001530.1_pt1 | contig 11463 bp, 9 predicted proteins | sample 1576641 | NCBI WGS metagenome assembly OGYQ01 (sample SAMEA3541476, study PRJEB24748) | human gut metagenome | biome: human gut; feature: human-associated habitat; material: faeces | place: China | collected 2012
CCGTTTTGATTGAAGCCTCCGGACTTGAAGAAGTTCCGGAGGCTTTTTTTTGTATCCGCACGTGTGAAATGTGACCTCTACTATTGCTCATCTCCCAATTATGGATTACTTTTGCCCATAACCTAAAAATAATACGTCAATGGATACATTATTACCATTTGCATTACTATGCTTTACTTCTTTTTTCACATTAACCAACCCGTTGGGAACCATGCCTGTATTTTTGACTATGACTAAAGGAATGGATGATGAAGAACGGCGTCATATTGTGAAACGTGCTACTATCATTTCCTTTATTACACTTCTGGCTTTTACTTTTTCCGGGCAATTTTTATTCAAATTCTTTGGAATATCGACCAATGGCTTTCGTATTGCTGCCGGTTTTATTATTTTGAAGATTGGGTATGATATGTTGCAGGCACGTTTTACTAATACGAAGTTGAAAGATGAAGAAATTAAAACGTATGCCAATGATATTTCAATTACCCCGTTATCTATTCCTATGCTTTGCGGTCCCGGTGCTATAGCTAACGGAATAATGTTAATGGATGATGCAAATACTTGGACCATGAAGGGAATTCTGATCGGAATAATTGGTTTGATTTATTTTATCACCTATCTTATATTGCGGGCTTCTACCCGGTTGGTTTCTATTCTTGGTGAAACTGGAAATAACGTGATGATGCGCTTGATGGGACTTATTCTGATGGTAATAGCAGTAGAGTGTTTCGTTAGCGGGTTCCGTCCGATATTAATTGATATTATCCAATCAAGTAGGATTTAATCAAAAAAGAGAATGTGCTCGAAGTAGAAAACGATCACTTTGAGCACATTTTGGGTAATTGTATAGATGTGGTTAGTCAAATTCGACTAGTATACGGAATACTTTTCCGGGAGCTGCCGCCCATTCTTTCATGGCCTGTATTGCTGCTTCGGGCTTGACTACTTTGCTGATCAATTCATTTTTTGGGCAAGTACCTTGTTCCATGTAGCGGATAACTGCTCTGAAATCTGTGGGCAATGCATTACGTGATCCGCGGATATCAAGTTCTTTTTGGACAAAATATTTAGTTTGAAAAGAAACTTCTGATTTTGCATACCCTATACATACCACTCTCCCGGTAAATCCGACTTCATTGACGGCCATAACATAGGTTGCAGGACTGCCGACAGCTTCAATGACTACATCAGGACCGAGTCCTTCCGTAATCTTTGTCAGGCATTCATGTACATTTTCTGTCATGGAATTGATGGTATGGTGAGCACCTATCCGTTTGGCAAGTTCCAATTTCTCGTCGTCCAGGTCTACAGCGATAACGGTAGCTCCGCGAAGAGCTGAACGTACAATAGCTCCCATACCGATCATTCCGCAACCAATGACCATCACTATATCAATATCTGTAACTTGTGCCCTGGAAACCGCATGAAAGCCTACGCTCATCGGTTCGATCAGTGCACAGTCACGAGGAGGAATTCGATGGGCCGGGATTATTTTACTCCAAGGCAATGCGATATATTCACACATGGCTCCGTTGCGCTGAACCCCTAAAGTTTCATTATGTTCACAGGCATTTACTCTGCCGTTACGACAGGAAGCACATTTACCGCAATTGGTATAGGGATTAACTGTAACGCTCATGCCGGGTTTTAAAGAATCCGGCACATCCTTGCCCACAGCTTCTATGACAGCTCCTACTTCATGTCCAGGAATAACGGGCAACTTTACCATTGGGTTACGGCCTAAGAATGTATTCAAGTCCGAGCCGCAAAAACCGACGTATTTAATTTTCACAAGAACTTCTCCCGGTTCCAAGACCGGTTTCTCGATGTCTACTACCTTCATTTCGGAAGGAGCGGTAATTTGAATTGCTTTCATTTTTTATTTATTTTTAATCAGTTTAATCAATCACTTTGTATCCTTTCCAGCCATAATAGGCGCAAAACAGGAAACAAATCATAGGAATAGTATAGGCTATATGATAGATATGTTCGTTCAGATGCATCATATAAGCTGTGAGTTGGGGTAAGCAAGCATTTCCAACGATGGCCATAACTAGAAATGCCGAGCCACTTTTGGTGTTGTTGCCTAAATCAGTCAAAGCGAGCGAGAACTGAGTGGGATACATGATAGACATGAAAAAAGAGATGCCCAGCATGGCATAAAGACCTGTCCAACCGCCAAAACAAACCACAACAATACATAGCAAGACATTAATCAGCGCATATACCAATAGCATGTCTTGTGGACGGAATTTTACCATGAGTAGTGTGCCTGTCCATCTTCCTGCCAAAAAAGCCAGCATATAAAGGCCGAAAAAGGTGGTGGCTGTATTTTCAGGTAGTTCTGCATAGGTACAACAGTAGACTAGAAATAAACTGTTAATGGCTGTCTGACCACCATTGTAGAAGAATTGTGCAATAACTCCCCAACGAAGATGAGAACGTTTTAAGACTCCGAAATCAATTAATTTTTCTCCTTTATATTCTACTCCTTCCATCGTATTTCCTTCTTTGATTTTAGGTAATTTGGAGAAGATAAAGATGATGGCAATAACAATGAGTAGCATAGCTAGCAGCAGATAAGGAAGTTTCATGGCGTCTGTTTCTGTTTGAATGTAACCTTCCCAGCCACCGGGAAAAGAAGTGGGCAGGGTGTCGCGGGTATAGTGGTTGCCACTCAGAATCAGTTTGCTGAGAAACATGGCAGCTATAAAAGCTCCCAGCCCATTGAATGATTGTGCCAGATTCAATCGACGGGGCGCACTTTTCGGATCTCCCAAAGCGGTTACATAAGGATTGGCTGCCGTTTCTAAAAAACACATTCCGGTGGCAATGATAAAGAATATGCATAGATATGCCCAATATTCTTTCAGCATGGCAGCGGGGAAGAACAGTAACCCACCACATGCTGCCAGTAATAACCCGAAAATAATTCCCGATTTGTAGCTGTATTTTTTCATGAACATAGCGATGGGAATGGGACAGATGAAATAGGCAAGCCAGTAGGCTGTTTCTGTGAATGATGCTTCGAAAGCGTTTAACTCACAGGTTTTCATCAGCTGTCTTATCATAGTAGGTAGCAGATTGCTGCTGATAGCCCATAGGAAAAACAGGCAGAATATGAGCATCAATGGTACATAATAGTTCTTATTTTTCATGGTATGGATTTATAAGTGTCAGTTGATTATTCTGACATGTTTTTTATGTAAGGAAGAGATATGAGATTTTTGAAACCATAAAATCTTTCGGCGTTTTTGCCTAAAAAAAGTGCTTTCTCTTCTTGTGTCATTTCAGTCGTTTTAAGGATGAAATCGTAAGACATCTTGTAAGTAATGGCCGTAATGGTCCGAGGGTAATCCGATCCCCACATCAGTTTGTCCATACCTACCAGATCTGCTGCTTCTTTAATGGCTTTGACCGCTCCGTGAAACGGATAGAATTCACTGTTGAACAACCAGGTGATCCCCCCGGATTCTATCATGACATTTTTATGGCGGGCCAACTTTATTTGTTCTTGCCAATGAGGTGTGGTGACCATGCCGAAATGTCCGATAGCGATTCGAAGCTGCGGATATTCCTGAATGATTTCTTTCATTTCCTGTACTTGTGTATCCCCATCGGCTAAATCAATGGAAAGGATAATGTCTTTTTCTTGCATGTAATGGAACATTTCCATCATTTCGTCACTGTTCAGCATGACTCTTCCTTCTTTTAGAAAAAGGCGGTGTGCCGGGATTTTTATTGCTTTGAAACCGGAACTTATTAATTCCTTGGCCTGTTGCAGATAACCGGGTTTACGAAATTCGCACATACCGCATACAAAGAAACGGTCTGGGTATTTATGGGACACTTTTGCGAGGTATTCATTTTGGATGCCATCAATAAATTCCTGAGTGACTACGGCAGCCGATACTTGTGCATAGTTCATGTTCGAGAGAAAAACCTCGGCACTATTCCGCCCGTCAATCATAAAGGGCGGAACCATCTGACGTTCTTCCCCCATAAATAACGAACGTCCGTTGGTTAAAGTACGGATAGGCAATCCGTTGACTTCCGTATCTTGCCGTAGCCAAAGATGGGAGTGTGCATCTATTATGTTAAAATCCATCATTATTTTCCTTTGTATTATGAATTAGCCCAACTGACACGCATTTGTTCTCCGATAATTTCTTGCACTTCCTTTACAAGGTTCCAATCAATGGGTTCTTCGGCATATGTTATATTTTTCAATACATTATCCGGATTGGCCGAACTGAACAAAGTGGTGGCGATACGTGGATTGCTGACAGAATATTGAATAGCCAGTTTCTCTATAGGATAATTTTTGGACAGGCAATGTTGAACAGCTTTCCGACAGGCTTCTACCAGTGATTGGGGGGCCGGATGCCATGCAGGAACCCCACGTTGGGAGAGTAAGCCCATTGAAAGGGGGGAGGCATTGATAATGCCGATATTCTTTGATTCAAAATAATCCAGATAATCAGTCAGTTTCTCGTCATTCAGACAATAATGGCAGAAGTTAAGTACGCTTTCTACTGTTCCCGGTTCCGAGTGATCAATGATCCATTTTAAGTTTTCTAATTGCAAGTCTGTGATACCTACATGTCCTACAATACCTTTCTTTTTAAGTTCTACCAGTGCAGGTAATGTTTCGTTGACTACCTGATTCATGTCTGAAAACTCTACATCGTGTACATTAATCAGATCGATATATTCAATGTGGAGTCTGTCCAAGCTTTCATACACACTTTCCGTTGCACGTTTTCCGGAATAATCCCATGTGTTGACTCCATCTTTTCCATAGCGTCCCACTTTGGTAGAGAGATAATATTTGTCACGTGGTATTTCTTTCAATGCTTTGCCTAATACGGTTTCGGCCTTGTAGTGCCCGTAGTAGGGAGATACATCAATAAAATTCATTCCATTCTCTACTGCTGTGTAAACAGCTTTGATACCCTCTGCTTCGCGGATATCATGAAAAACTCCTCCTAATGAAGATGCGCCGAAACTAAGATTGGAAACCCGCATACCGGTTTTCCCGATTTCATTGTAATTCATAGCTCTATTTATTTTTAGATTTATTTCCGGCATCAAAAATAGAGGAATAACCTTTAGGTATATGGTGGAAGAGGTTGAAAAAAGTACGTAAACCTTTGCGTAAAAATAATAAGACGGTTACTTTTTATATAGTTCTCTATATTGCTGTGGAGTAACGTCTGTGATTTTTTTGAATAGGCGGTTGAAATAAGAATGGTCTTCATAAGCAAGGAGATAGGCTATGTTTTTTACGGGAATATCCTCTGTAATCAGAATTAATTGGGCTTTCTCTATTTTTTTCTGATTAATATATTGTAGCGGTGTGGTACCGACTTCTTTTTTGAAAAGACGGATAAAATGATCTTTTGAGAGGCATGAGATTGCTGCCAATGAGTCTATATCTACTGTTTTATAGATATTTTTTCGGATGTGGGACAAAACTTTTTGGATACGGTTATCGTTGACTTCCACTTTAGGTTTGGCGTCTTTTAAAAAGCGGGCAATAAGTTGATATACTATACCTCTGGATTCGACTTTGTCACAGAAGGTACGCTGTTTATTTTTAATGATGTTTCTGATTAATGTGGGGTTGTTGTCATAGCTTGTCGGGTCGGATTGAGGAAGCTGCATGGTAGGATTTATTTCACATAACCTTTTAATAAGTGGTAATTCCAGGTTGCCCGCAGGTATTTCTATCGGGAAATTCCAATCTTCCAGAATGCCGGATTCCGATTGATGGTCTTCATATATATGGAGATAATAATGAGTGAAATGAGAATTGCACTGATAACTATGGGTAGTGAATGATGGCACCAGATATAGATGATGTGGTTTTAGTTCCTGCATTCCATCGGGAAATATTATTTGGGCAGTTCCTTCCATTATATAATAGAGTCGGGTAAAAGGGCTGCTTACGTTTTTCCAGTTCCAGTCTGCATTGTGAATGGCTAGTCCTACATTTAATATAAGTAAATGTAATTGGTCGATTGATTGTGTCATATTCCTTAAGGTATTAGAATGAAAGATTCAGTTTTGTACAAAGTAAGCAAAAGTATATATATAATCCAATGGGAAATCGATATTTTCATATCAAATCACCTGTTTTGGTATTTGTTTTTGAATTATTTCAGGTAAAAGTCGATATTATCCTACATAATGGCGCATTTGGATAATATAAATTGGTTTCAACTCTGTATATTTGCACTATTGATAATTGAAAAACATATAAAGCAATTATACTATGAAAGCAAAACATTTTCTTTTGGCTTCGGCTTTGTTGCTTTGGACGGGAGTTTTGGAGGCTCAGACTTACCAGGTACCTGTTTCAGAGAAAAATGAAAAAATGCAGGAGGGAGAGTTCGAACCTACTTGGGAATCATTGCAGAACTATAAAGTTCCTGAATGGTTTAGAAATGCCAAATTTGGTATTTGGGCACATTGGGGACCGCAATGTGTGGAAGGGTCCGGCGACTGGATGGCGCGTTCTCTCTATTTGGAAGGTTCGCGCGAGTATAAGCACCATGTGGAACATTATGGCCATCCCTCTGAAGTGGGCTTCAAGGATATATTGCCTTTGTTTAAAGCCGAGAAATGGGATCCGGACAAATTGGTTTCCTTTTATAAGAAGATTGGTGCCCAGTATTTCTTCGCTTTAGGTAATCACCATGATAATTATGATTTATGGGATAGCCAATATCAGGAATGGAATTCCGTGAATATAGGCCCTAAGAAGGATATATTGGCGGGCTGGGCTGAAGCAGCTAAGAAAAACGGTCTTCCATTTGGTATCAGTTTCCATGCGGACCATGCGTGGAGCTGGTATGAACCGGCTCAACGATACGACCGTCATGGCGAGAAGGCAGGTGTACCCTACGATGGATGTTTGACTAAAGAAGATGGTAAGGGTAAGTGGTGGGAAGGCTACGATCCTCAAAAACTTTATGCACAGAATCACCCGTTAAGCGCTGGAAGTTGGGCTGACGGTATGATTCACCGTCAATGGGCATGGGGAAATGGTGTTTGTATTCCTACTCAAGAATATGTGACAAACTTTTATGATCGTACAGTCGATGCAATAAACCGTTATAATCCCGATTTGATTTATTTTGATGTGACTGGTGTACCGTTTTATCCTATCAGTGATGCGGGTTTGAAGATTGCCGCACATTTTTATAATCACAACATGGTTGTTCGTAAGGGGGACTTCAGTGCTGTTATGTTTGGTATAATTCTTACCGATGAGCAACGTAAAGCTTTGGTATGGGATGTGGAAAGGGGATCTCCCAATAGTATTTATGAAGAGCCATGGCAGACTTGTTCTTGTTTAGGCGGTTGGCATTATGATACCAGATTGGCGGAGAACGGCTGGTATAAAAGTGCTTCCGATGTAGTGAAACTATTAGTGGATGTGGTCAGTAAGAACGGTAATTTGTTGCTTAGTGTTCCTCTTCGGGCTGACGGAACTTTCGATGAAAAGGAAGAAGCCATTTTAAATGAATTTGGTAACTGGATGAGTATGAATAAAGAGGCTATTTATGATACACGCCCGTGGAAAGTCTTCGGAGAAGGTCCGATAGCCAATGCTGATATCAAGATTAATGCCCAAGGTTTCAATGAAGGTGCTTACACTAAAGCCACTGCATCTGAAATCCGTTTTACTCAAACCAAGAAATATCTCTATGCTACAGTCCTTGCATGGCTGGAAGAAAAGCAAGTTGTCATTCAATCGCTGGCAACGGGAAGTGAGTTGTATCCTGATAAAATTACTAAAATTGAATTGTTAGGTTATGGAAAGGTATCTTTTACTCGTACAGCGCAAGGAGTTGTTATTGATATGCCTGATGTACAGTTGAATAAGATTGCTCCCGTATTTAAGATAAAGAAGTGAATATAGCATAAAGTAGGTTTATTTATCGGCTTTTTTAGGTCGGTAAGCCCTTGTTATGTCTTGAAAATTAACCCAATAATCAATAGAATAATGAAAAACAGATTAGAATGTATGCAGCCAATAAGATTCTTGGTGGTCTTGTTGATGTGTTGCCTGAGCTATACTACTTGGGCACAGACACAGAGTAATGTCAATGGTTTGGTTACTGATTTTTCCGGTGAGCCGTTAATTGGGGTCAGTATCTTGGTTAAAGGTACTTCCAATGGAACTGTTACTGATTTGGATGGCAAATTTTCTCTGTCTGCTGAAATGGGAAACATGCTCCAGATAAGTTATGTAGGTTATATTTCGCAAGAAATAAAGGTTGAAAGTAACAAGTTACTTCGTATTATAATGGAAGAAGATACAAAAAAGTTGGAAGAAGTAGTTGTAGTTGGATATGGAACACAGAAAAAGGTGAATTTAACAGGAGCCGTATCTGCTGTTTCAGCTGAAGACTTGGCTAGTAAGCCTGTTATGAGTACTGCTCAAGCACTGGCAGGTTTGGCTCCAGGTTTAAGTGTATTGCAAACTTCAGGTCGTCCCGGACAAGGAGCAACTGTTAAAATTCGTGGAACTGGTACATTTTCAAAAGCTGGAACAGATCCATTGGTTTTGATTGATGGTTTATCAGGTAACATTGATGATGTAGATCCTAATGATATTCAGAGCATTTCTTTTTTGAAAGATGCAGCTTCTGCTTCTATTTATGGTAATCGTGCTGCTAATGGGGTGATCTTGATTGAAACAAAGAAGGGTGCACAAGGTAAAACGACTATTACATATAGTAATTCTTTTGGTTGGCAACGGCCTACGGAATTGCCTGATTTTTTACCATCATGGGAATATGCGGAATATTATAATATGGCTATGCGGAATATGGGTAAGCAGGAAGCTTATTTACCTGAACAGATTCAAAAGTATAGAGATGGATCTGATCCGGATAATTATCCGAATGTAAATCACTTAAAATGGCTGTTGGAATCTGGTTCTGGTTTTCAACACCAACATAATCTCAGCATACAAGGAGGAAATGCTACGACAAGTTATAATTTATCAGTAGGTTATAGAAATCAGGAAGGTATGACGGCAAAAACGTCTAATGAAAGAATGACTGCACTGTTTACTATGAAAAGTGAAATCGCCAAAGGGCTGATGCTTAATTTGAATATTAATGCTTATAATAATAAATATAATGCTCCTAATGGCGAACCACAAAGTATTGATGGAATGATAGGATATGCTGTTCGTCAGGGACCTATTTATGCCGGGCAAAAGTCGGATGGAAGTTTTGGATATCAGGATAATTATAGTCCGGAAGCGTGGTTGGCGAGTGAATCTTTTGTGCAGAATGTGAGTAGAAATATAAGTGCTTCCGGACAATTGACATGGAATACTCCTGTAGACGGACTTTCTTTTATAGGTAAAGCTGGGGTGAATTACTGGACTAAATATGATAAAGCGTACCGGGCTGATACTTATTTTGATGATAGTAAGACAGTGGGGCCCGCTACTTTAAATGTATGGACTGCAAATAATACGTATACTACCTTTGAAGCATTAGCTACTTATGAAAAACAAATTAAAAATCATACTTTTAAGTTATTGGCGGGTACTTCTGTGGAGCAATCTAATAATAAAGGTTTGGAAGGTTATAGAAATACGTTTCCTAATAATTATTTGTATGAATTAGGTTCTGGAGATAAATCAACAGCTACTAATGATAGTTCATTGGAAGAATATGCGTTGCTTTCTTTTTTCGGGCGTATAAATTATGCATGGAAAGATCGTTATTTATTAGAGGCTAATTTGCGCTATGATGGATCGTCACGTTTTGCGGACGGTCATCGTTGGGGACTTTTCCCGTCAGTTTCTGCAGGGTGGAGAATTTCTGAGGAGGATTTTTGGAAGAATGCGGCAGTTTCAGCTGTAGTTGATAATTTGAAATTGCGTGCTTCCTATGGTGTACTTGGTAATCAAAATATAGGTGTTTATCCTTACCAACAGATTTATGAACTTGGACATGATTATCCTTTTGGAAATCCGGCAACTCTTCAGTCTGGGGCTTACATGAAAACCTATAATAATCCGGAAATTACTTGGGAAAAGACGGCTATAACGGATATTGGTTTAGATTTTAGTTTATTGAATGGACGTTTTAGTGGAACATTGGATTATTTTTATAAATATACTTCGGACATTTTAGCACCAGTTGAGGTGTCTAGTATTATGGGACGTGAAGTCGGACAATCTAATGTTGGAGCTGTTTCGAACGAAGGAATTGAAATAAATCTGACTTATAACGGACAAATAGGACGTGATTTCCGGTTTAGTATTTCTCCTAATTTTACATGGGTAAAAAATGCAGTTGAGAAATTGGCGAACGGAGCTACCGAAGAAATTAATAATAACAGAATTGTAGGGCAACCGATAGGTATTATATATGGATATGAAACTGATGGACTGTTTGTAGACCAAGCGGAAATAGATGCGGCTCCTGAGCAATTGGTAAGTAAGTCAGGATTGAAACCTGGTTATGTGAAATACAAAGATATTAGTGGTCCTGACGGGGTTCCCGATGGTAAGGTGGATGCGCAATATGATCGTACCGTATTGGGAAGTACTACCCCGAAGTTTTATTATGGTTTGAATCTTTCCGCTTCTTATAAAGGTTTTGATTTTTCAGCTTTATTACAAGGTTTAGGAGGTCATAAGCGTTTGATAGGATCTTATATGGCTTATGCATTCTACAACGGTGGACAGATACAGAGATGGCAGGCTGAATCTTGTTGGAAGGAAGAAAATCCTGATAAATGGGCTGAATATCCTCGATTGGAAACTTTGAATATGAATGACACTAATCTTCAAACTTCTGATTATTGGGTCCGTAATGCTAGTTTCTTACGAGTCAAGAATATACAAATAGGATATACATTCCCAAAAGCATGGACTAAAAAATAGGTTTGGAAAATGTGCGTGTTTATGTAAGCGGACAAAATCTGTTCTCTTTCAATAGTTTCTATAAAGGTTGGGATCCTGAAAATGAGATAGGAACAGGGGATTCTCCCTCTTATTATCCGGTCAATAGTATTTATTCATTCGGATTTAATTTCAAGTTCTAAGTAAATCATTCAATCAAGAATCATTATGAAAAATATATATAATACATTAGGAATGACAAAGGCTTGTTTATGTGCTTTGGCTGTATCACTAGTAACAACTGGTTGCTCGGATTTATTAGATAAGGAGCCACCTTCAGCAATTTCTGATGGTAGTTTTTGGACTGGTGAAGGGGATGCCATGTTGGCTTTGACAGGATGTTATCGTTTCCAGACTGGTTGGTCGCATGATGATTTTGCTACGCCACAAGGGTTGCTCTATTTGGATTTTGCAGGTGGAAACGGAACGGAAAAGGAAAATTTTTCTACTTTAATGGCTAGTTCCATATACTACTCCCTTCTTTTCGACAGGGTTTAACTTTTGTTTAAGAATATAATTCA
>OGYQ01001532.1_pt1 | contig 11451 bp, 8 predicted proteins | sample 1576641 | NCBI WGS metagenome assembly OGYQ01 (sample SAMEA3541476, study PRJEB24748) | human gut metagenome | biome: human gut; feature: human-associated habitat; material: faeces | place: China | collected 2012
TATGCCATAATAATACTCCCTTCTAAGTGACAAGTTTTTATTATTTCACTTGTCTACCTAGAAGGGAGCATATCAGAGATGAATTTTCATCGATAGAGCGATAGCTCTTTCTTTTTTGTGCATATGAAAATATTTTACATAAAAGAAAAATAAAAATTTTAGTACTCACCTCTTGGCTCGTTTGGGGTGGTTTTGTCCTGCTGTGTCAGAGCCCGTAAAGCCGAAGGGTTTTTCGGGTTCTTATTTTGTTTGGAAGCGTTCAAAATCATCGTTTTTGCGAAAATGGTGTAGTAAATAGTGTAGTGAAATAGTATAATTAGTGTGTGTACAATAATGATACCAGATTCAAAATAAATACATATAAAAGAATAAATCTTTTTTGCTTTAGAATATGAATTTGAGAATATCACAGGATAACATACCATATGAGAAATAAAATTGAATCTCTGTATAGATATGAGTAAGTGTGAGAGATAGATACTTCTTTGAAGATAACGCATTGCTGTAAAAAATGGAAAAAGTAAAATTAAATGAGATAATAATCTGATTAAGCTATAGTACGTGCCACAGGTATATCTGCGAAATTTTTGTAGACAAAATAGAATAAGAGTACTGGAAAAATATTTTCTGCGGGCACAGCTGGTGCAGGATTCGAAAAACATTTTTACACATTGGATAAACTTGAGGATCCCTATTGTTGGGGAAAAGCTTATGCAAGAAGTATTGAACCTTTGATGCGAGACTTATGGTTTAAAATAGTGGCGAAAATTAATATATTTGTTCAGAATGGATGTTGTATTATTAATGAAAATGAAAAAAATGCAATTGGCTTTTATAATGGTTACGCAGTTGCCACGTGGAAAACAAACGAGAAGGCATGAAGAAGAAATATTTAGAGAATTACTTTCTCTGATATATTCAAAAAGGTTAAAGAAAAATTCCTCTCATTAACTTTACATCAGACAGAACTTTTAACTTCTATTAGATTGGATCCATATTATCTTAAACAAATTGCTATGGAACTAACAATAAATATTGAAAGAATTATGCGGTATACGTCCACTCTTGGATGTCATAAATTTATTTTTTATCTGTGCGAAAAAAGGAATTTGTGATAAGAGACAAGCCAGAGATGTTTTTTAATAGCCATACAAATGATGCAAGATTATTTTTGAATGGGTTATTGCAAAAAAGGCTATTGTTTATTATTCTATTTTTCCAAGGTATTTGTTTGTGTAGTGCATCTAGATGCTTACTTTCAAAAATATATGCATATGGATAGGTGTTTGTTTCATTTGAATGAAAATCAAGATAAGGAGTTCATTGTTTCTATAAATCATAAATAACGGGAACAGTGCTATAATCAAGTCTATGTATCCCCAAAGGCATCTTTAGACGAATTATAAAATAAGTACACTTGTTTTATGATAGTTAATTTCATTTGTGGTGTGTGGGAGAGTAGAGTTTTGGTGACTTTTTATTAGAACAGATTATTTTTTGAAAGAGGAAAAAAGTGGTGAAGGAATCAGCGGAAAGAATTCAGTATATAACTGATTATATAGTGGGATATAAAACAAAAATTGAGAGCTTAAATAGAGAAGGATTGTTTGATGCAGCAACCTTGTATGAGATATTTGCACAGAAGATTTGTGAAATATGGTTTGGACAAAAATTCTCAAATTTAAATTTGGTAAGAGCAAATTTCCCATGTGTTGATTTAATATCAGAAGATAGTAAATTATATGTTCAAGTTAGTACAACCCAGAATATTCCAGAAAAAATTAAATCAACATTAGAAAAGATACGAGATAACAATTCTGGTAATTTAAAAAATGTAAAAAAATTATATTTCTTTGTTCTATCAAATGAAAGCGTTACTAAAGTAAGGGATTACACAGGACCAACTCAAATTGGACAAATTGAGTTTACTAAAAAAGAAAATTTGATTACCACAGATGATATGATTCAAAGGGTAAAACTGGATATTGAATTTCAGAAATTGCTATATGAATTTCTTCGGAATGAAAGTGTTACTTTGGTTCAAATTGAAGAAAAATTTAATGAGGCTATTCTTATAAGCAAGGTTTTGATTAATAACAATTTTGATTATCTTATAAACGACGAATATGAAATTGATAGAACAGAAGATATTAATAAGATAAGAGAGGAGAATGTTAACTTTATATCTATACAGGGAGAAGCAGGCTCTGGCAAGTCTGCTTTATGTAAGAAGCTATTAGAGGATGAAGACTTAGTTCTTTTCGCTAGATCTGATAAAATTTCTGAATCTAGAAACCTAGAGGATATATGGGGTTTGAATATTGGTAAGTTAGTTAAATATTTAAAGCGAAAAAAATTGTTTATTTACATTGACGCATTGGAGTTTATTGCAGATAGTCCTAAAACAAAGTTTGATTTGCTCCAACAAATATATGAAACTGTTAAGAAACACAACAATATATATATTATTACATCATGCAGATCTTGTGATAGAACTGCTTTTATAAAAATAGAGAATATTTATCATATTAAAATCTATACAGTGGATTTGCTGTCAGATAATCAGATAATTGAAATCTCAAAAAAATATAGTATTATACAAGATTTATGGGAGACAAAGTCATATATTCAACTGTTGCGTTCACCGTTTTATTTAAATCTGATTATTAAGAAAATTAAGGATTTTAAAAAGATTAATGATGTAGATGGTTTTAGAAATCTCATTTGGAATGACGTGATGTGTATGAATGGAAAGGTCCTTCCGGGTGAAATTAAACATTCAGATGTCAGAAAAGCTATAGATAAAATAGTATTTGATAGAGCAAAAAATTTTTTGTCTGGTGTAAAAAGAGAGCAAATTGGGGAAGAAATAGTAAATTTATTACAGTCAGAAAATATTATTATTGCTTGTGAGAATGATAGAGTACGCCTTAAGTATGATATTTTTGAAGATATATGTTTTGAGAGATTTATTGATAATAAGTTTGATGATTGTAGAAGCGATTATGATGTATTTTTTGACGATATTGAAAGTATAGGTAAATGTATTTGTCGAAGATATCAGATTTGGGTTGAAAACAAACTTCTTTCAAAAGAAAATAGAGAAAAATTTCTTTTTAGTTTATTAAATACAGATAAGATTCCAGTCAAATGGAAAAACCAAACAATAGTAGGCATTATGAAGTCGAATTTTTGCAGTGAGTTTGTTGATGAGTATGAATATTCTATTTCAGAGGAATTATTAAGTGAATTTATTAAATTGACCAATACTTTTGCATTTGAGGCAAGTATATATAATCTTAAATATGAAAACGTTTACTCAAACTTAAAGCCAATTGGAATGGGTAGACCAAGTTTGATTAAGCTAATTTTCAAGCGTGATTTATATAAAAATAAAAAAGATATATTGAAGTTGTGTTCAGATTATTCTATGTCGTCTGTTTATGATGAAGTAGCATCACAGTTTGCTTGCCAGATATTAGAACATTTTGTCGAAGAAAGAATGCAAGAGACTTATTGGGAAAATCATTATAATATAGCTGATAAAATTAATGAATGTTTGTTTCCTATTTACAGAATGGCAAAATATTCGATGAATTGGATTAAATTGTTTTGGGAGGAACGAATCAGTAATTATTTACATAGTGACGGAAGAAAACATCATGTAGATGAAGAAATTATAGGGTATGTATTGAAAAATACTATTCCTACTTTAGTTAAATTTCTACCAAATGAACTGTGTGATATTGCAGATGCATATTGGATAAAAGTGCTGGAAGAAGATAAACGAGATTATTATTGTCGGAGTCCGTTGGATAGCTCGAAGCAATACGGACTATCTAGAAAAGCAGATTCATATCGATTTGAATATAGGCATTTATATGACAATGCGTTTATATATAATTTGATTACTTATAATTGGGTCATAGCACTTAAATGGATCATTAAGCTTACTAACCACGTGACAGATTTTATAAAGAATTCGTCGCCAAAATCGGTTTATGATATCAATGTTTGGCAGAAATCCCCTTGCGATCAAAAGTCATTTATTTGCAACCCTAATTTTTGGTTAGCGGGTGTTAGAGAACATGGAGTTCACGAATTAATTAGTGATTCTATTTTTTTATTTACTAAAATGGCTATTCAAGAAATTAAATCTGAAAAAAATAATAAAGAAATGGTGATTAAATTTGCAGAAAATATCAAATCAGAGATTTTAGACAAAGCAAATAATATTATGATGTTATCTGTGATTTGTGAAATTGGGCGTAACTGTGAGCAGATTATCCCAGGCTATTCTTTGTTTTTGGCGTCTAGTATTGATTTGGTTATGTTAGACAGTCAGAAAATGAGACTGTTGATGCCTGATTATGAGAGAAAATTATATGAAAAATTAATACTTATGTCGGTAGGGATTCCCGAACTAAAAGATAGATATAACATTCAAATGAAAGGAAATGATTCGTTACAAGATTATGTTTTAAAAATGCAATTAATAGGAGAACCGTATCGACAACAGGCGGAAAATATTCTTGATTATTTATATTCGATTACCCCTAATGAAGGTGAATCTGCAGAAATTAATTTGCAAATTCAAAAAATGGATCTGAGAAATGCAACTATGAGTTCGGTAGATGACCATACTTATGCAATTATTCCAGAGATCACGGGTGAAGCAAAGAGGATTATAGAGGAGAATAGTCGTAGTAAATATAACATAGAAAGACACACATTCCAAAGTATAATTGAAAATTGTAGTTCTTTAATGACTACTGGAAAGTTTGGATTGCAAGAGTGTCTCAATACTATTAATCAATTGGAATTATTAATTGAAAAGTCCGATGTTCCTGGACAATTACAACATACTCTTGTGATGTTAATAGCATATGCATTGAAAAGTGATGAAATAACAATCGATAAACGATCTGAATTATGCAACATTTGGATAGAGGGTATAGAGAGTATTCTAAATAATGGATCTTTTGTATTTGAGATAAGTCTTGTTAAAATTCTTTTTAAGCAAGTTGAATTTGAATTAGATGACACCGTAAAAAATAAATTGAAACGACAAATGCTTGCTTGCCTTTTGGATAGAGGAGACCAAGGTATAATTTATCGAATTGCAAGTCAATTGAAGGAGTATTTGACACAGAATGAAAGTCTAGCCAAATGTTTTTTTAATACTATTATTGAACTTTCAAAAGATAAAATGGATTGCTATAAATATAATGTTTCTAATCTTAATGCAATTGATAAAGAAATTGATTATCAACCTAATATGAAGAAACCACCTGTTTGGGTAAAGGAAATTTTTAGAGAAAAAAATATAGAGCTTTATCAAAGCAGACGTGAGGAGATTATTGATAAGTTTCTGTTACAAGAATTAGATAATGATTTGTCAGACTGGAATATTGAAGAGTGTGATATTCAAACTTTGTGTTATCTATCGCAGTGTGGTTTGAATTTAGAAAACGCAGATTTTAGATTTCTAATGGGAAAAATATATCCATATATACTTTCTATCGTTTCATGTGTAGAAAACTATCATGAGTATTTGGATGTATACGCTATTAGTGAGGTCAAATCTTTTGTCGAAAAGGAGATGACAAGTAGTCACGACATTTCTCCAGTAATAGACTTGTTATTTTCCTCGCTTGATTATCAGAAAATGAATTCCGATATTTATGAATTGTATGATGATATTTCAAGTTATGTACTGGGCGTATATTTTGATGGATATAACAATGCTGAAGTTAGAAGGCGATGCGAAGAAATTATAAAGTGTATGGAAGACAAAATTAACTCTGTTGACAATGAAAAAGTGAGGAATCGTCTTTATACGATGTTTTTCTTAACTCTGGGAAAATTCCATATGCATGACTGGAATGAACTTCCTACGAGGTATTCATATAGAGATAAAATGTTTTTAAATAAAGTATGGTCTAAATATGGTTGGTATCATTTTAAGAATCTTATATATATAATAGATCAACTGCATATTAAGGAGCTTTTGCCACAGGTTTTGATTCCTTTAAATATATCGCTCGGGAAACTGAAAGCTAATCTATTATATTGTGAAAAACAAGTACAAGAAACTGAAACAATAATCAATAAGATTATTACAAAAGCTTTTTTAGATTTTAATGACGAAATTAAATCCGACAACGACTTAACGAGGGCATTTGAGGAATTTTTACAACTGTTGGTAGAATTTAATATGGAGGAAGCTGCTGTGATACTGGATGAGTTTAGAATACACTAGAAAAAGTGAAAAAAGAAATGATTTGAAATATTTATTTGCATTAAAAGAAAGGTGTTTGGGTATGATAATCATCCTTTGGATATAAACTGGCAACTCTATCGATATGGAACACAAGAGCAGGAAAGATGGATAAAATAACCCTCCCCAAAAAAATAACTTATCTACATAATACGGCATAGAATCAATTTTTATTTTAAGAGAATTGGTAAGCAATAATTGTATATCCTATCTAGAAAGATTAATTTTAGGAGGCGGAATTATATGAGAAGAGGAAAAAAAATGAAACTATACATTCAATTAGAAAATGGCGTTATAAATAATGTCGATGTTGAAGAGAATAACATTTGTAATACTGAAGTTGAAGCAGATACGTTAGACGAAATGCTCCTAAAGTTGGAGAAAGTTGGTGAATTAGACGAAGAAATAGAAAATAAAATTTCAGATTTGTTTGAAAGCGGAGAAGAAAAGGAATCGATAACAACTTACAAAATTAAACATTGGGTTAGCAACCGTTCATTTGGAGAACTGATAGATATGTTTAATTGTGGAGAAATTAGAAAGCCAGCCATGCAAAGGGAGTTTGTATGGGACGCTCAGAAAAGTTCTAGATTGATTGAGTCAATCGTTTTAGGTTTGCCTATACCGCCATTATTTTTGCTAGAAGTAGGAAATAATCAATATGAATTAGTTGATGGTTTTCAAAGATTAACTACAGTTGCAAATTTCGTTAATGGAAATCCTTGGAATAATATTGAATCAGCAAAGAAAAAAACAGTATCAAAGTTATCGGGGAAAATTATAAAAGAATTGATTGGAAAAAGCTTTAAGCAATTGGAACCCGAATATCAAAGAATAATTAAAAGAAGTACAATTCCATTGATTGAATTTAGGCAAATTGGACCAGATGATTACAGTTCGAAATATTTAATTTTTGAAAGAATAAATACTGGATCGGTAAAACTTAATTCCATGCAAATCAGAAAATCACTTGCTTATGGCAATTTTATTATTTCACTTTATAAAGCTGCTGATACTAATAATAAATTAAAAAGTCTTTTTTCGAATAATGCATTAAAAAAGGATGCTCATGTTGAGGCCCTTCTTCGAGTAATTGTAATGTCAGAGATATATTATAGAAATTATCAAGTAGAAAAAGTAGGTATCAAAAACATATTAAATAGTTATTGTGAAAAAAATAAAAACCAAACAATAAGTGAATCTTTCCTATCAGATTTATCAAGAGCCATTGAACTTATGTATTCAATCTTTGGAGATGAAAAATATATTTTTAGGAAAGTAGAAAAAAGCAGTGAAAATAAAATTGTTTTTGCAGGAAATTTAAATATTAGTATTTTAGAAGCTATGTTAGGCGTTGCGATTAATAAAAAGCTTACTGTACACAATGTGGATTCTAAAGAGATTAAGAATAAATATATGGAAAATATGTATGAAATTCTTGAGAATTCATTTAATAATGTGGAAGAAAATCCATTTAGTGTTAGTACCGGAACAATACAGTCAATTCAGAAGAGATTTAAAATATGTGAAACAATACTAGGATGCAAATGAAATGAAGATATATGATTTTGAAGTTGAAGATGAAATTGAAAAGGTTGAAATTTATTTAAAAAATGTTGAAGTTATAAAAAATAGTTTTGCGGATAATACATCAAGATATAGAAGACTATCTTTAGACATAGATTTGGACTTCCCAGTGTTAAGGGACTGTATTGAATCGTATGAAAGAGCCCTTTTGATAGGGGTATATACTTATGCAGAGCAGCTTGTAAAAAATTTTTATTATCAATTATTGGAAAAAGATAGTGCGCAGAATATATATATTAGAAATTTTATTAATAAAAAACTTGACACACAGAAATTTTCACCGAATGTTAGTTATGAAGTTTTAGAGAATAGTATTAAAAATGAGTTGGGAACAGATTTTAGATTTATTATTAATAAAAACAGAGAAGAAATTTTAAAATACAATGATCTTATTAAAGATAGGCATAGATATGCACACAGAGGAATATATCAATCAAGTTTTGAACAATATAGAGATGTAATAAAAGTAGAAAAATATATTACAGCTGAATTAGTAATGATAGTTAATCATGGAATGGATTATAGAATTCATTATCAAAATTGTTGGAAATATATTGTGGATCAACTTACCAAATGTTGTGGGTTATACAAAGAATTAAAAAATAATAACAATAAAGAATTAAAGAAAAAATTTATTAGTGAGTTAAAAGATTTACGAAACAAAACAAGAGAATTTTTACGAAACTATAATGATTATATAGATAAAGGTAAATTGTTAAATGAAATAAAAATACAATTGGAGAGAATGAATACTATGGATTTGCGTCGTATCTCCTCTTTTGCATTAATAGAAGACTTAGAAGATGCAATTAAAACAAGTAAAATAATTTATTTGAAAAATTAATTATAGATACGAATTCATAGTGAAATAACAACGAATCATAAAGACATTTAGTATTTTTAGATTAGAAACTGACATATCGGATAGTATTTAAATCAAAAAATCTTACAGTAATTGAAAAATAATAGGTAACTTTGGAATCATGGGAACCATGGGAACAACGTAAAAGGTGTAATGCAGAAGCTTTTTGGTCAAGAAGTACGACTCAAGTCATCACATTCTAAAATTTTTGATAGTTTTTCAAGGGCGTTCAGTGTGATATTTTTATTCTTTTTCAGAGAATTCAAAGTTTTATTATCGATACCGCTTTTCCAAAGTTGGTATTGAGTAATACTTTTTTCTTTCATGGTTTCCCACAGTGGACTAAAATCAATAATATTGAACACTCCTTTCTGTTTAAAGATTATTTAATTATAGGAGCTACCGTTGAAAAACAATATTGTGGCGATACTCACAATGTTATATAATAAATATGTGAACGGGAGGTTCCTCTTATGTATAATAGAATACATAAGAGACTTTGTAATTTTAATTTGCTTATTGAGACAGTTGAATTCGCAGATGAACAATTAGCAGCAATAGATTATCAAATTCCCATGATACAAGAGATTTATGATTCTGTTCTGGATCGTTGTATGGAACTGGGAACGGTTGCAAATGATTTGTTCAATAGAATGTTACTTGAATTGTCGGATTTTATGTTAGTTTATGCCCAAAAGATAGAAGATGAAATGAACGAGAAATATGCAGATATAGATATACAGGAATCTTCCCAGGAAGAATTAGATGTTGGCTGGGAAGATTTATGTCGAAGAATCCTAGAAAAATACGGGGAAGATGTAGTATAAAAATGTGTTTTCAATCATAAGTTGAATATGGATAATGTGCATTCAGTTTGTAACTGGATGTTTTTTTTATGCCTTATTTTAAAAATACTGTCTCCAGACACTGTAAAACTGCCAGATTTCTTTTCCGTTAGTGAGGAGATTTTTATATCATAAAAATATTTCCTCAATAGGTTGTATAAGTTCCTTCAGACAATTGGATAAGTAGAGGGATTATTTTTAACGCTTAGAGAGGTATGTTCGTCAACTATAGAGTGAGCCGCTCGCTGGCTTGAGTTTGAGCCACCCTGTGATGGCCAGAAAGTGAGCCACCTCTACTTCCTGGCTTCTTTGGTTTTGGCCAGCCGATACGATTCTCCGTTCATATCCAGTACATAAGACTGAAATGTCAGACGATCGATCATAGCGGCTACCATGGCTGTGTTCTCAAAAAGGGTTGTCCACTCAGAGAACGGCAGGTTTGTTGTTACTATAATACTGCCGCGTTCGCTCCTGTCAGCAATGATCTTAAACAGAAGTTCTGACTGGTAGCGGTCAAAACTGACATATCCCATTTCATCCAGTATCAGCAGATCCGCCTTCTGGATCCGCTTTTCCAGTTTGCCCAGGGAGTAGTTGTCCCGGGCTTCGGAAAGTTCCGTTGAAAGAGAGTATGCATTTTTGAACAGGACTGACATTCCCATGGAGCATGCTTTCAGTCCCAGTCCGATTGCCATATGTGTTTTACCCCGACCTGGATTGCCCAGCATTGTAATATTTCTGCGATCCCTAATAAACTTACAGCTTGCCAGCTCGTTTATAAAGATTTCGTTTATGGAACCACTGTAGCGTGACAGATCCAGTTCTTCCAATGTTTTGGTAAATGGAAATCCCGCTCTCTTGAGACGGCGCAGATTTTGATTTTCCTGCCTTTGCTCATACTCTGTTTTCATTAATGAAAGTGGGATCTCACCCATATCGGAATCCGGAGAAAGCTGACGGAGTACTTCTTTATAAGTGGTAAATGTCGGAATCTTAAGCAGCTTCGCATACATCCGGATCTGTTCTTCAATGAATGATGCGTTCATTGGCTGTTCACCTCCTCTCTGCGACTCAGTTGGTCGTATTGTCGGAGATCAACCGAAAGGATTTTTACCGGATCCTGGATCTGGGGCTTCGTCCTGTCAACGAAATCATGAAGAATACTGACCATTCTGGAATAATCACCGCTGTTTTTACGAAGTTCCTCCAGAACTTCTGGCGGAACATTCTGTTTCACAGGCGCGGCGTCAGGAATCGCCTGTCGCCGTTCTTCAAGAAGCGGCATATAGTGTTCCAGATGGTAAATACTCTGATGTTTCCCGTAACACCGGGTATGTACTGCGATCAATGCTCCTTTATAGTAGATCTCTACTGTTTCAGGATATCCTTTGACTCCTACCACTCTGCCAGTATATTGGACCGGAACGGAATAACTGTTCGTCCGAAACCTGGCAGTGGAAAAAGCATTCACTCTGACGTTTGCGCTTTTGGCAGTTTCAAATCTGTACCCGGGGAGAGGATGGAACATGGAACGTTCCTCAGCCATCATTACTCCTACTTTATCGGTTTTTCCCTTGATCTGGTGTGCTTCATATTTCATGCAGCGTTCCAAAAGGAGTGTATCCAGTCCGGAAATATCAGGAGCATAGGGAACAGGGACAAGAATGTTTCTGCGGGCCCATCCCACTAATCCTTCTACCAGTCCCTTTTCATGTCCTTCCGCAGGATTACAGAAAAGGGCAGAAAAACTGTAGTGAGCCGCAAGAGCAGTATATCCTTTCTGCGCCTGCGCATGTTTCCCAAATCCATCTTTTACAGCAACTGATATTGTCAATATTAGTTGACACATTTTTCTCAAGGATATCACTATCTATGCC
>OGYQ01001536.1_pt1 | contig 11419 bp, 11 predicted proteins | sample 1576641 | NCBI WGS metagenome assembly OGYQ01 (sample SAMEA3541476, study PRJEB24748) | human gut metagenome | biome: human gut; feature: human-associated habitat; material: faeces | place: China | collected 2012
TTAAAAAAGCATTTATAAATAAAGGGAAACCCTCTACCGTCATCTTTACGACCCAAGTTTTCTCTTCATTTGTATACCTTTTATGTTCTCTAAATGCCACGACACTCTGATAATACCTAAAGGTGTAAACAAAAAAACATACTATGTACACCGCGATCAAAACAATGCTCGACCAGACAAGGCTGTGAGAAATAGCAAGTCCGATTCCAAACCCGAAAACAGCCGCAACAATCCTAAATGTTAATGCTTTTCCTGCTAGGTCAAGCCTTTCTTTAAGTTGGAACCATCCTTCATACACATCAGCCAAAGAGTCTACTGCCCGGAACACACACATAAGCAGTACGACCAAAGCTTTCTCTCCGGTATACCCTCGTATTACTATATAGGCACAGCTACACACGAGCATAATCCCAATCGTAATATAACGATAAATTAAATACTGCTCAAAGCAAAAAACCCCCGTTACATCTGTTGCTTGATACATACGTATCTGAAAGGTTGCAATAGTGACCATTAGCTGACTAATCGACCATGCAATACTAAAGATATCTGCCTCTTTGTCGTCCAACAGACGGATAACAATCATCAGTACAATAACTGAAAGAAGAGCATTCCCAATATTTCCCACTATATTCCATATATATACTGATTTTTCACTCGGTCGTTCATTTATATTCTTCATCGGCACCCCTTAGCCAATCGTATTGTCAGTTTTTTTCTCCAAAACCACTTTCCTTGTTACAAAATTATACACCATCACCACCGCTGTAGCCCCAATCTTGGATATCATATAGAAAATCCCCAGTATATCCACACAGAACCACATCAGCAGCTGATTGATCCCCAGTCCGATCACACTAAGCGCCACGAAAACGACAAATTCTTTGACCCTGTTTCCGTTCTCAGTCTCAAACACATACGTCAGGCTCAGGATATAATTGACAATCACAGATACTGTGAAAGATATTCCTGATGACAAAAGATAGTGCACACTGGCAATCTCTGTCAGGAAAACCATAATCCCATAGTCTATAAAAAAACATAAAAAGCCAACAAGGCCAAACTTTATGATCTGTGCTATCAGCTTCTTCATTACATCACCTTTTCTGATAATGTCCCTGGCCGATCAGTTCTCTAATAGAATTCACAACCAATTCTTTATCTTCTTTGTATGTAACACCGAACCATTTATCCTGGGACTGAAGCACCTTTACTTCTACCTTGTCTTTTTTCAGCAGATCTCCGATAATCGTGGGCAGAAGATACTCTGCTTTGAATTCCTCCGGCTGTGTGCTTTTCAGAAAATCGTCAAACCCATTCTCCAGGATTTCAAAAAAGTCCGGAGTCATCCCCCACATGTTCATAGAGACTTCCGATTCAACGTCAATCTCCTCTCTCCCGTCTTCCTTTTGAACAGCGGCGCCCTCCTGCGTTTTAACGATATTGTGTGTCTCTACAATATCTGTAAGCATGTGGGATTCATCGACTCTGCATATTCCCCTGGTCACACCGCCATTGTCGCTGAGTGTATTTTTCAGGATGAACCCAACCATGCACACCGGCAGCTTGTCTGAATGGAGATCTTTTTTCATCTCCTGAAGATAGCTATATGCCTCTTTATACGCCTCTTTTCCATAGTAATCATCCGCGTTGATCACAAGGAACGGCTCATGTACCAGGTCTTTGCAGCAAAGGATAGCCTGTCCGGTTCCCCAGGGCTTTGTCCTTCCCTGAAACTTATCTTTATACTCTTCCGGGATATCATCCAGCTCCTGAAATGCATAGACAGTCTCCACCTGCTTTTCAATGCGCTTTCCTATAATCTCTTTGAAATCTTTCTCCAGATCCTTTCGGATCACAAACACAACTTTATCAAACCCGGCTTCAAGGGCATCATATATGGAATAATCCATGATAATCTCTCCGTTTGGCCCTACCGGCTCCAGTTGCTTGATCCCTCCGCCAAAGCGGCTTCCTATTCCAGCGGCCATAATGACCAGAGTAGCTTTTCCCATAGCATACTTCTCCTTATATCATAAACTTGTAGTATTATAACGCAAAATACTGTCATTTTCAACCCAGTGGCAGCTGCCATCTTGTCATCTTATCGGAAACATAGTATGATACTATTTATAATCAACCAGAACTCTACAGAAAGGAACGCAGGATATGTCAGAGCTTCTTTCTCTTATTGTCCCCTGCTGCAACGAGCAGGAGGCACTTCCTTTTTTTAATAAAGAGATCTGCAAAGTTGCCGCAAAAATGAAGGAACAATACAACGTAGATTTCGAATTTTTATTTGTCAACGATGGTTCAAAAGATCATACCCTTGACATCCTCAGAGAGATGGCTTCCAGAGATCCACGGGTAAAATATATCTCTTTTTCACGTAATTTCGGCAAGGAGAGCGCCATCTATGCCGGTCTGGAAAATGCTTCCGGCGATTACATATCACTCATCGATGCCGACCTGCAGGATCCGCCCGCCTTGCTCCTGCAGATGTACGAGCTGATCCAGAGCAGAGAATATGACTGCGTCGGTACGAGGAGGGTGACCCGGAAGGGTTAACCTCGCATCCGCTCCTTCTTTGCCCGCTGTTTTTACCGTATTATAAATAAAATATCCAATGTTGATGTCGTGGACGGAGCCCGGGATTTCCGTCTCATGACGCGCCAGATGGCGGACTCCATCCTCTCCCTGCGTGAGTACAACCGTTTCTCAAAGGGGATCTTTGGCTGGGTCGGCTTTCGGACAAAATGGCTGGAATACGAAAATGTAGAGCGCGTTGCCGGTTCCACAAAGTGGTCATTCTGGAAGCTGTTTCTGTACTCTCTGGACGGGATCACAGCTTTTTCCACCACTCCCCTCTCCATTGCATCAGCTTTTGGAATGCTGTTCCTATTCATTGCATTTGTTTTAATTCTGATCATCATATGGAAAACGCTTGTGTTTGGTGAACCGGTGGCCGGATACCCTTCCACAATGTGTGTTATGTTTTTCATAGGCGGTCTTCAGCTTTTCAGTATCGGTATTCTTGGCCAGTACTTGTCAAAAGCCTACCTGGAAGTCAAGCGCAGACCCATCTATATTGTGCAGGAAACGAATATCGAAGCAGTTAAAAAGGGTTAAGGAATTTCCATTCCTCAACCCTCTTTTTTTATAATAATGAATTATAATTCAGTATGATCCCCGCAGAGCACAGATAGATCAAAGCCAGGACTAACAGCACCGTTGCCTGTTTGTTCTTAAAATTCCATTTGGACAAAAGCACCGCCACACATCCCAGGAAGAGCACATCCATCACCCACGACGTACGTTCTCCTGATGTATGAATAGTCGGCGAAAAACCGATGACAGCCTTCGTCGCCAGTGCCGCCAGATAAATCCCCGACACAAGCAGGAACCGTATATCTTTTCCAAACAGGATCAAAAAGCAGAGAAGGACTATGCCGCACACAAGGATCAGCCCCAAGCCTTCCGCAGTGCTCAGATTCAAAAAAGGATGATCACTTCCAAGAAGCCTTCTCACTTCAGTAAAGATCAGCATCACGCAGGCGGGAACAACTGCCAGCACACGGTATGTCCACTTTTTGTGAGTCTGCCAGATCAGTACCGCCAGCAAGAATGTCATAACAAGAAAGCCTGTATTTTCCTGAACAAAGATCGACTTAATTGTCACCGAAACTCCAAGTTCTGTTTTTTTCAGAATGGAGTATGACGCAAATTCAGGAAGCCATTTTGCTGTTTCAGACGCACTTCTGATTCCATTGCCCGGGCTCAGTAAAATATATAAAAGGCACAGCACCGAGAGAAGGAACTGCATCAGAATATACCGGTACTCTTTCAGGATCAGCCGACCTTTCCCATTCCATATCAGGTAAAGTCCATAACATCCATAGGATGCTGCCATCACAAATGCCATTTGCTCTGAACTCCCCGCAAAAATCAGACAGACTGTATAGACAATCCCCTCTATGATCCGAATCTTTCCCCCATCAATGGATTTCCTGATGGGGTAGACAGCCACCAGACCAAATGCCAGCGGCCACATGTAATTCATAGAAGTGGCAATCCATCCCGCCAGTGACATATAGCTGTATGGCAAGGCCAGAAACATCAACGAAATAAAAAAGCTGTAATATTCTCTGTACTCTCTCTTCTCCAGGAGTTTGGTCAGCGCCGCAGCTCCAATAACTACCACAAAAGAATCCGCAATGCGCCAGACAACTGCCGGAAGAGTCACCATTACCATCAGCACTGCCTCTATCGCCGTGCGTGATGACCAGGTCATGTATCTTTCCGCAAGCCAGGGCAAAAGTGAAAATCCTTCTTCCTGTGAATAGGCGAGAAATACTGTATCATCTCCCCCTATTACATTCAGATCTATTTTCCAATGAATTACCAATTCTGCCAGAAGCAGCAGAACAAAAGGAAGACAATACAGTATTTCCTGTTTCTTTTTCATATTCCCTTACTCTCCCAGCCCGTCCTCAATCGCTTTCACCATGGCAGCCAGAGCTTCCTCCTCATCAGGCCCTTCGCAGATGAGCTCGATCTCATCGCCCTTCTTAATGCAGGCGCCCAGAACACTGAGTACGCTCTTGGCATTGGCCGTGGTGGTGTCATGCTGGAATGTGACCTTGCAGTTGAACTGTACTGCCGTATTGCAAAAGATACCCGCCGGGCGAAGATGCAGTCCTGTCGGATTGTTGATGATCACCTTTTTACTTACCATAATACTTTAACCTCCTGATGATTCATTGTCCGTATCTTCTTCGGCAGTATTGTCTGCCGCTGTTGTTCTCTCCTGAAGAGTGACTGTCACTGTCACGGATGTTTCCACTGTGCAGTCAGCAGCATCCGACGGAAGAGTGATTGTCACAGGCACCTTATAATCCCCTGCCTTTGTACAGTCTTTCAGATCAATACTCACTGCCAGGTCACTGAGCTGCAGACTGTTCAGCTGTTCCTGTGGCCCTCCTATATGAACCTCCAAGTCATCCCCGCTTCCATACCCGGAGATAGTCAGGCTCTCGTCCAGATTATTGACAGTTATGGAGCCCACCGGAATGTCAAAACTTTTCGTGCCTTCCCGTGCGACCCGGGCTGTCACCAATATGTTGTTGCCGTTTTCATCTACCAGCCTTGTATCCTCCGGCAAATAGGGTGTAATATCTACTGTCTGCTCTGTCCTCTGGGAGATAGACGTAATGTCTATGGCATCGGCCGGTATGTGAATACCTTCCAGTGCGTCCAGCACCTTCTCCTCTCCTGCCAGCTGGATCTCCTCCGGAGTCCATGTCACTTCGGAGACCGTGTACCCGTCCGCCGCTGTAACGCCTGATGTATCCACAGTCACTGGTATCCGTGCTGTATGATACAGCGTCACATTAACTTTCACACCTGTTGTTCCCAGATTATTGGCCAGCTGCTCTGCACTGATCTCGTTGTTATCCGAATCATAATAGGTCAGCACAGCATCTATAGAGGAGTCTTCCGAGAGACCGGACACATTGACCTGCGCCACCACTTTGCTGATCCTGTCGATCACAGACTCCGGTCCGTTGACTGTGACGCGCTCCGGATCTGCCTGCACATTACCGAGGACATATCCGTCCCGCACAGTTCCTGTTGTTGTCACCGTAATGGGGAAGGTATCACTCTTATTCTGCTCGATCTTCACCTGGACATTTCTTGGGTTTGCAGTTGCACTTTCAAATTCATAGCCAGGTATCGTGATCTCTATGGGGATCTGGGACTCCAGATACAATTCCCGCATGTCAGCGGTAGCCACGATATTCTCCGCGCTGATCTTCTCCAATACAGACCTTGTGGCAGATACAGTCACGCTGACTGTGTCTGTTCCATCCAGCACCTGATAGGATCTCTGATCCTGAGTCACCACTTCCGCATGTTCAATGGTGACGGGGATACTGTCGAAAGTCTTTGTGTCCACCGGATCATCTATGTTCACCACAAGCAGCCACAGCATAAAAGCGAATAAAAACGCAAGGAGCTTCAGGCCAATATTATTTGTCAGACTTTTTTTCATGACTCAGCCTTCCTTTCCATTTTGCTAATATGCCGTGTGAGTCTCTGCGCTTGTTCTGGATGTCTTCCAGATATTCTCTGAGCTTTTCCCGGGAAATATTCCGGTCCAGAACGCCGCCCTGCGCCACAGATACATATCCTGTCTCCTCAGACACGACGATGACAAGGGCGTCGCTGACTTCGCTGAGCCCCACTGCCGCTCTGTGTCTTGTTCCCAGCTCCTTGCTAAGCCCCATGTTATCGGACAGAGGAAGATAACATGTGGCAGAGACGATCCTGTCATTCCGAATAATAATTGCGCCGTCGTGCAGAGGTGTGTTGTGCTCAAAAATGTTGATAAGCACCTGGCTGGACACGATACAGTCCAGCCGAATACCCGTGCTCTCATACTCTGTCAGCCTGATCGCCTGCTCTACAACGATCAGAGCCCCTGTTTTGGCCTTACCCATAATATAGGAAGCATCAATGATTCCGTCAACAGTGTCCTCGCTGAAGCGTCCTTTGTCCTTTGTGCTGTCAAAAGGCATCACCACACTGATATATTTTCTCTCTCCCAACTTCTCCAGGGCGCGCCGCAGCTCAGGCTGGAACACAACAATCAGAGCCGTGGCAAGAACTGTCAGAGAGTTTCGCACGATCCACAGTATAGTGTGCATCTGAAAAAGATACGCCAGGAAAATGAACACACCAAGAACCAGGATACCCTTGAGCAGCATCCAGGCCTTTGTGTTCTTGATCCATATCATAAGCTGATATACCAGAAATGCAATGATCAGTATCTCGACGATATCTGTCAGATGCATTTCCGGAAAGTAGGCGTTTCTTATATATCTTTCAAAGAATTGCGTAATTCTTGCTTCCATGCGTTCACTTCCCGTCTTTAATCATTCCGCTCCTCTTCGTCCAGATGAAGTTCCTTCTGCAGGCTTCTTGTGAGAAGGAGCTGATCCATATTACCGGTGATCCGGCTTTCTTTTTTCCGGGGAGAACGGGATCTGCCGGCTACGCCGGTTTTATTAGGCTTCTTTTCGCCTTCCTCTTTTGCCCCGGCGCTCTCAGCGCTCTTTCTGCGGATCTCATCTGTATTGATGATCTCCGTCTCCTGGTTCTCCGCGCGCCGGTTGATGCGCTTCACCGTCTTCTCCGGTGCGGCGACCACGATCTTCGGCACCGCTTTCACGTAGTAATAATATTCATCATCTTCATACTGGACACTCTCCGTCCGAGAATAGTCCACAGCAAAGAACAAAAGTTCAAGGATCAGTCCCACGATCACTGCCGCCACATTTCCAAGGATCAGTTCCGGATAGGAGACTTTTACATCCAGCACAGCACTGCCCGCAGCTACGATAACGATGCCCGCGACAGCCCCGGCTGCCGATGCGCTCTTCCATGCATGGCTGACAGACATCCTGCGAATCTGGTACACCAGGAAGAGAGCAATGACAAAGGCAAGGATCATGACGATCATCTCCCTGTTCTGGAACACCTGCTGCAGATACGTCATCACCTGGCTGATCATGCCTTCCGCGCCGCCGCTCTCAAGGGCAGATGCGGAGGTCTTCACATAATCGATCATATAGTACACGACCGTACCGCAGATGACAGGCACCACGCTGGCCGGTGTTCCCACCAGGCCAAACGCCACTGGGATCACATAGGGAATGTGGAACATGAATGCCAGAGGCATCAGAAGGATCACGACCGCAGTCTTCGGACTGAACCGGACATAGAATACAAACATAATAACGAACACCACTGCCGTGACGGCCATGATTCCTAAAGACACAGCCGCCATCTGCACAAGGATCAAAACAGCCGCCGCAAGCACTGTGACGATCATGGGAAGGAACGCACAGATGACCGCCAGCCCCACCGTGATCAGTGGATTGGACAGAAGGCTCATAAAGCCAAGGTCGTGGTTGATCATGTAAAATACAGCCAGAGCCAGTATGAACTGGACACCTTTGTCTATAAACTTTGAATATTTTGCATATACCTGCTGGATCTGGCCCTTTATGACATATAAATTATCCATCGCTATTTATTCTCCTTTTCGTACATTTTCATCAGCTGTAGTAAACCGTGGTTATATCTTTTCATCCGCATTCTCGCATCTCTGTGTTTCCTGTTGGATATCCTGCTGGTGATGATAAATGTAATGATCAGGAGGGCAAGATAGCCGAGGAGGATCACCGCCACAAGCATAATGATCAGAGCCAGCGTCAGTTTCTCCATCCAGCCTGTCATTCCCCAGCCAAGGACCAGGAGCATGGCACAACCGTATCCGATCGTCGTCCAGATAAATGTGGCAATCATTTTCATGCTCACATAATCTTTTTTATAGTAGGCGCTGATCTTCATATCCTCCCTGCCCTCGTTCTGCTCGTAGAGGGCAAGTTTGGTCATCAGCCTGATTTTTCGTTTATCTAACATAATGCACCTCAAAGTGTAAATTTTCTGGTTTTAATCATTATTTTCAGTATAACAAATATCAGTATCCTTGTCCAATACTTACAGTTAAAAAGTAAACTTTTTCAGCCCCCGCTTTTTTCAGTGTCCGGGACGCACTATCCAGGGTACTCCCGGTGGTATATATGTCATCTATAAGGAGGACCTTCTCCCCCGCAAGGGAACGTCCCGTCCACCGGAAAATCCCCCGCACATTCTCTCTTCTGACCGTCGGATCCAGGTTCTTCTGCGGCCTTGTATCCCGCCATCTTACCAGATGGTCTGCGTCCAGAGGAATCTGCAGTTTCCCTGACAGTTTCTCCGCAAGGATCTCTGCCTGGTTAAATCCCCGGCTCCTTCGTTTCTTTCGCCCAAGCGGGATCGGAACGATCAGGGAAATGCCTCTTTTTCTGATATAGCCTTCATAAATCCGGGCCATCTCAGAGGCATAGAACCCTGCGTAAATGCGCCGATTGTGAAATTTAAACTGGTAAATGGACCAGGCCGCCTGCTTCCGGTGCGTCCAGAGAGCCCGGCCTTCGTCAAAGTAGTGGCGCGTACGGCTGCAGTCCCTGCAGAATTCCTCCTGGTCACTGCCAATAGGTTTCCCACACTTTTTGCAGAGTGGCTCCCGGAGGGGACGCACTTCCCGGGCACAGTCCGGGCAGACTTCCCGCTCTGTCACCCGCCCGCATAAGGGGCAGGTGTTTGGGTACAGGAGACGAAGCGCAGCCTCTCCTGCCTTCCTGATAAACTGATTCATTTAACATATATCTTGGCAAAACTCCCGTATTCTCTCATCCAGGCTGGTATTCCGGTCCTGTTCACTGTCGTTTTGTATCATGCTCTGGAATACCGTCTCACTCCCCACAATGGTCACACACTTCCGGGCCCTTGTCACCGCCGTGTAAAGCAGATTCCTGTTGTACAGCTGCCTGGGGCCGGAAAGAAGAGGGATGACCGCAGCCGGATACTCGCTTCCCTGGGATTTATGTATCGTGATGGCGTAGGCCAGTTCCAGCTCGTCCAGCATCTGGAAAGGATATGTCACCACTCTGTGCTCATCATACTCAACGGCCAGTGTCTCCTCGTAGCTGTTGATAGACTTCACGATCCCCATATCCCCGTTGAAAACCCCCACGCCCTTGTCAATGGTCATACCGTACCTGGTAGAGATCTCCCACTCCAGCTGGTAATTGTTTTTGATCTGCATCACCTTGTCGCCCACCCGGAATTTCTTTTCTCCATACTCCTTCTCTGCCTTGGACGGATCCGGCGGATTTAAGTATTCCTGCAGGATCTTATTCAGCCTCTCCACCCCAAGCAGTCCTTTTCTCATGGGCGTCAGCACCTGGATATCATATGTGGAGGCTCCCACATATTTAGGAAGCTTTTTCTGGATCAGCGTGAGAGTCACGCTGATGATGGTATTGGCGTCCTGCCGCTTGAGGAAAAAGAAATCCTGACTCTTGTTGTCCAACACCACCTGCTCTCCCCGGTTGATCTTGTGGGCATTTACCACGATATCGCTCTCCCCGGCCTGTCGGAAGATCCTGGTCAGCTCCACCACGGCAAAGGCTTTCGAGGCGATCATGTCTTTCAGCACGCTCCCCGGTCCCACGGAGGGCAGCTGGTTCACATCCCCCACCAGGATCAGCCGCGTTCCCGGGCACACGGCGCACAGGAGCGCATGCATCAAAGGCAGGTCCACCATGGACATTTCATCGATGATAATAACGTCGGCCTCCAGCGGATTTTCCATATTTCTCTGAAATCCTGTCCCGGCCCCCTCTTCCTCCGGGTTGCCACTTACTTCCAGCAGCCGGTGGATCGTTTGGGCCTCCCATCCCGTAGCCTCTGTCATCCTCTTTGCCGCCCGCCCGGTGGGCGCAGCCAGCCGTATATCCATGTCCTGGCTGTCAAAATACTGGATCATAGCATTGATGGTGGTGGTCTTTCCGGTTCCCGGGCCTCCGGTCAGGATCATCACGCCTCTTCCCACCGCCTCTGCCACTGCCTGGCGCTGTCTTTCATCCAGAGGCATATCCATCTGTTTCTCGATGGATGCCAGCCTTTTTGCCACATCCTCTCTGTCTGCTTTCGCGGCAAGATTCAGGTCATGGAGCATTTTTGCTGTGTTCAGCTCCAAATAATAATAGTTGGACGCATAGACCCGCTTTCCGTCGTACCCCTCTTTGAGGACTACTTTTCTCTCCATGGCAAGATCCATGAGATATTTTTCAATATGCTGGATCTCCACTCCCAGAAGCTCTCCTGCCTTCTGAAGGAGCGGTCCCTCCAGAAGATAAATATGCCCCTCGCCCACGCTCTGGAGGAGCGTGTAAAAAATGCCGCTGCGTATCCGGTAGTCAGAGTCGGCGTGGATGCCGATCTTTCTTGCGATCTCATCCGCTGTCTTAAAGCCGACCCCGCTGATGTCATCTGCCATCTGGTAAGGATTTTCTTCCATGACCTGGTACATCCTGTTTCCGTAATAGTCATAGATCTTTGCAGCCAGCGTGGTACTGATCCCATATTTCTGCAGGTAGATCATGGCTCTTCTCATATCCTTCTTCTCTTCGATCTGCTCCGCTATCTCACGGGCTTTCCGCTCGCTGATCCCCTTGACCTCTGCCAGGCGCTCCGGCTCCTCCTCGATGATCCGGAACGTGTCCTCCTTAAACCGGCGGACAATACGGCCTGCCAGAGCTGCTCCCAGCCCTTTGACTGCCCCTGATCCCAGATATCTTTCTATGGAGACCAGATCCTCCGGCTCACACACCTCTGAAGTCTGCACATGGAGCTGGACCCCGTACAGGGAGTGGGTCACATATTCTCCTGTCAGTTTCAGCAGCTCTCCCTCGCTGATGTAGTGGAAAGTACCCACGCAGGTCAGCTCCCCGTCCTCGTTATTCAG
>OGYQ01001543.1_pt1 | contig 11347 bp, 9 predicted proteins | sample 1576641 | NCBI WGS metagenome assembly OGYQ01 (sample SAMEA3541476, study PRJEB24748) | human gut metagenome | biome: human gut; feature: human-associated habitat; material: faeces | place: China | collected 2012
ATGATTAAATTCTTTTCCATAACCAGCTTTAGTAATCAAATCACGAGCAGTTTTATCAATATCACAAAGTCTTACACCTGGTTTAATCATAGCTTCAGCAGCTTCATTGGCTTTTTTAACTAATTCATAAACTTCTCTTTGTTTATCAGAAACTTCTTTATAGAAAACAGTTCTTGTCATATCACTGCAATATCCTTGATAAATACCACCCATATCAATGACAATGCTGTCGCCTGGTTTGAGTTTTGAATCATCACATCCATGATGTCCATCTGCCCCGTTAGGTCCATCGCCCACAATCGGATCACAAGCCTTCCCACTGCATCCTAATGATTGAAAAATACCATCCAGCTGATGTCCAACTTCCTTTTCCGTCAATGTTCCTTTGGCACATAACTGAATCACCAGATCAATAGCCTGATCATTTAATTGACTCGCTTTACGCATAAGTTCAATTTCTTCTTCATCTTTATGCATACGGACATAATCAACACAGACTGAACCTAGTTCAAAACAACATTCTTCGTTAGCCAGTTCCATAACTCTCATTAAGAATCTAGCTTCCCAGTTTTTATCTACACCTACACAATGAGCATCTTTTAAAACTTCAGCAATTTTAGCTGGTCCATCTTCTGTATCATCATACCAGATAATATTTAAATCTAATTGTTGATCTAAATAAAACAAATGATTTAAGAACAATGTATGATTTCCATCTAATGATAAAACCAATGCATACATTCTTTCTCCTGGATGATTATCATAACCAATCAAATAATTGATAGAGCTAGGATCACTGATAATCAAATGATCCATTCCTCTTTGACTCATTTCATTTAAAACATTATTCAGTCTTGTCTGATTCATATTCTTTCACCCCGATTCCTAATTCTTCTAATTGTGCATCTGCCACTGGTGTCGGTGCTTTTGACATTGGACAAGTTGCACTTGTATTTTTAGGAAAGGCAATGACATCTCTTAAAGAATCACAACCGCAAAGTAACATGGCAATTCTATCTAACCCTAAAGCAAATCCTCCATGTGGTGGTGTTCCATATTGTAATCCTTCTACAAACCATCCAAATTGCGCATCAATTTGTTCTTGAGTGAATCCTAAAGCTTTAAATGCTCTTTCTTGAACATTTTGATCATAAATTCTTTGTGATCCTCCACCTAATTCATAACCATTTAAAACAATATCATAAGCATCAGCTAAGCAATGTTCTGGATCAGTTTCTAATTTATCTAAATCTTCATCTTTTGGTTTTGTGAATGGATGATGTTTTGCATAATATCTTTGTGTTTCATCATTATATTGCTGGTTTCCAGCGTCGGCTTCTCAACGGTAACAGCAATGTTAGCCGGACCGCCTGCTTCCAGTGACGCCTCATTCAACAGATTGATCGCGTATACGGAAGTCTTGATTGCCGCCGGATGCGGATTGAATACTACAGTGTTTCCGCCTGCCAGCATACCCATGGTATTACATAAAATTGTCTCACTCGGGTTAGTACAGGGGGTGATTGCGCCAATAACGCCGAACGGTCCCATTTCAATCAGAGTCAGTCCTCTGTCTCCTGACCATGCGGTGGTGGTGATATCCTCTGTTCCCGGTGTCTTATCAGCTACAAGATGATGTTTTAAAATCTTGTCGCCCACATTGCCCATGCCTGTTTCGTCCACGCCCATGCGTGCGAGGATTTCCGCATTCTCATGGATCTTTTTGCGGATACAGGTAATGATCTTTTCTCTCTGATCCATGGACATCTTTCTAACGGTCTGCTGTGCTGTCTTGGCTGCTTCAATCGCCTGGTTCATATCTTTGAACACACCCAGTTTACCGCTGTTATCGGAAGCGATCTGCATCTTTGCCATCACTTCCTGCACAATATCCTGTACCATGCTTTCACTAATCGGCATGAGAATTACCTCCCTTTTCTGACTCAGTCAGAAATTATTTGTTCAGACCAAGCTGAGCCATAACCTGCTTCGTGATCTGTGCTACCAGCTCTGCCTCATTTCCCTCTGTCTTTGTGCCGCAGGAGCATCCTCCGTCACATGCATGGCATCCATGTCCTTCGCCATTTAACTCTTTGCAGAGGTTTGCCGGATGTTTGCCCGGAAGTCCCATCTTTCTTCTGATCTCATAGAGCTTAGCGATCTGCTCTTTATCGAACTCCTTCGGTCCGCCGAGCATCTTGGATTTGTACAGAAGCTCTGCATAGAACTCTACGGATTCCATCTTCATGTATGCAGCCAGCAGGTCTGTAGACCATGTCAGTGCGCCGTGATTCTCCAGGAGAACTGCATCATAGTACGGTAAGTACTTCTCTACAGCATCCGGAATCTCTGTTGTGGACGGTGTGCCGTACTCAGCGATCGGTACGCATCCCAGAGCGATAACTGCTTCCGGCATGATCGGCTGTGTCAGCGGAATGCCTGCAATTGCAAAGCTTGTCGCGAAGGTCGGATGAGCATGTACGACTGCTCCTACATCCGGTCTCTTCTCATAAACTCTCATGTGCATCTTGATCTCAGAGGAAGGTCTGAATCCGGAATTTGCCTGGATAACATTACCTTTAGCGTCTACCTTGCAGATAAATTCCGGTGTCATGAATCCTTTGGATACACCTGTCGGTGTGCAGAGGAACTCATTGTCATTGAGCTTTACGGAAATATTTCCGTCATTTGCTGCTACCATGTTGCGGTTGTAGATTCTTCTTCCAATGTCGCAGATCTGTTTTTTGATTTCATACTCGTTTACCATGCTTCCTTTTCCTCCTTAGATTAAGCATTGTGTATTAACAACCCGGTTCTGTCTCAGTAAAATCCGAAAACCGGATGGTTGTTCCGTATGTGATTATACGCCATCCAACAGGAATAGTCAACCATTACATGTTGGATTGTGTTGATTTAATGCGGTTTGGTATGTTGTTTTTATTGTTTTTCAGATTTCAGCATTGTCTGGCAACCCTACCTGCTCCACATTTATATTTGCATTATACTCCTTTTTCTCTCCGGCGTCAACAAAAAACAACATTATTTATTGTTGGTTTTTTGTGGTTTTTACTTGCTTTTTCCACATAAAATGTGGTTTTTTTAATTTCACAGCCTTACCAGTGTGGGATTTATTGGTTTTTATCTTTTCCTTTTCTTGACACACAGCTATTTTTATAGCATACTTTTAGTAAGAATTTCTAAGAATTTCTGAAAAAAACCGAAAGGAGACCTGAATTTTATGTATGTTTCGGATATGCACACGCACTCCATCGCCAGCGGCCATGGGACTTCGGATACCATCGCGAAAATGGCAAAAACCGCAAAAGCGCACAGAATGCGGCTTCTCGGCATCACAGATCACGGTCCTGCGACGATGGGTTCTGCCAAAGAGGCATATTTTAAGAGTCTTACAATGGCGCCCCGATGGCGCTGCGGCGTAGAAATTCTCTACGGAATAGAACTGAATATACTGAATCAAAACGGAAAAGTAGATCTTCCCCAGGAGATCCTTTCACGGCTCGACTATGCAGTCGCAAGCATGCACTCACAGAATCTCATACACGGGGATATCTGTCAAAACACGACAGGATATTTAAATGTAATGAAAAATCCGAAAGTAAAGATTTTAGGTCATATAGACACGCCCAGCTTCCCGGCAGACATTGAGGAGCTCGTCGGATGCGCCCCCAACCATCATGTCCTTATAGAGCTCAACGAGGCTTCACTGGCTCCCGGCGGCATACGTACCCCAAATCCGGAGGGCAGTGTGCGCATTGTACTCGCGGCAAAGAAATATCATACTCCTCTGCTTCTTTCCAGCGACAGTCACGGAGCAGCGCATGTCGGAGATTTTACATACTGCATAAAACTGCTGCGCGCCCTGGAATTTCCGGAACAGCTTATCATAAACAATCAGACCGAACATCTGAAATCTTTTCTGAAGGAAGCTCTGTAAGCAAAACGTTCCGTGAAGAGTTTTTTCTCTTCCCGGAACGTTTTCATCCGCCGCCAGGCAGGCGGCATGCTCAATGCTTTCCGTTCAGTGTCCGCGGCATCATCCCCGTCACCGTAATGATACGGTCCGAATCCGCAATATAGCTGATATTGAACGAGCTTCCGTCCTCCAGTGTCCAGCCTATCGCCGTGCTTTTTTCTTCTATGATCTGATCAATCATTTCATCCGTATTCTTCGCCCAGAGTTCGCTGTTCAGATCAGTATCCGGAAGATATTTCTTTCCCCATCCGAGGACAGTCTCCAAAATCTCTCTGTCCGTCTCCTCTGTCTTTGAGAGAAACATGAGCCTGATCCCGATCAGATTATCCTCCATCTCAAAAGATACCTTACCTTCGCATCCTTCCGGCAGGCCTTCCACCGCATCGTCTGCGACAAATCTGGTATCCTCCTGAATGGAAATCATATCTTCCTTTATCGTCAGTTTGTCCATAATCTCTTCCTGCGTATCTCCCCAGGAGAGCACACCGGGTTTTATTCCTCCATCACACTGGAAATATGTATCCATGAAGGAATCCGGAGTCTCGCTTTTTCTGCCGCAGGCACAGATGCCAAAGACTGCACACAGAATCAGACACCATACAGCTATTCTTTTTTTCATACCCAAATCGCCTCCTTACTATTAATAAAATTTAAAATCATTCTGTCCTCCGGCAGAATCCCTGCCTGTTATCTTTATTTTATGTGTTCACCAAATGATTTTCAAGGGATCTTCAGAAAAAAAGACAGACATATCTGCCTGTCCGCAGCATGTCTGTCCTCATCTTTTTTATTTTGTAATTGTTCCGTCTAAATCCCACAGATCTTCCCAGCTCCTGGCGCCTTTCCATAAGAAAACCTGTCCTTTGATCAGGCGGCAGTTCTTATCCGCAAGGCGGATCCGCTCCATTTCCGCATCTGTCAGCGGGTCTTCTGCGGCGCACTGCAGATTGCTGATGTACTGCGGTTCCTTTACAGAAAACGGAATCGGAATCTGTCCTCTCTGAACTGCCCATTTCAGACAGATAACTGCAGGATGAACATGATGTGCCTCTGCAATCTCCACGAGCTCCGGCATCTGGGTATCTGCCACATCCTCTGCCGTCCGATCGCGTTCCGGACGGGACGGAGAACCGATCGGGCAGTAACCGATAGGCTGGATTTCATGTTTCACAGCATAATCAAATAACTCCGGCTGCTGGAAGGACGGATGCAGTTCCATCTCCAGTGCCGCCGGCTGAATTTCACACAGCGGAAGTACAGCCTCCAGTTTGGGAATTGTCATATTTGACATACCAATGTGTTTAACAAGTCCCATGCGGACCAGCTCCTCGCACTGTCTCCAGGTTGTCATAAACTCTTCCACGGAAAACGGCTTGGAATCCGGATTCCTGGAATCTCCGTCACACCCGGGAGCATGATAATTCGGGAACGGCCAGTGAACAAAATACAGATCAATATAGGAAAGTCCCAGATCCTTCAGGCTCTGGCGGCAGGATTCCAGCACTTTTCCCTCTCCATGCATATCGTTCCATACCTTGCTTGTGATAAACAGTTCCTCTCTTCTTACTACACTGTCATCAAAGAGATTCTTCAGAACTTCTCCGATCTGCGCCTCATTCTGATACACAGCCGCGCAGTCAATCAGGCGATAGCCGCACTGCACCGCTCCGTATACGGCATTCGCAACCTGATCAGCGGAATATTTATCCGACCCAAATGTTCCGAGGCCTACTGCGGGCATTTCTGCTCCGGTATACAGCCTTCTTTTGGGAATTATTTCAGGATTTACCCCTCTACCCATAACGCAGCTCCTCCTTTTTATCTCTCGTTCTGATCGCCGAATACTACAGCGACCTTTCCGCATTTTCCGCTCGCCATAAGCTGATATGCCTCTCCCGCCTTATCCATCGGAAATTCATCTGTGATCAGATCTTCCCGGATGATGGCAATAACGACGCCGGCGGGACCGATGTTTTTTTGCACGCCTCCGTAGATCAGGCCGTATTTTGTCACATCTACCGGCTCAGAGAGGAAGCAGGAGGACACATCTGCCACCAGTGTCTTTCCCTTTGTGTTGGGCAGGGTCTTGAATTTTGTACCGTAGATGGTGTTGTTCTCACATATGTACACATAGTCCGCATCCGGGGATACAGGCAGATCCGAGCAGTCCGGAATATAGGAAAATGTCTTGTCTTCCGATGAGGCGATCTTATTCACTTTCCCGTACTTCTGGGCCTCCTGGCACGCCTTTTTCGCCCACTGTCCGGTGACAATGTAATCCGCCACCCTGTTCTTCATCAAATTCATGGGGATCATGGCAAACTGCTGGGATGCCCCTCCCTGCAGGAAGAGGACCTTGTAATTGTCAGGAATATGCATCAGCTCCCGCAGGTCCGCCTCTGCCTCCTGGATGATCCCGGCAAAAGCCTTTGAGCGGTGACTCATTTCCATCACGGACATCCCCGTTCCCCTGTAATCTAACATCTCGTCTGCTGCTTCCTGTAACACTGCCTCCGGCAAAACTGCCGGACCCGCTGAAAAATTGTATACTCTGCTCATCATCGTTCCTGCCTTTCTGTGATTGTTTTATGCTGTTTACTTTTTGACCGGACGCTTATGCGTCTGCCTCTTTTTCATTCAGATCCTTTTCATCAAAGGCCTCGCTGATCGCAGCGCCGGGCGCTACCATCGGCCATACCTTATCATCACTGTCGATCTGACAGTCGATCACCACCGGCCCGTTCATAGAAAGCGCCTTTGCAAACGCTTCTTTAAACTCTTCTCTTGTGGATACACGTATTCCGGCTGCACCCATGGCTTCTGCAAGTTTTACAAAATCCACAGAATCGTTCAGCACCGTTGCGGAATACCGGCCGCCATAGAAAAGGTTCTGCCACTGGCGTACCATGCCCAGCACGTGATTGTTGACCACGACCTGAATAACCGGAATCTGGTAGCGGGCCGCTGTTGCGATTTCATTCATGTTCATACGGAAGCACCCGTCTCCTGCAATGTTTACGACTGTTTTTTCCGGGCGTCCCGTCTTGGCGCCAAGGGCCGCGCCCAGGCCATATCCCATAGTTCCAAGTCCGCCTGATGTCAGAAGTGTTCTTGGCTTTGTATATTTATAATACTGAGCCGCCCACATCTGATGCTGCCCCACCTCGGTCACGATCAGGGCGTCACCTTTTGTCTGGCGATAAATCTCTTCCACTACATAAGGGCCGGTCAACAGTTCCGGGTGGTAGGTCAGAGGATATTTCTCCTTATATTCGCTGATCCTCTGGATCCAGGATTTGTGCTCCTGCTGATCCAGTCTGCTGTTTAGGATCTTGAGGATTTCTTTGATATCTCCCACAACGCCTTCTGTGATCAGCACATTTTTATTCATCTCCGCCACATCAATATCGAACTGGAGGATCTTTGCATTTTTCGCAAATTTCTTTGCATTTCCGGTGACACGGTCGCTAAATCTCGCTCCCACCACGATCAAAAGATCACATTCGCTGACTCCATAATTGGATGTTTTGGTGCCGTGCATCCCGAGCATCCCTGTGTATAAGGGGTCTGTTCCCGGAAAGGCTCCTTTTCCCATCAGAGAATCTGTAACCGGAGCATCCACCTTCTTCACGAAAGTATAAAGTTCTTCGCTGGCTCCTGAGAGCACTGCACCGCCGCCCACAAAAATATACGGTTTTTCAGATTCTTTGATCAGTTTTATTGCAGTCTCGATATCCTCCTCGCAGATATCTTTTCCCGAATACACCGGCTGAATCTCCTGCCGCTGGTATTCTGCTTTATTGGAGGTGACATCCTTAGGGATATCCACCAGCACCGGACCGGGACGGTCCTTCTTTGCTATCACAAATGCTTTGCGGATCGTATCCGCCAGCTGTTCTACATCCTTTACAATAAAATTATGCTTGGTGATCGGTTGTGTGATTCCGGTAATATCCACTTCCTGGAAGCTGTCTTTTCCCAGCAGGGAAACGCCCACATTACAGGTAATGGCTACGATAGGGATGGAATCCATATATGCGGTGGCAATCCCCGTCACCAGATTGGTAGCTCCCGGTCCGCTGGTGGCCAGGCATACGCCCACTTTTCCCGTGGCTCTTGCGTATCCGTCCGCCGCGTGGGATGCTCCCTGTTCATGAGAAGTCAGGATATGGCGGATCTCATCCTGATGCTTATACAGCTCGTCATATACATTCAGGATAGATCCTCCCGGATATCCGAACACGGTATCCACACCCTGTTCCTTCAGACATTCTATTACAATTTCTGCTCCTGTCAACTGCATACCTTATCTACTCCTGTTCTTACGATATTCCTTATTTGTTCCCCGGCACCTCCAGGATCGCGCCGCGGTTTCCGGATGTTACCATTGCCGCATAGCGTGCCAGGTACCCGGTGGTCACCTTTGGCTCTCTTGGCTGCCAGTTCTCTTTTCTCTTTGCCAGTTCTTCCTCGGATACATCCAGTTCCAGAGAAAGACTCGGAATATCAATCTTGATGATATCTCCTTCTTCTACCAGTGCGATTGGTCCGCCCACTGCTGCTTCCGGTGATACGTGTCCAATGGAAGCTCCCCTGGACGCTCCGCTGAACCGTCCGTCTGTGATCAGTGCTACGCTGGAGCCAAGGCCCATACCTGCGATCGAGGAGGTTGGATTTAACATTTCCCTCATGCCCGGGCCTCCTTTTGGCCCTTCATAGCGGATCACGACTACATCGCCCGGATTGATCTTTCCGCCCTTGATAGCTTCAATGGCATCCTCCTCGCAGTCAAAGACTCTGGCCGGTCCTTCATGCACCAGCATCTCGTCTACCACAGCGGAACGTTTTACCACGCTTCCGTCCGGAGCCAGGTTACCCTTCAGCACAGCCAGGCCGCCTGTCGGTGTATAAGGATTGTCGATCGGCCGGATTACCTCCGGATCCTTATTGACTGCCCCCGCAATATTTTCACCTACGGTTTTTCCGGTCACGGTCATACATTCGGTATGCAGAAGACCCTTTTTATTAAGCTCTGCCATAACTGCATAAACGCCGCCGGCTTCATTAAGATCTTCGATATAGGTCGGACCAGCCGGCGCCAGATGACAGAGGTTCGGGGTCTTTTCGCTGATTCCATTGGCAAAGTCAATCTCAAAATCCATGCCCACCTCATGTGCGATAGCCGGAAGGTGCAGCATACTGTTGGTGGAGCATCCAAGCGCCATATCCACCGTCAGCGCATTTAAGATGGCCTCTTTTGTCATGATATCTCTCGGGCAGATGTTTTTCTCCCACAGTTCCATCACCTTCATACCCGCTTCCTTTGCCAGGCGGATCCTTGCGGAATATACCGCCGGGATAGTTCCATTACCCCGAAGTCCCATACCCAGCACTTCCGTCAGGCAGTTCATGCTGTTGGCCGTATACATGCCGGAGCAGGAACCGCAGGTCGGACAGGTATTATTTTCAAATTCGCATAACTCTTCGTCGGTAATCTTTCCGGCCGCATTGGCGCCTACCGCCTCAAACATACTGGAAAGACTGGTCTTCTTTCCCTTTACACGGCCGGCCAGCATCGGTCCGCCGCTGACGAAAATAGTCGGCACATTGATTCTCGCTGCTGCCATCAAAAGCCCCGGTACGTTCTTGTCACAGTTCGGCACCATCACCAGTGCGTCAAACTGGTGCGCCATAGCCATAGCCTCTGTAGAGTCAGCGATCAGGTCTCTGGTCACCAGAGAATATTTCATGCCGATATGCCCCATTGCAATCCCGTCACAGACCGCAATAGCCGGAAATACGATCGGCGTACCGCCCGCCATGGCAACCCCCTGCTTTACCGCGTTCACGATCTTATCCAGGTTCATGTGTCCCGGCACGATCTCATTATAAGAACTTACAATACCTACCAGAGGACGCTCCATCTCCTCCTTCGTAAGTCCCAGCGCGTTAAATAAAGAACGGTGCGGCGCCTGCTGTTTTCCCTTTGTAACTCTATCACTTCTCATATCACTACCTCCTTGGGGACGTACCCCTTTGCAAAAGGGGTACGTCCCCAATCGCCAATCAGGGTGTCCCTTTTTGCATTTTACCCTGTCCCTATATGTAACTTGCGATCAGATCGCCCATCTTCGCGGTGCCGATCTGCTCTTTGCCTTCGGACATAATGTCAATAGTCCGATAGCCTTTTTTCAATACTTCTGCCACTGCGTTTTCGATGGCGTCTGCTTCTTTGTCGAGATCAAAGCTGAACCGCAGCATCATGGCTGCCGACAGGATGGTGGCGATAGGATTTGCTATGCCTTTTCCTGCGATGTCCGGCGCCGAACCGCCGCTTGGCTCGTAGAGGCCAAACTTTGTCTCGTTTAAGCTTGCGCTTGCCAGCATCCCGATGGAGCCGGTCACCATGCTGGCCTCATCGGACAAAATGTCTCCAAACATGTTTTCTGTAAGGATCACGTCGAACTGCTTCGGGTCTTTAACTAACTGCATGGCACAGTTATCTACCAGCATATGCTCCAGCGTCACTTCCGGATACTCTTTCGCCACTTCCTCCACGACTTTTCTCCAAAGCCTGGAAGAATCCAGCACGTTCGCCTTATCCACACTGGTCACTTTTTTCCGCCGCTTCATCGCAATATCAAACGCCCGCTTTGCGATCCTGCGGATCTCATTCTCATTATATGTAAGTGAGTCATAAGCTGTCATGACTCCGTTTTCTTCCACTGTTTTCCGTTCTCCGAAATACAGTCCTCCGGTCAGCTCCCGCATGATCATCATGTCAAAGCCGCCTTCTGTAATGGACTCTTTTAACGGACAGGCTCCTTTCAGTTCATCATACAGGACTGCGGGCCGCAGGTTTGCGAACAGATTCAATTCCTTTCGGATCCTTAAGAGTCCTGCCTCCGGACGTTTTGATGGTTCTATCTGGTACCACGGCGAGGTCTTGGCATCTCCGCCGATCGATCCCATCAGTACCGCGTCACATTTCTTTGCCTCAGCCACCGTCTCATCCGTCAGCGGCACGCCGTGCACGTCAATGGATGCTCCGCCTAAGAGCAGGTCAGTGTACTGGCATTGATGCCCATACTTTTCTGCAACTTTATTCAGGACCTTCTGTGCTTCGGACACGATCTCCGGTCCGATACCGTCCCCCTTGATAATTCCAATCTTCAGATTCATCCTCTACACCCTTCCTAAAAAATCTATAACATTTATATTATCGCATTTTTATGCATGTTTCAAGACTTTAATTGGCTAAATTGCTTATTCGTTTTTTAGGTAACCTGGACCAAATCCCTCGGGGAAAAGCTCTGCCAGTGTATAAATCTTATAATCTTACCGGCTTTTTGT
>OGYQ01001545.1_pt1 | contig 11337 bp, 10 predicted proteins | sample 1576641 | NCBI WGS metagenome assembly OGYQ01 (sample SAMEA3541476, study PRJEB24748) | human gut metagenome | biome: human gut; feature: human-associated habitat; material: faeces | place: China | collected 2012
TACCTTTGATATCCTCCTCCGTCTCGGTCGGAAGACCCAGCATAAAATAGAGTTTTACCTTATTCCAGCCTCCCTCAAAAGCTTTGCCTGCGCCTTCTAAAATGACTTCCTCGGTCAGCCCTTTATTGATGACATCGCGCATTCTCTGCGAACCGGCCTCCGGTGCAAATGTAAGACTGCTTTTTTTTACGTCCTGCACCTTCGACATTACGTCAAGAGAAAACGCATCAATACGCAGAGAAGGCAGAGAAATATTGACTTTCTTCTCACTGCACAGATCAATCAGATAATTAACCAGCTCCGGAAGCTGTTCGTAGTCACTGGAACTTAAAGAGCTCAGCGAAATCTCTTCATATCCTGTGTTTTCAAGCATCGCCCTCGCATATTCCTTCATGGACTCAACATCCTTCTGGCGTGTGGGGCGGTAAATCATGCCCGCCTGGCAGAAGCGGCAGCCACGGATGCAGCCGCGCATAATCTCAAGCACCACGCGATCCTGTGTTGCCTTAATAAACGGCACAACAGGCGCCTTCGGATAAGTGACATGATCAAGGTCCATCACAACCTGTTTCTCCACCTGCGCCGGCACATCCTCGTAGCGCGGAGTGAACGCGGCAAGTGTGCCGTCCTCATGATAGGATACTTCGTACATTGACGGAACGTAGATTCCCGGAATTGATGCTGCTCTCCGTAGGAAATCCTCGCGCGATCTGCCTTCATTCTTATATTCCTTATACAGATCAAAGAGTTCATCGTAGACTTTCTCTCCCTCTCCCATATAGAAGAGATCAAAAAAATCGGCAATCGGCTCCGGATTATATGAGCATGGACCGCCTCCGATCACCAGCGGATGTTCCTGTGTACGCTCTGCCGCCAGAAGCGGAATCTTTGCAAGTTCCAGTACCTGCAGGATGTTTGTGTAGCACATCTCATACTGGATGGTGATGCCCAGAAAATCAAACTCTTTTATTGGATCCTGGGATTCCAGGGCAAAGAGCGGGATCTTCTCCTGGCGCATAATCGCATCCAGGTCCGTCCAGGGGGAATATACACGCTCGCACCATACATCCTCCATGCGGTTGAACATGTCGTAGAGAATCTGGATGCCCAGATGGGACATTCCGATTTCGTACACATCCGGGAAGCACATGGCAAAGCGGATGCCTGCCTTCTCTTTGTCCTTCATCACTGAATTTACCTCTCCGCCTATGTAGCGGGCAGGTTTTTCGATTTTCAATAATATTTCATCATCTAACGCTAATTTTCTCATATATACTCCTGTTTTCTGTGCTTTCATAAAGGTCTGCTGTACCTTGTAAACATTAGTAGTTTAACGTATTACGGAAAGATTTTCAAATTTTATTTAAGATCTGCAAATAAAAAGCCTCCCGTTTCCTGAAAAACGGGAGGAAAACTGCCCTGGAAACAGGCAACGCAAAGTTGACATCGCACCGCCCGCATCTATATAATCGATTACAGTACCCTTTACTGCGCAGAGGGCATCTGAATCAAAGGAGGAATGTTTCATGGAGATTTTACAGATTGTTTTCAGCCCCACAGGCGGGACGCAGAAGGTGGCAGATCTTCTGGCAGAGGAATGGGGGCATACAGTGTGCCGGGTGGATCTGGCAGATCCCGGACTGGACACCAGGGAGGCCCTCCCGCTTCCAGAGGCGGACCTGGCCCTGATCGCAGTTCCCTCCTACGCAGGGCGCGTCCCGGTTGTGGCCGCAGAGCGTCTTGAACATATCCATGCCGATGGGATGAAATGCGTCCTTGTCTGTGTATATGGGAACAGAGCGTATGAGGACACACTGGTGGAATTACAGGATAGAGCAAATGCCTGCGGCTTTGCCGTGACTGCCGCCGTGGCTGCCATTGCGGAACACTCTATCATGCACCAGTACGCTGCAGGACGCCCTGACGTGGAAGATCGAGAAGAGTTAAAAGAGATTGCGCAAAAGATCAAAGAGAAGCTGGCCTGTGGTGAGGAGAAACCTGTATCCGTGCCAGGAAACCGTCCCTACAAGGAGGCGAAAGCTGCCAGCATGGTGCCTGTGGCAGGGGATGCCTGCACCGGCTGCGGCCTGTGCGCAGAAAAATGTCCGGTCCGCGCGATCTCAAAAGATCATCCGGACCGGACAGATGAAACACGATGCATCTCCTGTATGAGGTGTGTGGCAGTCTGTCCGCAGAAAGCAAGAAAAGCGGACAGTGAAAAGGTGGCCGGACTTGCTGCGCGGCTGAAAGAGATCTGCTCTGTCCGCAAGGGGAACGAGCTCTTCATCTAGTCTTCTCTGCGGGAGGCGCTTTTTACGGAGCATCCTTTTGTCCGGCAAAGTTCTGGAGCTCCTGCCACACGGCCTGCACCTCTACCCCATCTTTCACAGCCTCCGTGATCTGGCTGCTGCTGACATCCGCCACTTTGAGGTCATAATTGTCCATCATGACAAAACCGATAAAGAGCAGGCAGCAGAAAACCACGCGGAGGCCGAAGGTGCTGGCAGGTTCTTCGTCCTCTCTGTCTCCGTAAATGCTGTTGTAGGCATTGCGGTATCTTGGATGGACAGCCGGGGCAGAGTGCCTTTCGCTGTACAGACTTCTTGTCTGGGCAAGAAGCTTGCGTCTTCTTTTTTCAGTGTCACTTCTATCCATCTGCATCTGCTCTTCTTTCCTTCCGTATTACGGATCATTCTATATGTATGCAGAAAGGACGAGGATAATGACTATTTTTGATTTGGCACGCACTTGCGTCAAGAAGGCCTTTCTTTTCTGTTACGACTGCGGCCGCAGAATCCAGAGCTGTCTGGGCCTCTTCCACAGCCTTCAGCGCGGCATCGTATTCCGGTGACCCTTCTGCCGCCGCGGCAACTGCCTCATCATATATGCGCTTTGTCTCGTTGTAGGCTGTCTGGGCGTTTGTCACATTGCCTTTTGCGGTCTCCAGTGCAGCCTGAGCATCCTTTAACGCCTGTTCAGCCTGAGTGTACTCTTCAGTGGATGTTTTCTGAAGTTCTTCCAGCTCGTTGATCTTTGCCTGGGCATCCTTGACGGCCTGTTCTTTGGATGCCAGGTCTTCATTGGCAGCATCAAGCTCGCCTTTTTTTGCTGTCACGTCCTCTTCTTTGACAGTAATCTCGGACTGGATCTTTTCCAGCTCTTTGGTAGCCGTTTCAAGAGCTGTTACAGCATTTTCATATGCCTCCTGTTTCTCTTTTACGGCAGCCTGGGCGGCCAGAAGATTTTCCTGGCTTGCATCCTGCAAAAGGCCTGCATCAACGAACAGTTTGTCAGCATCACTTTTTGCCTTATCAAACTGAGCCTTAGCTTCTGTCACAGCATTTGTGCTCGTGTCTACTGCATCAAGGGCTGCCTGCATGGCATCATCGGCCTCTTTTTTGGCAGTATCGTAATTTACTTTTGCATCTTTTTCAGCTTTATCAGCCTTTGCGTTTTCTGCCTGTGCTTTTTCAAGGTTTGCTTTTGCCTCATCATAGTTCGCCGCTTCATCTGCCGCCTGAACAACCTGTGCCACAGGAGCTGCTTCGGAAGAAGCTGCCACTGCCGCCATTGCTATGGCAGTGGTGGCCTTCATTGCCTGTTTCTTCATAATTTCATATCCCTCCATAATTATAGTAAACAAGCGCGAACAGAGTTTCCGCTAAACGGGCGGCTTGCAAGCAACTTTCTGTCAGATGAACATTGGTCGTCCGAAGTGGATAAATGTTTACTGTTCCTAATATGTTCGCTTCTTTTATAATAGCCTGAGAGAGGAAAAATTAAATATCTGACTCCTATAATTAATTGTAAATTCTGTGTAAAATCATATTTTGTATATATACTTTGGAGTTCTTTAAGAAAAATGAAAAAAGACAAAAAAGAATGGAAGCAATGGGGCTCGAACCCATGACCTCTCGCGTGTGAGGCGAACGCTCATCCCGGCTGAGCTATGCTTCCATATCTGTTATTATAGCACTGTGCCAGCAAAATGCAAGGTATGAAAATAAAGGAAAATCAAAATTTGAAAACAATTGTGTCAAAAGTTTGACATTTAAAATAATATTTAGAAAATTATATTTACAAAACAACGAAATAAGAGTAGAATACCATCTGAACTGAACATTTTTTTACTAGGAGGTAACAAAAGATGAATACAGAAGCAGTGATCTCAGTCATTGTCTTTCTACTCGTCATGGCTGCGATCATTTCTGAAAAAATGCACCGCGCTGTCGCCGCCATGGCAGGAGCGGTCATTCTTCTGCTCTTTCACGTGCTGTCGGTCGATGAGGCCACGACATACGTGGATATCAACACCATCGGCGTTCTGGTGGGGATGATGCTCTTTGTGGCAGTCGTCAAGAATTCCGGACTGTTTGAGTATGTCGCCATCAAGGCGGCAAAGCTTACGAAAGGACGCCCAATGGCCATACTGGTCGTGTTTGCCATTATTACAGCGGTATTGTCCGCTTTCCTTGACAACGTAACGACCGTACTTCTGATTGGTCCTATGACCATTGCCATCACACAGATGCTGGAGGTGAACCCCATCCCCTATCTTCTGTCTCAGATCATGGCGTCCAATATCGGCGGTACAACCAGGCTGATCGGTGACCCGCCGAATATTATGATCGGCAGTGCGGCGGGCCTGAGCTTTATGGACTTTGTGGTCAATACAGGAAGTGTTATTGTGATTATCCTGGCAGTGACTGTACTGATCTGCTATTTTATGTACCGGGGCCAGATCAGTGTGATAGAGGAGAACATGCATAAAGTAGTGGAGCTGGATGAAAACCGCTCCATCAAAGATAAGCCGCTGCTGATAAAAAGTGTTATAATGACTGTAGTGGTTGTGATCGGGTTTGTCTTTCACTCACAGCTGCAGGTTGAGTCAGCGACAGTAGCTCTTTTTGCTGCAGGCTTTATGCTGGTCTTTGGAAAACAGGATGCAGAGGAGATCATCCTTGGCGTTGAGTGGTCCACCATCCTCTTCTTTATCGGACTCTTTGTTGTGGTGGGCGGCATGCAGAAGTCAGGCGTTATCACCTCACTGGCAGAGCTGATGATGGAGTTCATAGGAAATAACGAGGCCCTGGGCATTGTCATTATCCTCTGGGTGTCAGCGCTCATCTCGTCTTTCCTGGACAACATCCCCTTTGTGGCAACGCTCATTCCGCTGATCCTCACAATGGAAAGCGGCGGCGTGGATGTGACCCCGCTGTGGTGGGCGCTCTCCCTGGGCGCATGTCTGGGCGGAAACGGTACACTGGTGGGAGCCAGCGCCAATGTGGTACTGGCGGGAGTCAGCGCAAAGAACGGCTATCCGATCACCTTTATGCAGTACACAAAAACAGGATTTCCGCTGATGCTTATTTCAATCCTGATCAGTACAGTTTATCTGCTGCTTCGTTTTGCATAAGCGTCTGCAGGAACAAAGGAAGGAGAATCTTGTATGAACAAAAACACAGTAAGCGGGGATATTGTCGACTGGCAGCTCAGGCAGATGGGCGCGTCTAATATCACTTTTGTAAACAGTAATATGTACATAGTGGATTTTAAACTCGAGAAAGGCCTGCTTGTATCTTACGTGTTCAACATTACCCGGGGAGACAAATATTTTCTCCAGAGAATGCGGCCCTACGCCATGGTGCAGGGAAAGTATGCCAACACGGCAGAGATTGCCGAGTTCATTGAAAAGGATCTGTCCAGGTTCCGCAATGCAGAGCACAGCAGCAATTTCGACAAATTTATTGAAATCTCAAAGAAAGGTGCAGAGTTTGCAGAGGCTCTGGAAAATCTCTTCCTCAACTACAACGTGGACAAAGATGAGATGGAGAGGATGGACGAGAAGCTGGACAAACTGCTGGAACATCTGGAGCAGGCCAGGGAAAAGGCAGCACCTATCCAGATGCCCTGACATCTGACCGGAAAAATGTCAGACAGAGAAAAAACCTCATGAGGCGAAAAATGCCCATGAGGTTTTTCTATATTTATCATTTTTATCACTTTACCTGTCTGCCAGCTCTTTTACAATGTCCTCCCAGCTGACGCCCCGCTCTACCATCAACACCATGGCATGATAGAGAAAATCAGCCATCTCGTATTTTACTTCTTCCGGGTTGGGGTTCTTGGCCGCAATGATGATCTCTGTGGCCTCCTCTCCCACCTTCTTGAGGATCTTGTCGATCCCCTTCTCAAAGAGATAGTTTGTGTAGGAACCTTCCTTTGGATGGTCTCTTCTGTCCACGATCGTATCGTAGACGCTCTCAAACACCTGGAGCGGGTTTGTCTCGTCGTAGTCAGAGCCCACCAGAGGCTGGAAGAAGCATGTGGGGTTGCCGGTGTGGCAGGCGGCGCCTACCTGGTCTACCTTGGCAAGAAGTGTGTCCTTGTCACAGTCGATGGTCAGGGAGTGGACATACTGGAAGTGTCCGCTTGTCTCACCTTTCACCCAGAGACACTGGCGGCTCCGGCTGTAGTAAGTCATCCGTCCGGTCTTGATGGTCTGGTCAAATGCCTCCTCGTTCATGTAGGCCAGCATCAGCACTTCCTGGGTCTTGTAGTGCTGCACAATGACCGGGATCAGCCCGTTTGCGTCTGTCTTAAACTCAGAGAAATCCATCATGCTCTCAAAGGAGGTCATCTGGATCTGCTCCTCCTCACATTTTTTCTTGAAGGCGGAGAAATCCATGTCTGTCTGACTCACATATTTTCCAGAGAGTCCCCGGACGCCGGAGCACTTCAGGATCTTAAAGAGCTCACTTTCCTCCATGGTGTCTGTCAGCACGACACAGGGAATATCTGTCACATTGATCACAGAATTCAAATCCAAACGATGCATGAACACCAGCTCGCTGGCGTACTCATTAATGAGATGCTGGTGCTTGAAGAGAGCGTCAAAGTCGTTCAGTGAGACAGCGATCTTCTCCTTTCCAAAACGCTTGGATACATCTTCTATCAGCTTCTGGTTGTCTGCCTTGGAGAAATTCAGCAACGCCCTCTTTGCGCCTGTATAGAGGATCTTCTTGATATCTTCCTGGCGCTTGACGTTTCCGCCGGCTACCATGGGAATGTGGATGACACGGTTAATCTTTTTCATCAAATCAATGGCCTCATCGTGATCTTCGTCAGATTCTGAAAGATCAAATACAAGAAGCTCGTCTGCGCCGTGCCCGCTGTAATACTTGGCAAGGGAAATGACATCGTCGCTCAGTACCGTGTGGTCGTCGAACCAGCGAACTGCCTTGCCGGAGTCGATAAAGATACAGGGTATCAGTCTTTTATAACTCATTTCTCTTCCCTCTTCCTTTCCTATAAAGTGCCCTTTGTGGTCCAGGTGCCCTCCACGCGGGGGTCCACGGATACCGCCATATCCAGGGCTTTTCCGAAGCCTTTAAAGATCGCTTCGGCGATATGGTGGTTGTTTATGCCGTCCAGCACCTTCAGGTGCAGGTTCATTTTCGCACTGTAAGAGACAGCGTAGAAAAATTCTCTCACCATCTCTGTGTCCAGATCTCCAATCCTCTCTGCTGTAAAAGGAGCGTCATAGTTCAGATAAGGGCGGCCGGACAGATCGATAGCGCACAGAATCAGGGTCTCGTCCATAGGCAGCAGGAAATTGCCGTATCGCTTGATCCCCTCCTTGCCGCCGAGAGCCTCCAGGATGGCGCTTCCAAGTACAATGCCTGTATCCTCTACCGTGTGATGGCAGTCCACATCCAGGTCTCCCGCAGCCTTCACAGTCAGGTCAAAGAGGCCATGACGGGCAAAACCGTCCAGCATGTGGTCGAAAAAGCCGATGCCGGTCTCTATATCTGTCTTTCCGGTACCGTCCAGGCAGATGGTGACTTCTATATCTGTCTCTTTTGTGGTTCTTCTGATTGTAGCTTTCCTGTCCATATCTGTATTACGCCTCCTTATCTTCAAAGCGGACCTTGATGGAATTGGCATGCGCTGTCAGCTGTTCAGCCTGTGCAAAAGCCTCAATGTCCGTGTGTATCCTCTCAAGTGCCTCCCGGGAGTAGCCGATGATGCTTGATTTCTTGATAAAATCGTCCACAGACAAGGGCGAGAAAAACCGCGCTGTCCCGTTTGTGGGAAGCACATGGTTGGGCCCTGCAAAATAGTCACCCAGCGGCTCGCTGGCGTACTCTCCGATAAAGATGGCGCCGGCGTTGCGGATCCGGGTCATCACATCGTAGGGATTCCGGGTCTGAATCTCCAGATGCTCTGACGCGATCTCGTTGGCAATGTCAATGGCGTCCTCCATGCTTTCAGCCACAAGGATATAGCCATAATTGTCCAGAGATTTCCGAATGATCTCGCTTCTGGAGAGCTCCTGCAAAAATCTGTCCACTTCTTTGGACACCGCTTCTGCCAGCTCCTCGCTTGTGGTGACAAGGATGGCGCTGGCCAGTTCATCGTGCTCTGCCTGGGACAAAAGGTCTGCCGCCACATACCGGGGATTCGCGCTTTCATCTGCAATGACCAGGATTTCACTTGGGCCTGCGATGGCGTCAATGCTGACGTGTCCATAGACCGCCTTTTTAGCCAGGGCGACATAGATATTTCCCGGTCCCACGATCTTGTCCACCTTGGGAATACATGATGTGCCGTAGGCCAGGGCGCCTACTGCCTGAGCGCCTCCCACTTTATAGATCACATCTGCGCCTGCCTCGTGGGCAGCTACCAGTGTATTGGGGTTCACCTTTCCGTCTCTGCCCGGAGGAGTCACCATGACAATCTCCTCCACCCCGGCAACTTTGGCGGGAACAATATTCATCAGAACGGAAGAAGGATAAGCGGCTTTCCCGCCGGGGACATAGACCCCCACCCTTTGCAGAGCAGTGACCTTCTGACCCAGGATGGTGCCGTCCGGTTTACTGTCAAACCAGCTGTACTGCCGCTGCTTCTCGTGGTAGCTTTGTATGTTGGCAAGTGCCTTGCGGATGATGGAGACAAGCTCCTCTCCGGCCAGCTCATAGGCCTCGCGGATCTCCTCCTCTGTCACTTGGATGTTCTGCTCATTTATGCTGGCATGGTCGAATGTTTCTGTATACGCAAACAGCGCTTCGTCTCCTTTGATCCTCACATCCTCCAGGATACGGGCTACTCCTGCCTCGTACTCTCCGTACTGATTGGGGCTTCTCTTTAAAAGATCCTCCAGGAGATTTCTCTTTGTGTGGCTGTCCAGTTTCTGTATCCTCATGTTCACAATCCCTTCTTTCCAATACTTGTATGCCCGCTATGTCCGGGCTGTATGCTTTCCGCAAATACAGGGGCCTCAGATCACGGTCCGCAGCCGGGTGATGAGATCCCTGATCCGATCGCTATCCATGCGCATGCTGACAGGGTTCACGATCATCCGTGCGGAGATAGGGCATACCTCCTCCAGGACTGTCAGACCATTCTCCCGCAGGGTGGACCCGGTCTCCACAATATCAACGATCACTTCTGACAAGCCAACAATGGGAGCCAGTTCAATGGAGCCGTTCAGTTTGATGATCTCCACAGTCTGGTGTTTTGTGTTGTAGAAATAATCTTTGGCTATATTGGGATACTTTGTGGCGACACGGATGATCTCGTGGTTCTCCAGCAGGGGCGCTGCCTTCAGTGGGCCGCACACGCACATCCTGCAGGAGCCGTATCCAAGGTCCATAACCTCGTGGACTTTGCGGCCCTCTTCCAGGATCGTGTCTTTGCCTACGACCCCGATATCTGCCGCACCATATTCCACATAGGTGGGCACATCGGGTCCCTTAGAGAGGAAAAAGCGGAGTTTCAGCTCCTCGTTTGTGAAAATGAGCTTTCTGGAATTTTCGTCCTTCATCTCGTCGCAGGTGATGCCGATCTTCTCAAAAAGTTCCAGTGTATGTTTTGCAAGTCTGCCCTTGCCCAGGGCAAATGTCAGATATCTCATAATTACTGCTCCTGTTCTTTACTGCCTACAACCTTCTCCTCCCCTGTGACAAGGTTAACCATTAAGATCTGCCTGTCTTCCTGTATGTAGATCAGGCTTCCGGCATAGTATTTCTTTCCGTACTTTTTGTAGTCGTCCAGAGTCTTTCCCGGCTCTTTGCAGAGAAGCTCTGTGTTTTTGAACTTATCCCGGAATTCTTTTGCCAGCTCGATAGCTGACTTTTCCATTCCCTTGTCATACAGGATCAAATTGTTTTTGCGGGAGTATGTGATCCGCACATGCTGCCTTGTGAGAGCCTTCATCAGCTCATCGATGACCAGGGCAAAACCGATGGAGGGCGACTCTTTCCCAAATTTTTCCAAAAGATGGTCATAGCGTCCGCCCTTTACGATGGCGTCCCCTGTACCAAAAGTGTATCCCCTGAAAATAATGCCGTATCCGTAAGTGCCGCTCATGCTCAGATCAAAGCTGATATACTTCTCTGCTCCGTATATTTTTAATATCTCATAGATCAGCTCCAGGCGGCGCACAGCCATGATAGCCTTGGAGTTCGGAGCGATATTCCGGGCCTTGGTCAGAACTTCCACTCCTCCGAACAGGTCGCCCAGACCAGAGAGAGCCTCCTTTGCACTTCTGCGCACCTGGATGCTGTCCAGATACTCTTCCACGCCGAAATAGTTCCGGTTCCCGATCAGCTCGCGCACCCGGCTCTCTGACTCTGCGTCCAGAGAGGCGTCCTCGATCAGGCTCTGGAAGAAATCCACATTGCCCACACTGACCTGGAACTCCCGCAGACCGATGGAGGACAGACAGTCCACCACCATGGCAAGCATCTCAGCGTCAGCCTCCACTGTATCTACACCGATCAGCTCGGCGCCCATCTGGGTATTTTCACGCATCCGTCCCTGATAGCTGGAATGGTTGACAAAGGTATTCCCTGTGTAGCAGAGGCGGATAGGAAGATCCTCATCTCCAAAAAGTGTGGCGGCTGCCCGTGCGATGGAGGGGGTGATGTCCGGCCGGAGCACCAGCGTGTTCCCCTCCTTGTCAAAGAACTTGTACAGATCTTTTGAGGGGATGGTGCCGATCTCTTTGCGGAAGACATCAAAATATTCAAAAGTAGGTGTCTGGATGTCGTGATAGCCATAGAGCTGCAGCACTTTGTGCAGACGGCTCTCCAAAGACAGCTTCTTGCCGCACTCTACATTATATATATCACGGACTCCTTCCGGTGTATGTAGTAACTGTTTCATGAAAATCCTCCTCACACTTTACCGTGGTAAAACGCTAAAACTCTTTTGCAATTATACGCACTTTTTTATGTATTGTCAAGTTCGTCCCTCATAGACAGGTCCAGGTTCATAAGATCCAGGTAAGGCAGATAGACATTTGCCTTCATATCCATAAAGAAGCGCGGGTCT
>OGYQ01001553.1_pt1 | contig 11297 bp, 8 predicted proteins | sample 1576641 | NCBI WGS metagenome assembly OGYQ01 (sample SAMEA3541476, study PRJEB24748) | human gut metagenome | biome: human gut; feature: human-associated habitat; material: faeces | place: China | collected 2012
CCGGAAGCCAGCCGAGCCGTTGAAGTGGTATAGGAATCGGACTGGACCACATGGGACAGGTCTTTCAGGGTCTTCCCGTAGTTTTCCTTCAGCCATAGGGAAGGATACAGGTACCCGGAAGCAGAGGCAGGGCTCATCACCGCCCAGTTCAGGCTGTCCAGTTCCTCCCAAGTGGGCTTTTCTCCCCGCTTCACTTTGGCCAGGAGAGCCTGTCCCTTGGGGCTGGGCCCCACCACCAGGGCGGACCGATAATACTTCACCAGGTTTTTGGTGAATTTGTCCGGCTGGCCGTTGTTCCATACGGAAAGATCCGTGGTGTCCTTGTCGATGCCTTCCCGGAGCGCCGTCAGCAGCACATCCACATCCCGGTCGCAGAGCACATAGGTGGCTCCGGAAATGAAGCCCACATCAGCACTGCCTGCACTGAGTGCCTCCCCCACGGCATTGTAGGAAGTGCCCACATTCAGGGTGATTTTCTGCACCTCATAGCCCTTTTCCTTCAGTTTGGCCTGGAGCATCTTCCCCAGGGGCTCGGTCTTGGTCCGCAGGGTATCCGCATCTTGATAGGGAGAAATGGCGATCTTCAGTTCCGGGATGGTCTTGCTCCCAACCGCCTGTTCCTTTTTCGTGCCGCCGCAGCCGCCCAGCACCAGGGCCCCGGCCAGCAGCACCCCCACCATCTTCTTCCAATTTTTCACGGTACGTTCTCCTTTCATGCACACAAAAACCGGCTGCCGCTTTCTTGGCGACAGCCGGTTTTTTGTACGGTTCCCAGGATGCGGCAGAGGGATCCCTCCCTCCGGCGGTCGGTACTTGGGTACCCTCTCAGCCCGGCCCACGGGCTCCCTCGCATCCCGGTCCCTGTTGCGTCCTTCCGCAAAGCAGGATCAGGGCGCTCCCCCTCATCCCACATGCAGACCGGATTTATTTCTTTTCTTCTTTTTCTTTCTTCACCACGGTGCTCCGGATATGGAGTTCCCGCAGCTGCTTTTCGTCCACCATATTGGGTGCCTGGCACATCAGGTCGATGGCACTCTGGGATTTCGGGAAAGCGATCACGTCACGGATGGAAGGCCGTTTGGCCATAAGCATCACCAGACGGTCCAGGCCAAAGGCCAGACCTCCATGGGGAGGTGCTCCGAATTCAAAGGCTTTCAGCAGGAAGCCGAATTTCTCCTGGGCCTGTTCGTCAGTCAGGCCGATGGCTTCGAAGACCTTCTTCTGGATATCTTCCCGATGGATACGTTCGGAACCGCCGCCGATTTCCACCCCGTTCAGCACCATGTCATAGGCTTTGGCATACACATGGCCGGGATCGGTGAGGAGCTTGTCCACATCTTCATCGCAGGGAGCGGTGAAGGGATGGTGCATGGCCACATAGCGGTGTTCTTCTTCACTGTATTCGAACATGGGGAACTTCACCACCCAGGTGAAGCACAGTTTGTCCTTGTCGATGAGGCCCAGGCGCTTGCCCATTTCCAGACGCAGGGCGCCCAGAGCCGCAGCTACCACCAAAGGTTTCCGGTCAGCCACGAACAGCAGCACATCGCCTTTTTCCGCCTTGCCGGCAGCCAGGATCCGCTGCATTTCTTCGTCGGAGAAGAATTTGGCAATAGGAGACTTGATGGTGCCGTCATCGTTGACGATGATCCAGGCCAGGCCTTTGGCGCCGTAGATGCCTACGAATTCCACCAGGCCGTCCAGTTCTCTCCGGGGGATCTTGTTGTAGCCTTTCACGTTGATGGCTTTCACCAGGCCGCCCTTTTCGATGATGTCCTTGAACACCTTGAACTGTGTCCCCTGGAGGGCTTCATTCATGTTGATCAGCTGCATGCCGAACCGCAGGTCCGGTTTGTCGCTGCCGTATTTGTCCATGGCTTCATCCCAGGTCATCCGGGCCATGGGCACGGGCACATCCACGCCCAGAGTTTCCTTGAACACATAGGCAATCAGCTTTTCGGTGAGGGCCATGATGTCATCCTGATCCACAAAGGACATTTCCATATCCAGCTGGGTGAATTCCGGCTGACGGTCGGCCCGCAGGTCTTCATCCCGGAAGCACCGGGCGATCTGGAAGTACCGTTCCATCCCCGCAATCATCAGCAGCTGTTTGAACAGCTGGGGAGACTGAGGCAGTGCATAGAACTTGCCGGGGTTCACACGGCTGGGCACCAGGTAGTCCCGAGCCCCTTCCGGGGTGCTCCGGATCAGATCCGGGGTTTCGATTTCCAGGAAATCCTGTTTATCCAGGAAGTCCCGGACCGCCTTGGTCACCCGGTGGCGCAGGATCAGGTTCTGCTGCATTTCCGGCCGCCGCAGATCCAGATACCGGTAGCGGAGACGGACGTTTTCATCTACATCGATGCCATCCTGGATATAGAAGGGCGGGGTCTTGGAAGGATTCAGTACGTTCAGGTCCTTCACCACCACTTCCACATCCCCGGTGGGCAGGTGGGGGTTCACGGTTTCTGCGCTCCGTTCCCGCACCAGGCCTTTGACCTGCAGCACGTATTCGCTGCGGACCCCTTCGGCCTTGTGGAAATCTTTTTCGTCATGGGCCGGGTCGATGACCACCTGCACCAGACCGTGACGGTCCCGGAGATCGATGAAGATGATGCCGCCGTGGTCACGCCGTTTGCTTACCCAGCCGCACAAGGTAACCGTCTTGCCGGCATCTGCTTTTCTCAAGTCACCGCAATGATGACTGCGTTCCATACTCATTCTTGTCAACACCTCTGGTCATTATTTGTTGAAATAGGCTTCCAAAGCTCCGAAGCAGACTTCTTCCTGGCTGCTGTCCGCCATGTTCCGGACGGTGACAGCCCCTCTGGACCGTTCTTCTTCCCCGAAGATCAGGGCAAAACGGGCCTGTTCCCGGTTGGCCTGCTTCATCTGGGCCTTCATGCTCCGTTCCACCAAGTTCATATCGCAGACAAGTCCCTGGTTCCGCAGGGCAGTGATCACCCGGAAGGCATCAGCCACGCCCCCTTCATCGGGGATCACGGCGAAGATGTCGATGGCTTCCTTCCCGGAAGGCAGCAGGTCCTGTTTTTCCAGGGCCAAGAGGATCCGTTCCAGACCCATGGCAAAGCCTACGCCGGGGGTGCTGGGGCCGCCCAGTTCTTCCACCAGGCCGTCATACCGTCCGCCGCCGCCTACTGCGCTCTGAGCACCCAGGGGAGAATACTGGATCTCGAAAGCGGTCTTGGTGTAGTAATCCAGCCCCCGGACCAGGTTGCTGTCCACTTCATATTCCACGCCGGCTTCGTCCAGCAGTTTCTTCACGGTTTCGAAATGGGCCCGGCAGTCATCGCACAGGCTGTCGGTGATTTTCGGTGCACCGGCCATGAAAGGCTTGTCGGCATCCACTTTGCAGTCCAGGATCCGCAGCGGACTCCGGTCGAACCGGCTCTGGCAGTCTTCGCACAATTCGTCCAAGTGCGGACGGAAATAGTCTTGGAGCAGCTTCCGGTGCTGGGGCCGGCAGTTGGGGCAGCCCACAGAGTTGATCTTCAGTTTCAGGTCCTTCAGGCCGAACCGTTTCAGCACGGTGAGGGCCAGCAGGATGACTTCTGCATCCACTACAGGGGATTCTGCCCCCAGGGCTTCCACCCCGAACTGATGGAACTGTCTCATGCGCCCAGCCTGGGGACGGTCATACCGGAACATAGGTCCGATATAGAACACCTTCAGCGGCATGGGTTCCGCATACAGTTTGTTTTCCACGAAAGAACGGACCACGGAAGCGGTGTTTTCCGGGCGCAGGGTCAGACTGCGGCCGCTCCGGTCCGTAAAGGTGTACATTTCCTTGTCCACCACGTCCGTCCCATCCCCGATGCCTCTCTGGAACAGTTCGGTATGTTCAAAGATCGGGGTCCTGATTTCCTGATAATTGAATTCCCGGCAAACTTCACGAATGATTTGTTCAGCATACCGCCAGCCATTGATGGTGCCCGGCAGAATGTCTTTGGTACCACGCGGTGCCCCTGTTAACATAAAAATCCCCTCCGTCCACACGACTTGTTTGAACTTATTAATTTTAACACAGTTTATTGGTTTTTATCAACCGGACTCTTCTCCCCCGCATGCCAGAAATACCCATAGAGTACTTTGATGATGGCAAGGACGGGGACGGCGAAGATCAGCCCGGCCACGCCGCCGATCTGGCCTCCGATCATCACGGCCAGGATGATCAGCACCGGATGCAGGGTGATGCTGTGACCCATGAGATTGGGCATGATCACCTGGGCATCGATCTGATAGTACACCAGATAGAGGATCAGCACCTTCAAGGCCAGGGACGGGTTCTGGAGCAGGGCGATGAATACCGCCGCCAGGGTCCCTACCACCGATCCCACCAGGGGGATCATCTCGCTGATCATGGCCAGGAACCCCAGCACCAAGGTGTACTGGACGCCCAGGATGGAATTCCCGGCAGTGAGACAGGCCGCCGCTACGAAGCAGAGCTTGAACATGTTGTCCACATAGGCGCAGAGCATGTGCCCCATGTCCGTGAGCACCCGATCCGCCAGAGGCTGCTTTTCATAAGCAAAGAGCCCCACCACCATTTTCTTCAGGGTCCGCCAGTCTTTCAGGAAGTAAAAGCTGAGGAAGGGGACCAGGGCCAGGCTCACCAGGCTCTTGGCCGCTTGGACCGTGGAAGCCAACATGTCCTTCAACAGGCCCATGATGTAGCTGCTCAGGCTGCTGGCCGCCTGCTGGAGCACTTCCCGGGTGTTGGGCGGCAGCTTCTGGGCTTCGCTGCCCAAAAACAGACTGATGCTTTCGTTGGCTTTGGCCGCCAGGCCTGGCATGGCTTTCAGCAGGGTGTTCACCTGGGTCACCAAGGGGACGATCAGCACATTGGCCGCCGCATAGAGGAACAGTCCGAATACGAGGAAAGAAATCAATACCGCCAGGGTATTGGGAAAGGGCCGTCCCTTGATCTTCAGCCGTTCCAGCCGGTCTACGATGGGATAGAGCAGAAAGCTCATCCCTACGGCCAGGAACACCGGCAGGAACCAGTGGCCCAGCAGATAGAACACACCGAACCCCAAAAGGCCTGCCAGCAGTTTGGCCACCAGTCCCCTGGGTCTTTGCTGCACTTCCATCATGCGCTCACGACCTTACTGGAGGAACGGATTCCGGCGCCGTTCCCAGCCCACTGTGGTGGCCGGTCCGTGGCCGGGCAGCAGTTTGTAATCATCGGGCAGCACCAGCAGCTTGGTCTTGATGGAGTCCAGGATGGCGTCATAAGATCCCCCGGGCAGGTCCGTCCGGCCGATGCTTTCCAGGAACACCGTATCCCCACAGAACACCACTCCGTCTCCGATGATGCACACCCCGCCCCGGGTATGCCCTGGTGTGGCAGCGATGGTGAAATCCAAGCCGGCCGCTGTCAGTTTTTCCCCATCGGTGAAAAATGCATCGGGGGGATCGAATTTCTTATCCCGGTTGGTGGAATAGGATAGGCTGCTGTTCCATACCCGGAGCATGGGAGCATCTTCCCGGCTCATATAGACTTTGGCGCCGGTGGCAGCCTTCACTTCGTCCAAGGCGGAGATATGATCCCCGTGGCCATGGGTGAGGAAGATGGCGGGGACCTTCTCGATGCCGGCCTTCTTCACCGCATCCATGATCCGGTCGGCTTCATCCCCCGGGTCCACGATGATGCCTTCGTTGTTGGCTTCGTTTTTGATGATATAGCAGTTTTCCTGGATCGGTCCAACGACCACCCGATAGATTTTCATGGTTTCCTATTTCCTCCTAAAAACTTTTCCCGCTGTCCAGCAGGATGGTAACCGGCCCGTCGTTCACCAGGGACACTTCCATATGGGCCTGGAACTGTCCGGTCTCCACAGTCAGTCCTTTGTCCCGGAGCTTCTGGGCCAGATCTTCATAGAGCCGGTTGGCTTCTTCCGGCGGAGCCGCCTGGGTGAAGGAAGGCCTCCTGCCATGGCGCACATCCCCGTACAGGGTGAACTGGGATACCAGAAGGATGCTGCCCCCGATTTGGGCCACCGACCGGTTCATCTTTTCTTCTTCATCTTCAAAGATCCGGAGCCCGGCCAATTTCTCCGCCAGGTATTCCCCGTCTTTTTCTGTATCTCCCCGGGCCACGCCCAGAAGGACCAGCAGTCCCGGCCCGATGGTGCCCACTTTCCGGCCCTCCACCGTGACAGAAGCTGCGCTGACCCGCTGTACCACTGCTCTCATGGCTGCCTCACATTCCGGACACTTTCCGGTCCACTTTATAGACGCCCTTGATCCGGCGCAGCCGGCCGATGATGTAGTTCAGCTGGTCCAGGCTGCTGATATCCAGCCCCATGTCCACATAGGCCGTCTTGTTGGGATTGGTATGGGCATTGATGGAATTGATGTTCACCTTGGTCTCGCTGGCCACGGTCATGATATTGGCCATGACGCCGGGCTGGTCCACGGCCGTCAGCCGCAGCACTACCTTGTAGGCCACGTCCGTATCCACATTCCAGGAGACTTCGATCATCCGGTTGGGATCTTCCGTATTGGAAAGGACGTTGGGGCAGTCCGCCCGGTGGACGGAAACCCCGTGGCCCCGGGTGATGTAGCCCACGATAGGGTCTCCAGGGATGGGATTGCAGCATTTGGCCAGCTTCACCATGATGTCGTCCTCCCCTTTCACCAGGATCCCGTGGCTGCCCTTGTGGGTCTTCACGGTCTTGGGCTTCAGCTCGCTGAGGAGCTGGGACAGGTTCTTGGTGGTGGTCTGGCGCTGGGCCTTCTTGTACAGGTCCACCAATTTCACCATGACCCCGTTGACCATCAGTCCGCCATATCCCAAGGCTGCCAAAAGGTTCTCCACGCTGCCGTCCATATGGCACCGGGAAGCCACTTCCTTCAGGTTGTCCGGGGTGAGCATGGTGTTCACATCGTAGCCCAGGCGCCGGCATTCCCGTTCCAGCATCTCCCGGCCGTTGACGATGTTCTCTTCCCGCCGTTCCTTTTTGAAGAACTGCTTGATCTTGTTCTTGGTCTGGCTGGATCCCACGATATTGATCCAGTCACGGCTGGGGCCGGGAGACTGTTTGGACGTGATGATCTCTACGATGTCCCCGTTCTTCAGGTGGTAATCCAAGGGAACGATCTTCCCGTTCACCTTGGCCCCCACGCAGCTGTTGCCCACTCCGGTATGGACCCGGTAGGCGAAATCGATGGGGACGGAGCCTTCCGGCAGGTCCAGCACATCCCCCTGGGGAGTGAACACGAACACCTCGTCGGAAAACACGTCCATCTTCACGGTATCCACGAATTCATGGGGATCCCGCATATCCTTATGCCATTCCAGCAGCTGCCGCAGCCAGGCCATCTTGGCATCCACGCTCTTATCGGAAGAACTGGGCATCTTGGAGCCGCCGCTTTCCTTATACCGCCAGTGGGCTGCCACCCCGTATTCCGAGACCTTATGCATCTCGAAGGTCCGGATCTGGATTTCCAGGGGCTGTCCGCTAGAAGCCACCACCGTGGTATGGAGGGACTGGTAGCCGTTGGATTTGGGCACGGCGATGTAATCTTTGAACCGGCCCGGGATGGGTTTCCATTTCCCATGGACGATGCCCAGGACCCCGTAGCAGTCCTTCACCGTATCCACCAGCACCCGGACGGCCAGGAGATCGTAGATTTCGTTGATGGTCTTATGGTCCCGCTGCATCTTCTTGTAGATGCTGTAGAAGCTCTTGGGACGGCCCTGGATCTGGCAGTTGATGCCGGCTTCCTCACACAGCTTCCGGAGTTCGTCCATGGCTTCCTGGACCATGGCTTCCCGTTCGTGCCGCTTGATCTTGACCTGTTCCACCAATTCATAGTAATGCTGGGGTTCCATGTACCGGAAAGCCAGATCTTCCAATTCCCATTTGATGGCGTAGATCCCCAGCCGGTGGGCCAAGGGCGCGTAGATTTCCAGGGTTTCCGAAGAGATCCGTTTCTGCTTGTTCACCGGCATGTATTTCATGGTCCGCATGTTGTGCAGCCGGTCCGCCAGTTTGATCAAGACCACCCGGATGTCCTTGGCCATGGCCAGGAACATTTTCCGGTAGTTCTCCACCTGCTGTTCTTCCCGGGAGATGTATTCGATCTTTCCCAGTTTGGTGACCCCGTCCACCAGCATGGCCACTTCCCGGCCGAAGATGTCCTCCAGCTGGTCCAAGGTCACATCCGTATCTTCCACCACATCATGCAGGAAGGCAGCGGCCAGCGTCACATCGTCCATCTGGAGCTGAGCCAAGATCGTAGCCACTCCCAGAGGATGGATGATATAGGGTTCCCCGGAAGCGCGTTTCTGCTTGGCATGGGCTTCCGCCGCGAAGTTGTAGGCTTCCCGGACGAATTCCACCTGCCGCGGGGTCAAATATTTGCCGATGCGGGCGTAGAATTCTTCCGCACTGATCGGCTTATCATCGAGCTGTTCCATTGTCTCACCTTCCTGTGGTCCAAAGCGCGGCGATTTCTGCCGGCTGCAGCTTCCAGCTGCGGTTCAGTTCCTGGAAACGGGCGTCGTATGCCGCCTGGAGGGCCTGGAACCCCTTGGAATCCTGCATATTCTTGTGTCCTGTTTCTCCTAGGGAAACCAATCCGGCTTCCCGGGTGAACAGATGCAGTTCATAAAAAATATCGAGGATGGCCTGGCTGATCCCATACCCTTCCCGGGTGGTCAAGCGGAGCAGCCGGGCTTCCTGGCAGGCGCCCTGCTGCCGGATCAGATTCCGGATGGCCGCATAGCAGAAGCGCAGCCCAGCCAAGTCGGGGTACTTCCGGCGGAGGGCATCCCGCCGAGCCAGCAGATCCTCCCGGCCGTACATCAGGTACAGTCGGCCCTGATGATCCTTTCCTAGCGGGAATTTTTCCGGTGTCAGGACCTTTTCCGCCCCGCCGTCATAGAATACAACAGTATGGACATCTCCGGAAAGAGGTTCTCCGTACCGGAGACTATGGATTCCCGGGAATTTCTGCTGCAGGGCAACACTATCCTCTACATATACTACCGTCTTTTTATCTTTTTGTAAAATATTATTTAGCTCTGTCTCTTTATTCCGGTTCTCATGCCGCCAGTCAATAATGGTGTACGGTGCTTCTACTGCCGACACTTCCAGATCCACCGCGGTGACGCCCCGGAAAGTATTCAGCCGGGGAGAAAAAGCGATGGCTGCCACTTCTCCCGGATAAAAGGAATGGAACCGGGGCCCTTCCTGCCAAAGGAGGCCCTTATAATGGAAACCGCCCTGTTCCAGGAGGAACTTCAGATGGTTCTGGTCCCGGCCCAACAGGGAGACTTCCTGGATCTTGGCCTTGGCAAATCCCAGCACCGGTGCTGGGTTCCCCACTCCGAAAGGTTCCAGTTCCGTCAGTTCCTGGACAGCTTCCGGGGTCACTTCCCTTCCTTCCGGCACAAAATAATCCGGCACGGCTGCCGGCTCATAGGGCTGATGATCCAGCATATCCGCCACTGTCTTGGCAAAAGCTTCCCGGAAGGCAGGGATCTCCGACGTCTTCATGGTCAGTCCGGCTGCCTGGGCATGGCCGCCGAATTGGACCAGATGGTCCCGGCACCGGTCCAGGGCCTGGTACAAGTCCAAGGGCGGGATGCTCCGGCAGGATCCTTTGGCGGTTTCTCCGCTGATGGAAAGGAGCACCGAAGGCAGATGATATTTTTCCGTCATCCGGGAGGCCACGATGCCGATGACACCGGGGTGCCATCCTTCCTCTCCCAGGACGATGCCCCATTCCGGGCTGCCCAAAGAAGCCATCTGATGCTCTGCCTCTTCGAAGATCTTCTGGCTCAGGGCCTGCCGTTCCTGGTTGGCAGAATTCAGTTCTGCCGCCAGTTCCCGGGCTTTTTCCGGGTCCTGGGCCGTCAGGAGATGCACCGCCGTCATGGCGTCATCCAGCCGGCCGGCGGCGTTGATCCGGGGACCCAGGCCGAACCCGATGGTGCCGCTGTTCACGGTGCTGCCGGGAGCCACGGTCACCTGGAGCAGGGCTTGGAGGCCGCAGAGAGGGCTGTGGGGCATTTTGGCCAGGCCTTTCCGGACGATTTCCCGGTTTTCATCCCGGAGAGGCACCATATCCGCTACGGTGCCCAGAGCCACCAGTTCGATCAGGTCCTCCCAGTAAAATCCTGGGTTCCCGGTGAGCTTCTGTTCCAGAGCCTGGCATAATTTGAAAGCCACTCCCACCCCGGCGATCCCTTTGAAAGGATATCCGTCCCCGGGCTGGTTGGGGTTCACCACCGCCAATGCAGCAGGCAGTTCCCGGGGAGCCAGATGGTGGTCCGTAATGATGATATCCATGGTCTTGGGAGCCTCCGCCACTTCCCGGGCGCCGCTGATGCCCGTATCCACGGTAATCAGCAGACGGGTGCCTGAGGCGGCGATTTTTTCCAAGGCTGGACGGTTCAGTCCATACCCTTCCGTATCCCGGCGGGGCACATAGACCTGCACTTTGGCTCCCCGGGCCTGCAAAAACAAATACAGCAGGGAGCTGGCCGATGTACCATCCACGTCATAGTCCCCGTAAATGGTCATGGGTTCGCCCTGCTGCAGAGCCTTCAGGATCCGTTCCACTGCCCGGTCCATATCTTTTAACAGGAAAGGGTCATAATAGGGCTGTTTTTTCCCCTTCAGGAATTCTTTGATCTGCTCCGGTTCCGTCAGGTTCCGGCGCACCAGGACTCCGGCCAGGAGGGGAGAAGCCCCCATTTCCCGGCTGAGTGCCTGGATCTGGTCCGTTTCCTCTCCAGTAAGGTTCTTGATTTTCGAATAGATCATATTTCTCCTGTCCCTTATTCTTTTGGCCGGAAGGGCTTGATGATGGGCTCCTGGTCCTGGGACGGGTCATAGGCTTTTCCCTTGTGTTCCGTCCGAGGCAGGTCCATATGGGGCACCGGGCGGCGGGGCTGTCTTTCCTGCCGCGCTTCCCAGTCCGCTTTTTTATCTTCCAGCTGCCGCAGCTGCTCTTTCAGTCTGCGGTCCTTCATATAATGGCCGGCCTTGACTTTCAGGGTCCACAAGCTGGCCAGGAAAAACCCTGCCAGGAGGCAGCCCAGGATGATCAGGGCCAGGCTCATAGAAAAATGCCAGAAAAGGAAACTGACTTCCACCGCCATGGCATTCTGGAGGGCGAAGATCGCTACCAAAAGAGCAATGATTCCCATGAGGATTACATACAGCATATGAGCACATCCTTTCTGTCCGGCTCCAGGGTATATCGGTTCGACAATAGCGTGATGTATTATTATATCGCATTTCGGAAAGAAAAAGAAGGGG
>OGYQ01001555.1_pt1 | contig 11288 bp, 10 predicted proteins | sample 1576641 | NCBI WGS metagenome assembly OGYQ01 (sample SAMEA3541476, study PRJEB24748) | human gut metagenome | biome: human gut; feature: human-associated habitat; material: faeces | place: China | collected 2012
ATTGCAACAGCTTCTTCCTCTGTTCTCATTCCCTCGTCAACCAGATCGCATGCGATCTTCAGCGCAGCCTGAGCTGTTCTCTTACCGTTACGTGTCTGCAGCATGTACAGTTTGCCGTGCTCTACAGTAAACTCCATGTCCTGCATATCTCTGTAGTGTGTCTCCAGAGTCTTGCATACGCTCTTGAACTGAGCAAATGCCTCCGGGAATTTGTCTTCCATCTCGGAAATGTGCATAGGTGTGCGGACACCAGCAACAACGTCCTCGCCCTGTGCGTTTGTAAGGAACTCACCGAAGAGTCCGTTTTCTCCTGTAGCTGGATCACGTGTGAACGCAACACCTGTACCACAGTCATCACCCATGTTACCAAATGCCATCATCTGTACGTTGACAGCTGTTCCCCATGAATACGGGATGTCGTTGTCACGACGGTATACATTTGCTCTCGGGTTGTCCCATGAACGGAACACGGCTTTAACAGCTCCCATTAACTGCTCTTTAGCGTCAGACGGGAAGTCTGAACCGATCTTCTCTTTGTACTCAGCTTTGAACTGTCCTGCAAGAGTCTTCAGATCCTCTGCTGTCAGATCAACATCCTGTGTAACACCTTTCTCTTCTTTCATCTTGTCGATAAGCTCTTCAAAGTATTTCTTACCAACTTCCATAACTACGTCAGAGTACATCTGGATGAATCTTCTGTAGCAGTCCCAAGCCCAGCGCGGGTTACCGGAAGCTTCTGCCAGAGTCTCAACAACTTCCTCATTTAATCCCAGGTTCAGGATTGTGTCCATCATACCAGGCATGGAAGCTCTTGCACCGGAACGTACGGAAACGAGAAGCGGATTCTCTTTGTCTCCGAATTTCTTTCCTGTGATCTCTTCCAGCTTAGCCATAGCGTCCATGATCTGACCCATGATCTCGTCGTTGATCTTTCTGCCATCCTCATAGTACTGTGTACAAGCCTCTGTAGTAACAGTGAATCCCTGCGGTACCGGGAGTCCCAGGCCTGTCATCTCTGCGAGGTTGGCGCCTTTGCCGCCGAGAAGGTTTCTCATGGTTGCGTTACCTTCTGTGAACATATAAACCCATTTTGTTGCCATGTTCCAATGACCTCCTAAAAATTTTTCTTTCTAGTAATATCTAGTAATTTGCACATAATATTTTACTGTTTTTGCCATGGTTCGTCAAGTCCTTAACCAGTAAGTTGTAAAATAATATGCCGGCCGCTCTTTTTTGCCATAAAACCCTTGAAAACCAAAGATTTACATCTCTCGGATAAACGCCTTGTACCCCTTGTATGCCTCGTACACATCCGCCTTGCTTGTGATCTCCCAGGGAGCGTGCATGCACAGCACGGCCACGCCGCTGTCAATGACTTCCATCCCATAATTTGCCATGATGTAGGCAATAGTTCCGCCACCGCCTGCATCTACTTTTCCAAGCTCCGCGAACTGGTAAGCCACATTCTGCTCATCCATGGCACGGCGGATCTGCGCCAGATACTCGGCATTGGCATCATTGGACCCGCTTTTGCCCCTGCTGCCTGTGAATTTGTTGAACACCAGGCCCTTGGCAAAAAAGGCGGAGCTCCTCTTCTCAAACACTTCCGCGTACATGGGATCGTAGGCAGCGCTCACATCAGAAGAAAGCATTTTGGAATTCTGCAGGGCCCGGCGCAGCTTCAGCTCTGACTCTCCCTCTTTAAGCGCCATCACCTCAGCCACTGTATTTTCAAAGAACCGGGAATGCATGCCTGTGGCGCCTACGCTGCCGATCTCTTCCTTGTCTACCAGGATACAGCAGGCGGTCTTTTTCAGATCAGCCGTGTCCATCATGGCAAACAGGGATGTGAATGCGCAGACTCTGTCGTCCTGTCCGTAGGCCATGATCATGCTGCGGTCAAGTCCGCAGTCCCTGGCCTTTCCCGCGGGAACGATTTCCAGCTCAGCGGAAAAGAAATCTTCTTCCTCAATCTGGTACGTTTCTTTAAGAAGCTGCAGGATCTGTTTTTTCACTGCTTCTTTTTCTGCTTTGTCCTGGGCGTCTTCTTCCTCTTTTTTAAGTGGTCTGCTTCCCACCAGAAGATCCAGCTTTTCTCCCTCAATGACAATGTTCGCCTTTTTCTCCAGCTGCTTTCCTGCCAGGTGCACAAGGAGGTCTGTCACTGCAAAGACTGGATCCTCCTCCTTTTCTCCTATGCAGATATCCACGGTTGTCCCGTCTTTTTTCACAACCACACCATGAAGCGCCAGAGGCAGGGTCACCCACTGGTACTTTTTGATGCCGCCGTAATAGTGAGTATCCAGATAGGCAAGTTCCTCATTTTCATAGAGAGGATTCTGCTTTACATCAATGCGGGGTGAGTCAATGTGGGCGCCCAGAATATTCATACCCTCCTCCAGTGGATTTTCACCAATGTGGAAAAGGATAACGCTTTTTTCCATGCACACTGCGTAAACTTTGTCTCCTGCTGAAAGGCTGCCGCCGGATGTGATCACTTCCTTCAGATCACGATAGCCGTGTTCCGCGGCAATGCGGACAGCGGCCTTTACACACTCCCGCTCCGTCTTGCCCTCGTCCAGGCATGCTTTGTATAAACTGCTGATGCGCTCCAGCTCGCCGAGCTCCCCTTCGGAGTAGGTAAGCCATGCATTTGTTCTTTCCATATCTGTAGTCCTCCTTTATGATGATGGGTATAGTATAACATATTTGATTGGGGACGTAACCCTTTTAAAAAGTATTACGTCCGGAATTAAACTAACTGGTGTGCTTTTATGAAATATTCCCCGTGTAATTGTGTCAGTTGTTTTTTACCTGATTTCTTACTTTTGAATATAGAAGTTTAGATTTGCGCTGTGATACATGCAGTGTTTGTTGAATCCTTTCCATATATTCTTCCCGATATTCTTTTTCTTCAAACACCTGGCTAAGATAATTCATCCTTGCCTGCGCATACATTTCTCTTGCGATTCTTTCTGCAATCTCAATCCTCTGCTGTTCCATTTCCTCATAGATATCCTGGAAAATTTCGTACTTCCTCTTTCCATGGAAATCATCAAAAGACATCCGATCACAAAATCTCTGTTTTACTAATTGTATACTATCTGGATGTATCAGCGGATCTTTCCCAGAAAAGAACTCTTTCATACTGCTGAAGCGGTAATCTCCTGCATGCACTACCATTCCGGCTTTTACCGGATTCATATGAATATAGCGAAGACAATTCCAGAAATAAGATTCTGTCTCAATACATTCACTTGTAAAACGATTCTGAAACACATGCCCATTACGGTTATGTTTATAATTATAATAAAATGCGTATTCTGCCAGGATCCTGGCCATGAACAAAGATAAAACCTGAAGCTCTGCCCCAATCATAATATGCACATGATTCGACATGATACAGTAGGCATAGATTTTTACTGCATATTTGCTCTGATATTTTCTGATAATTTTCTGGAAATATTTCTTTTCTCTTGTCTGATTAAAATTATTTTCCCGGGCTATTCCTTTTCCAACAACGTGGTATATGCCGGTGCTACTCTCCTGTCTTTTTCTCTGTGGCAAAATATCTCTCCTCTCACTTGCCACAGGGACATTTCACACAATTACACACCAGTTAGTTTAATTCCGGACGTAATACTTTTGCAAAGTATTACGTCCGGAATTAACGGAACTACACATTACAATCCCATCTCGTCTCTTACTTCCATGAAGCATTTCACGATGAAATCGATGTCTTCTTTTGTGTGGCTTGCGCACACCTGGGTACGGATTCTTGCCTTGCCCTTCGGTACAACCGGGTAGGAGAAGGCAACTACATATACGCCCTTGTCCACCATACGTTTTGCGAATTCTGCTGCTGTCTTCTCATCGTACAGCATAACCGGTACGCAGGGATGTGTGCCGGGGATCACGTCAAAGCCGTTGTCCACAAGAAGTTTTCTGTAGTAAGCTGTCACTTCTTCCAGATGATCCCGAAGTTCTGTGCTCTCATCCAGCATCTTGAACATCTCAATGCTGGCGCCTGCAATAGCGGGAGCAAGGGAGTTGGAGAACAGGTACGGACGGCTTCTCTGGCGGAGAAGGTCAATGATCTCTTTGCGGCCGGATGTGTATCCGCCTGACGCACCACCGAGTGCTTTTCCAAGAGTGCCTGTGATAATGTCCACACGGCCCTGCACGCCGCAGTACTCGGGAGTTCCCCGGCCTGTCTTTCCGACAAATCCGACTGCATGACTGTCATCCACCATAACCAGTGCATTGTACTGGTCTGCCAGATCGCAGATACCTTTCAGGTTACAGATAATTCCATCCATGGAGAACACGCCGTCTGTAGCGATCAGTTTGATCCTGGCTCCCGCCTCGTCTGCCTCTTTCAGCTTAGCCTCCAGGTCTTCCATGTCGTTGTTTTTATAGCGGTATCTCTTTGCCTTACACAGGCGCACACCGTCAATGATGGAAGCATGGTTCAGCTCATCGCTGATCACTGCGTCATCAGCTGTCAGAAGTGTCTCGAAAAGTCCGCCGTTGGCGTCAAAGCAGGAGGAATACAAGATGGTGTCATCTGTTCCAAGGAAATCGGAGATAGTCTTCTCCAGTTTCTTGTGGATATCCTGTGTTCCGCAGATGAATCGTACGGATGCCACGCCAAATCCTTTTTCGTCATATGTTTTCTTGGCAGCCTCGATCAGTCTCGGGCTGTCTCCCAATCCCAGGTAGTTATTTGCACACATGCAGAGGAGTTCTCTTCCATCTTCCATGGTCACTCTCGCTCCCTGAGGAGAAACGAAAGGCGCCTCGCCTTTAAACAATCCTGCTTCCTTAATCCCCTCCACTTCTTTTGCATAAATGCTTAAAATATCGTCTTTACGTGCCATTTTCTTTTTTCGCTCCTTTACCTTATTGTTAATGTACTTTCCTAATTATAATGCAATCACATTCAGATGTCAGATCAGTCATTTACATGGGCCCAGTCCAGGATCACCTTGCCGGACTCTCCGGAAATCATTGCCTCAAATCCCTTGCGGTAATCTTTGATGTCGAAATGGTGAGTAATAATGCCGCTGATATCCAGACCAGCCTGAAGCATAGTGGACATCTTATACCATGTATCCCATACCTTTCTTCCATAAATACCGCGCAGATTCAGTCCGTTAAAGATCACCGTCTCCAGATCCACCTTAGCATCTGTCCTCTGCAGGCCGAGAAGTGCGATCTTGCCGCCGTGCTTCATATTATGGATCATATCGTGGAGCGCTGCCTGGGAACCGGACATCTCAAGACCAACGTCAAAGCCCTCTGTCATTCCGATTTCTTTCATAACATCCGGAAGCTTTTCTTTGCCCAGATTAACTACTCTGGTAGCACCCAGCTTCTTTGCCAGGTCGAGACGGTACTCGTTGAAATCTGTCACCACCACGTGTCTTGCACCCGCAAATTTTACGATAGCTGCTGCCATGATGCCGATAGGACCTGCACCTGCCACAAGCACATCCTCACCCAATACATCATAAGAAAGAGCTGTGTGAGTTGCATTTCCAAAAGGATCAAAAATCGCGTACATCTCTTCCGGTATATTAGGATTGCAGGGCCATACGTTAGAAGCCGGGATGACCAGATATTCCGCAAACGCTCCGTTGCGGTTTACACCCACGCCCTTGGCATCCTTGCAGTTTTCCTTATGTCCTTCCAGACAGTTGCGGCATTTGCCACATGTAATATGTCCTTCCCCGGATACCAGGTCACCGATGTTAAATCCGCGAACGCCTTCTCCTGTCTCCACGACTTCCCCAACATACTCGAGGCCGGCCGTAAGGCCAATAGGAATCGTATGCTGTGCCCAGTCATTCCACTGCCAGATATGTACGTCTGTCCCGCAGATTGCTGTCTTGTGGATCTTAATCTTCACATCATTCGGTCCTACCTCCGGTATGGGGACTCGCTTCATCCAGAGTCCCTCTTCCGGCTTCTCCTTAACAAGCGCCCACATCATTCCATCATTCATTTGTTCTCCCATGATATACATACCTCCATTTTTCCTTGTGTCTGTCTTTTCCGGCAGATATTTAGTCTGGATTTATTATAACACCAGACTTCTTTTACTACAATTCATTATTGATATTTTTTTATGCAAAATGTCGCTTACATTTGTTATTTTTATAACAGTTTTTGTGAAAAATATCGTATTTTTTGAATTTTTCTATGGCATTATTCTATGATTTGTGCAATAATAGAATCTATCAGGTAACGGAAAACCTAACTGAAATAATGAGAGAAAGAGAGGAGAAGCAGATCCAAACATATCTGCGAAAAAAAGTATGAAAAATCTAATCAAAAAATGGAACAGCATCAGTCTTGTAACGCGTATCATCTGCGGATTGATCATCGGTATCATCCTGGGGCTTGCTGTTCCGCAGGCAACCGGCATTTCCATTCTCGGAGATCTGTTCGTTGGGGCGCTCCGCGGCGTTGCACCCGTCCTGGTATTCTTCCTGGTCATGAGTGCACTGTGCCATATGGGCGAAGGACAGAAGACCAACATGAAGGCCATCGTGATCCTCTACTGCCTGGGCAACCTTCTGGCCGCTCTGGTAGCTGTGATCGCGCATTACATCTTCCCGGTCACCGTAACCTTCTCCGAGAGCACTGCCACAAGTGATGTAACTCCCCCGAGCGGCGTTGTAGAAGTGCTGACCAACCTTCTGATGAACCTGGTGGACAATCCGGTGAATGCCATTGTGAACGCCAACTACATCGGCATCCTGGCATGGGCCATCATCTTCGGCGTAGCCCTCAAGAAAGCCGGCCCCGGCACGAAGAAAGCCCTGGAGGATATCTCTGACGCCGTTTCCGTTGCCGTACAGTGGGTTATCAGCTGTGCTCCCTTCGGTATCATGGGCCTGATCTTTGGCACCATCTCCGAGCAGGGACTTGGTGCACTTGTAGAGTACGGAAAGCTGATCGCTGTTCTGGTTGGCAGTATGGCGGTTGTCGCTTTTGTTATCAACCCGCTTGTCACATTTGTATGTGTGCGCAAAAATCCGTACCCGCTCGTGTTCACCTGCTTAAAAGAGAGCTTTATCACAGCGTTCTTCACAAGAAGCTCTGCTGCCAATATCCCGGTTAACATGGAGCTCTGTAAGAAGCTGAATCTGGATGAGGATACATATTCTATCTCCATCCCGCTGGGATCCACAGTCAACATGGCCGGAGCCGCTATCACGATCTCCACCATGGCGCTGGCAGCAGCGACAACACTGGATATCCAGGTATCCTTCGGATCCGCTCTGGTCATGTGCGTACTGGCGGCAGCAAGTGCAGCCGGAGCATCCGGCGTGGCTGGCGGTTCCCTTCTGCTGATCCCGCTCGCCTGCAGCCTCTTCGGCATCCCGAACGACATCGCTATGCAGGTTGTCGGCGTAGGCTTCATCATCGGCGTAATCCAGGATTCCTGCGAGACAGGTATCAACTCTTCCACAGATGTTCTCTACACAGCCTGTGCGGAGTTCCGTGACAGACGTCTTCACCCCGAGAATTACGTTGGGAAGCAGGAAGCTCGCTTCACAGTTCCTAAGAACAAATAAGATAATACAGACAAGTAAATATACGGCAAGTAAAATAGAATGCCGCCCGATCATCAGATTAGAGGATCGGGCGGCATTTTCGCTCCGTTTATGAAAAATCAGGAGAGTATCGCTTTGTTTTGTGGATATTCTCCTGGTTCAGAAAAGATACGAAAGGGGTTCTTCCTGCCAGCAGCCGGACAGGATCATCATCAGGGACCAAGCTTTCCAAATTGAATGGCAAAACCACTTGATAAGAAAAGGAGCATTGCTCCATAGATGAATGACTCATCTATTTTGCAACACTCCTTTTCTTATCAACTTTTTTGCTTTCTGCTGCTGTCTTACCATTCAAATTTCTTTTCGAAATATTTCTCCAGATCCTCGATCTTTACTCTCTCCTGCTCCATGGTGTCTCTGTCACGGACAGTCACTGCACCGTCTTCTTCTGACTCGAAATCGTAGGTCACGCAGAAAGGAGTGCCGATCTCATCCTGACGGCGGTAACGCTTTCCGATATTTCCTCTCTCATCAAATTCGCAGTTATATTTTTTGCAGAGCTGTGTATAAATCTTTGTGGCGCCCTCGCTCAGTTTTTTGGAGAGTGGAAGCACGCCGATCTTCACAGGAGCAATGGCCGGATGGAAATGAAGGACTGTACGCACATCTCCGCCTTCCAGCTCCTCCTCATCGTAAGCGCTGCAAAGGAACGCCAGAACCATACGGTCAGCCCCCAGTGAAGGCTCAATAACATAGGGGATATATTTTTCCTTTTTCTCATCGTCAAAATAGGTCAGATCCTGCTTGGACACTTCCTGGTGCTGGCTTAAGTCATAGTCTGTCCTGTCAGCAATACCCCACAGCTCGCCCCAGCCGAACGGGAAGAGGAATTCCACATCTGTGGTAGCACGGCTGTAGAAGCAGAGCTCTTCCGGAGAATGATCTCTTGCGCGCATCTCTTCTTCTTTGATTCCCAGTGTCTTCAGCCAGTCAAGGCAGTACTTCTTCCAGTATGCATGCCACTCAAGATCCGTTCCCGGCTCGCAGAAGAATTCCAGCTCCATCTGCTCAAACTCTCTGGTACGGAAAATAAAGTTACCCGGTGTGATCTCATTTCTGAAAGATTTTCCGATCTGGCAGATACCGAACGGAATTTTCTTTCTGGATGTACGCTGCACGTTTTTGAAGTTCACAAAGATGCCCTGGGCTGTCTCCGGGCGCAGATAAACAGTATTCTTTGCATCTTCCGTTACGCCCTGGAATGTCTTGAACATAAGGTTGAATTCCCGGATCTCTGTGAAATTGTGTTTACCGCACGTAGGACAGGGGATGTTATGTTCCTTGATAAACGCTTCCATCTGCTCATGGCTCCAGCCGTCAATGGTGGGCCCGATGTCAATGTCGTTCTCCTGGGCATAATCCTCGATCATTTTGTCCGCACGGAATCTTTCATGGCACTCCTTACAATCCATCAGAGGGTCGCTGAAACCGCCCAGATGCCCGGATGCCACCCATGTCTGCGGATTCATCAGGATGGCACAGTCCACACCTACATTGTATGGATTTTCCTGGACAAATTTCTGCCACCAGGCTTTTTTTACATTGTTCTTCAGTTCCACGCCAAGATTTCCATAGTCCCATGTATTCGCAAGACCACCGTAAATCTCAGACCCCGGATAGACAAAACCTCTGGATTTTGCAAGGGCCACGATTTTGTCCATTGTCTTCTCAACCATTTCTCTTTCTCTCCTTTATAAATATTGGATAATGTCAATATTATATCGTTAAGCACTGCAGTTTTCAAGCCCTGATCATCTGCTCCAGAATATCCAGCGACTTAAAATGCCGGTCCACGTAGATCTCCATGTACCTTTTCATGATCATCTCCAGCTCGCCCAGCACTTTCTCAGAAACGGTAAAGGTATACAGCTTTTCAATGCTGGATGTTTCAATGTACTGCATCGTATAGAGCGTAGAGGGATCCAGCGGCAGGCAGTCTGCCCCCTGGGGCTGGCACCCGTCGCAGACAAGTCCTCCCTTGAGAGGGCTGAAAAAACTTCCTGTCGTCTCCCGGCGGCAGATCACACAGTGGAACACATCCGGCCCCTCACCATTTATAGTAATAGCTTTCAGTTCGTATATGTAGCGGATCAGTTTATCCGGAATAGACTTTTTCACAAGAGCTCGCAGCGTCTGATAGAGAAGCTTCAGAAGCTCTGTCTCATCATTTGCCTCCCGGGCATAATAATTGGCAATATCCATAAAATAAAATCCGTAGAAAGCACCCTCCACGTCCATCCTCAGCTCTGCAAAATAATTTGATATAGAAGCCGATATCAGCGTGTAGGAAGTCCGCCCCTCATACAGGGAAAAACTGCCAAAAGAGAAGGGCTCTGTCGCCCCGGCCAGGGGGCTGTTGGGTCTGCGCGCCCCCCTGGCGAATGCGGCGACTTTGCCCCGCTCTTTTGTAAGCAGCACAACTCGCTTGTCATATTCACCGATAGGAGTGGTCAAAAGGACCATTCCTGTCAACATTATCTGCTCCACTGTCTTCCTCTCCTGTCCCGTCTCCCGGCTCTTCATATTTCCGCATGATAGCCATGCACATCTCTATTCCTTTGTACTCGAGATAGTCTGAAATAGCTCCCGAATGCATAAACTTGTCCCAGTGTTCTTCCATCTTTTCACCTCATCCTATTGTTGGTTCCAATATTCATGAGGTTAGCATCTCCTGTGGACGGTTCTTTTTATTCATCTTCCCGATATCCAAAATTTTTCATCAGGTATTCACTGTCTCTCCAGTCCTTTTTCACTTTGACCCAAAGCTTCAGGTTTACCTGGCATCCCAGCATTTTTTCAATCTCGTACCGGGCTGTACTGCCGATCTTTTTCAACATATTTCCTTGTTTTCCAATAATGATCCCCTTGTGGCTGTCCCGCTCGCAGATAATCGTCGCATCAATGTGCATGACTTTTTTATTGCGCTTCATGCTCTCGATCGTCACAGCGATGCCGTGGGGGATCTCTTCATTCAGACAGTGCAGGGCTTTCTCACGGATCAGTTCCGCCACGATCTGACGTTCCGGCTGGTCTGTGATGGTGTCCTCATCATAAAACTGCGGTCCGTAAGGCAGATATTTCATGATCACCTTCAGGAGCTCATCTGTATTCTCCCCGCTCCTGGCAGACACAGGCACGATCTCTGCAAAATCGTAGAGATCCTTATAAGCAGCAATGGCCGGGAGCACTTCCTCCTTCTTCACCATGTCCACCTTATTGATCACAAGGATCACCGGCGTCTTCACTTTCTGGAGCTGATCGGCAATATGCCTCTCACCCGCCCCGATAAAGGTGGTTGGCTCTACAAGCCAGAGCACCACATCTACCTCATTGAGGGTCCGCTCGGCAATATTGACCATATATTCGCCCAGCTTGTTTTTCGCTTTATGTATGCCCGGAGTGTCCACAAAAATGATCTGTCCCTCTTCTGTGGTCAGCACAGTCTGGATCCTGTTCCTTGTGGTCTGGGGTTTGTTGGATGTTATAGCGATCTTCTGGCCGATCAGATAGTTCATAAGCGTTGATTTTCCAACATTTGGGCGGCCTATGAGGGTCGCAAAACCTGATTTAAAATTATCTGTCATATTTACTCCTTTTTATTATATTTCACAGGGGTTGGTACACAATTACACACCAGTTAGTGTAAATCCGGACGTAACACTT
>OGYQ01001559.1_pt1 | contig 11264 bp, 9 predicted proteins | sample 1576641 | NCBI WGS metagenome assembly OGYQ01 (sample SAMEA3541476, study PRJEB24748) | human gut metagenome | biome: human gut; feature: human-associated habitat; material: faeces | place: China | collected 2012
CGATTATTACCCAAATAACAAATGCTATTAATCTTCCTTCCATAATATGTATCCTTTCTTTGTAGTTCTGTAAATTCCGAGTTGTCTAATTCTTCAGCTTGGAAGTGTCTTCCAAATAAAATTCAAGATACCCACATTCAGGACAAACTGCAACACGAACCTTTCCAAGATTGTCCTTGAATATGCCTTGCTTCGTGATTTTTAATCCATAAGCTCCGTATTCGACCTTAACATCATAGTTTTCTCTCATTTCACACTCACAACGAATACACTTTCTCATTGTAATCTCCTCACACAAATACCGATTTGTAAATTTCTTTCTCTCATAATACCACACTTTTTTCATCATAGATACAGCTATTCTGCTTCCGAAATTCTTCTAGTATTTTTTCCTCCCTTTCTCGTTCCTCGCAATATTTCCAGAAATCGTCCAAAAATTCATCGACAGATTTTTCCGGTGCTTCTGTCGGTTCAAGTTCTTCCAGCCTTTTTACAATTTTTATAACTTCCTCGGCATCAAATTCCTCATCGGTTGCTACCAACGTATAATAGTCAAGTTTTTCTTTCAGCATATCTATTTCTTTTTCCTTATTCATGCCAAAGTCCTCCCTTCACTATATACATGACAGTTTTCGACAAAATCTTACAAATTATTTTGGAATTGTTTTCTTCTAGTTTTCTTCTATTTGTCCTTTTTCGGTGGAAATTCCATCTTAAACTTATACTGGAATCCCTTGATTTCTTTACCATCTTTCGTATAGGAAAATTCCTGTACACTCTCTGGAATCAGGTACGCATCATAGCTGCCTTTCTTGCCTTTTAATCCTTTTACAAGTATCTTTTTCCCTTGAAGCAGGCTCTTGACCTGTGTATCGGAAAGTGTTACCCCAAGTGCCTTGCCGACATTCATACCGCACTTCCCGGTACAGTACGCTCCGAATTTTCCCCTGACTACATCAGCACCGCACTTCGGGCATTTGCCTAGCACTTCCTGTCCACCCTTGCCTGTGCCAAACATGGCTTTCTGCTCATCACTAACGCTGTGATAGGTCTTTACAAGATCAGTTACCATTGCTTCAATCCCAGACATAAACTGCTCTGCAGCAACTTCTCCTTTGGATACAAGTGTAAGCTCATTTTCCCAGTCAGCAGTCAGTTTCGGAGATTTTACTACATCCGGAAGTATCGTGATCAGCTTCATTCCGTCCTCTGTCGGAATCATCTGCTTTTTCTCACGCTTTACGAATCCGTCTTTTACCAGTTTTTCAATAATGTCAGCTCTGGTGGCAGGTGTGCCAAGTCCTTTTCTCTCCACTTCATCGCCCATATCCTCTGCTCCGGCTCTCTCCATGGCGGACAGCAGGCTGTCCTCAGTGTAATGTTTTGGCGGCTGTGTGAAATGCTCGGAAACCTTTGTCTGCTCCACTGCAATCATCATGCCCTCACGAAGCTCCGGCAGCTTCTTTTCTTCCTCTGCATCCGATTTATCCTCTGCGGTTTTATAGGAATTTTTGAAGAAATCCTCAAATTCCTTCCATCCATTTTTCCACACTTCCTTGCCAGATACCTTAAATACAGTATTGTTGCAGGTAATCACTGCCTTTGTGGAATTATAAATGTGCTTCTCCCCGGTCGCACACAGCAGACGGTTTGCACAAAGGGAAAGTATCTTCATTTCGCTCTCCGGGATTGCCTTTAAGTCCTGCTTGATGATCTCCATGGTAGGAATGATTGCGTGGTGGTCCGTCACTTTCTTGCTGTTCAAAATTCTTTTAATATCTGGATTGAACATGATATTCTGTTCAAATAACAGAGAATTGAAAATCGCTTCGATCACATTTTTTGCAGTACCTTCCATGTCATCGGAAAGATACTGGCTGTCTGTTCTTGGATAAGTCACTAACTTTTTCTCATAAAGGCTCTGCGTATATTCCAATGTCTGCTTGGCAGTAAAGCCAAACAGACGGTTTGCATCCCTCTGGAGTGTGGTAAGGTCATAGAGTTTCGGTGGTGCCACCCACTTTTCTTCCTTTATCACAGAAGTGACAAGAGCCTGTCCGTTTTCACAGGCTCCTGCAATCCTCTCTGCTTCCGTTTTATCACTGATATGCTCCGATACAGCATCCAGACCATTTTCCATGATATGAGCCATATAATAGGCTTCTTTCTTGAAATTCATGATTTTACTTTCACGGTCTACCAGCATGGCAAGTGTCGGTGTCTGCACTCTGCCGACCTTTAATGCCTTGCCACCATACAATACCGTAAAAAGCCTAGTGCCATTGATACCCACAAGCCAGTCTGCTTCCTGCCTGCATAGTGCTGACTTGTACAGATTGTCATAATCACTGCCTGGACGAAGATTATGGAAGCCGTCACGGATAGCACTCTCCTCCATGGAAGAAATCCATAATCGTTTCATCGGTTTTCTGCACCCTGCCATGTTGTAGGTCAGGCGGAAGATCAACTCTCCCTCCCTTCCGGCATCGGTAGCACACACGACTGCATCCACCCTGTCATCATGCATAAGTTTTTTCAAAATCTGATACTGTGCTTTCGTATCACTTTTCACTTCATGCTGCCATTCCTGTGGGATGATCGGAAGATTGTCATAACTCCATTTCTTCCATGCTTCCTCATAGCTTTCCGGCTGTACCAGTTCTACCAGATGTCCCACACACCATGATACTAGATACTCATTGCCTTCCAAATATCCGTCCTTACGCTGTGTGGCACCAAGAACTGCCGCAATGCTCTGTGCCACACTCGGCTTCTCTGCAATTACAAGCTCCATCTCTATTCCTCCCCATTTTCTTCATCATTCTCATTGTTGTTATCTTCATTGTCATTCTCGTCTGTGTCTACTGATTCTGTATCATCACCACCATTTATGAATGCTTCGTCGGAATCCTGCTCGGTTTCTTCCTCGTCATCATAATCGTAGTCCTCGTCAAGCTCGTCCTCATCTTCATCCTCATCAATGAAGTTTTCCTTTTTCTTCTTGGATTTCACAACATATACCACTCCGATCACAGCTACCGCAGCAATGCCCATTAAAATATATGTAAAGCCGGAACCATCTGCCTTTGCGGTATCCTCTTTCGGCTCACTTGTATCTTCCGTGCTATCTTCGGTGCTGTCCTCAACACTTTCTGCTCCCTGTGTTTTATCTCCTGTGGTATCAGCATTATTGTTTGATAATGCGCTGTCTTTGGTAGGAATTGCAGATTCCAATGCCGCTGAATTTTTCGGAAGTGTCTCGCTGTTATCCGTTGTGGTATTCAGCAGGTCGTTTTCACTGACTTCTGTAAGGAAATACACCTTTTCATCTTCCCCATCACGATCAATCACAAGATAAAATACCTTTTCTGATGCAGTCTGGATTGTGTAAAATTCCTTGCCTTTTTCTGTGGTCTGGCTGTCACTGCTCTGGTCTGCATCCTTAGAAGTATCTCCCGTACTTGGAGATTGCTTTGCTGTTGCGGAACTGCTTGAAGTTGTTCCACTGCCTGTCTGGGAAACTGTATTTCCATTCCCATCCGTTTTCGTATGCTCCGTAACCTGTGCGGTTGCAGAGCTTGGCTTGGTTGCAGACGCATCCACAGGAAGCTGCTGTGCCGGATCTTTTTCATTGCTGTCCTTGTTTTCCGGATCGGTGTAATACGGATTGGCTGTTTTATAGATTTCTGAGGTATTTCCTGCATTATCCATGGCTGAAATCGTGAAATACTGATATCCTGCATCAAACTGTTGCAGACGGATATTCAAAGCACCATTCGTATGGTCGGTAAACTCATAGCCATTGACATAGATTGCCTTGATACCGGAATCCGTATCATGTGCCTGAATACTCAATAGACCATCGCTGACTGCCGCATTTAAGGTAGGCTTCGTAAAATCAAAGCACTTGATATAGCGGTTTTTCTCATAGGTCTTGCCCTTCTGGTCTGTGACCTGCACATAAATAGTGCTGTTTTCGGAAATCTCTATGTACATATCCTCGGTAATATCTGTCCAGCTTCCATTCTGCCCGACTTTCGCCTTTACTGTCTGAACGGTAAAATTACCGGAAACTATCGTATCTTCTACTTTGACTATCACCTTAGTGGTATCGTTATGCCACCCAGAAGATGTATTGATTGTGATTTTTACGCTCGGATTGATATAGGTACATTCCTTATAGTTCTTTGCGCACACCTCACAATCTTCATCCACCGCATACTGGCTGCACTTTTCTTTGCAGGTGCATTTTGCGGCAGGCTGTGTCTCCTCAGTTGTGCCTTCTGTGGAATTTTCTGTTGTATTCTCCGTGGACTGCTCTGTATGATTTTCTCCACTACCGGAACTGTCCTTGTTATCAGTGCCGGACGCTGTGCTTTCTGCACTGCCTTCCCCTGCCGCACTCTCTGTTTTCTGCTCTGCAGTATCCTCCGCATGAACCTCTATCGTGTTTGTCCTGTTTGCAAAAAATGCACCAACCGGCATACAAAAAAGTATTGCCGATAGCATAAGGGACACCACAGCCCTAGCCGATAATCTCCTGTTTTTCATTGGTCGAAACCTCCTTTTCCTCTTCCCGTTTCTGTAATAAATTTCTGACTTCATCCTCACTGAGCTTATTTAACATCTGCAAACGCTCAGATGAGATTTTATATTTACGAATGATCTTCATGGCTTCGGCATCCTCCGCCATCTGTTTCTGCTCTGCAAGGTCTTTTTCCTTTGCCTGTAGCTGTGCTATCTGTTCTCTGACCTTTTTAAGCTGTGAATTGATTCTCTCTACTGACAAAAATAATTCCTCCCTTCGCTAATTCAATCTTCCAAAACCATAGAAATGGCTCTGCCAGTAAGAAGTATTGATTGAGGCGTACTGAATTGGATCGCCGCAATGCACCATCGTACCATTACCACAGTAGATACCGACATGCGTAACCGGACGTCCTGCATTATAGGTTCCGGTAAAAAAGATAATGTCTCCTGCCTTTGCGTCTGCCGCTGATACCGGAGTACATTGGTCATAAATGCCCTGTGCGGTGGTTCTTGGCAGGTTATGTACACCGCTGTTTGTAAATACCCAACATACAAAGCCTGAACAATCAAAACTTGCCGGAGCTGTTCCTCCAAAGGTGTATGGCATTCCCAGATACCTGTTTGCTTCCCGCATAAGCGTCTGCACCGTTGCATCGTCATAGGACTCCGGTGGTATCACATTGCCGGTTCCTCCTCCGGTGCCGCCCGGTGTTTCTCCATAAATGGTCTGCTCTCCTGCTTCAAAGTAAAATAACGGGTTATAATACTCCCCGTTATACAAACACTCGATATGAAGGTGGCTTCCGGTACTACTTCCCGTATTGCCACTTTTTCCAATGTTAGCACCCTTTTTAACGCTCTGCCCTGCGGACACATTCAGGCTGTCCATGTGGGCATATTTCGTGGTATATCCCTTGCTGTCCGTAATCACCACATAATTCCCATAATAGGAATCGTAAGCCGCTTCCATAACCATTCCGTCATGTGCTGCATGTACCATGGTTCCGGTCGGTACTGCTATATCAACACCCCTGTGAAGCTCCTCGTCTCCGGTGTTTGGATTTTTCCGGTAGCCATAATAACTGCTGATATAGTAATACCAGTAATAATCAACCGGAGAAGCAAAGACCTGTAAGCCGCCTTTTGTCTCCGTATAGGCTCCAAAAATTTCCGTCTGTTCGCTGTCCATGCGTCCGGCTACAATGCTCTCAAGCGGTGTGACCGTAAGTGTGACACGAAGAATTGTTACGGTATATTCTTCTTCCTCCTCATACTCGTATTCCTCGGTACGGGTAGTCCCGTCCGGATTTGTTACTATTCTGGTTCCGGTCTTTGTGACTGTCCTTGTCCGTGTTTCCTCTACTTCCTCGGTAGTGAGTGAATACATGGCATCAAATAATTCCTGAATCTCACTCTCTATTCCTGCGGCAGTAAATTCCGTATGGACTGCGGAAAGATAACTGATCAGTGTGTACGGATCATGCCCGATTGCACCAAGGTTATAATTGTATTCATCATATCCCGGATAATCAGTTTCAATCCGGTCAATCTTATTTTGCAGTTCCATTTCCTTTTCTGTAAAAGATAAATCTGCTGCATCAATCTCTGCCGGAAGGCTAAGATATGTGCTTGCCATCGTTGTTGTCACAGTTCCGGTAAACATGGAACCGCAGCTTGATAGTGCCAACATGATCATAATGAGCAGAAGTGCAAAAATACCCACTGTGATAATCAGTGTTTTATTTTTCGTGGCAATTTCCTGTAACTTCTTTGCAATCCCGGTTGCAGCATTGGCTGTCTTTGTAAATGTTTCCTTTGCAGTCTTGGCTTCTGCTCCTACCCGCCTTGCCTTGGCATACTCACGCTTGATGCGCTGTTTCTGTAGCTGCCTTTGCAACTGCTTCTTTGGACTGTTGCCCTTTAGATGTGGATTTTCACTGATGAATTTCTCATACTCCAGCTTCATATCCGCTGTAACCTGTTTTTTGTGCAATCGCTCTAAGCGGTCACGCTTTCTCTGTGCCTTGCTCTTACGGTGATACTTCATATAGTGGTAAATATCCTCGGCTCGCTGTTCCGTCTTGTGTGCGCCCTCAACCGCAGAATTGTCCTTTTCTGTTTCTGCAATCTTACGATGCACAAAATACATATTTTCGGTCTGGAGTTTGTGAACCGCAGCTTTTCCTAGTCCGTCCGGCTTGAATGGCTTCTCCACTTCCACCGGAACCACCACATACTTTGCTTTTCCGGTCTGTTCATCAAAGACACGTTTCATCTCATACTGCCGCTTTTTCGGCATCTTGTCCTTTGCCTTCTGTAACTTCCGGCGGTTCTTTTCTGACTTATCAAAAGCCTTCTGTACTTTTCTGTCGGTAAATTTTTCCGCCTGCCCCTGCGAAAATGTGGCATCCTTTGTCTGGAAATCTCCATAATCGGACTGCTTTGTATTTTCTGACTTTGCACGCTCTCTGTGTGCGTGTTCTCTCTGCACACGCCCTTTGTGATATTTTCCTTTTTCCTCAGACCGTTGGTAGGTGTCCCTGACATGAGCCTTGTTTTCTATTGTACTGTCAGAAGAAGTCTCAAAATCAGTCTGCTCGTCCTGCATGAAGCTGTTTTCCTTTAAGAATGCCTTTTCCGCTTCGGCTTCTGACTTCTGGACGCTGTGACCAGAAGTTGCATTTCTTCTATGACTGCCATGGTTCGCATCCCGTGGCAGATTGCTCACAGGCTTCTCATTGGCATGAAAATGATTTTCCGTAGGAAAGGTGTTATCCTGCCTGTGTTCTGTGTGTTTTGCTCCAGTCACTTCCTTATCCTTGGAAAATGTCTCTTTTTCAAATGCCTTTACTGCCTGCTTCTTCTGTCTTTTTTCTGCCATTTTATACTGCGTCCTCCTTCTGCACCGATTCCTCCGGCTTGGTATTCATAATTCTGTAAGTCTTGGTGTCTGTCGGATATTTGTCTACAAATGGAATTACCACATTGTCAAACAGTATCAGACCACTTCCCGGCTCGGAGTTGGTGACATAGGAAAGCTGCTTATCAGAAAGTCCCAGTTTATCAGCGAGAATTGCCTGATCTTTGGCATTCTGATTTAACAGATACACAAAATCGCTGTTACCCAAAATACCTTCAATCTCCTCAGAACGAAGAAAATCGCCCACGTTCTGCGTCAAACCTGTCGGAATACCGCCCCATTTTCTGAAACGCTTCCAGATTTCCACGGAATAAATAGCTGTCTGCTTCTCCTTCAGAAGAAGGTGGAACTCATCACAGTAATAACGGGTAGCAATCTTTCTCTCCCTGTTCTGCGATACCCTGTTCCAAACCGCATCCTGCACGATTAACATACCCAGCTCTTTCAACTGATTTCCCAAGTCTCTGATGTCAAAGCACATGATACGGTTGCCGCTGTCTACGTTGGTATGGTGGTTGAAGTAATTCTGGGAACCATGCACATACAGCACAAGGCTGTTTGCGATACGCTCCGCCTTTGGATTTTTGTGTGCTAACAGGGCATCATATAAATCTTCCAGCAGCGGCATATTTTCCGGCACCGGATTTTCAAAATACTTATCATAAATATGACGGATACACTCGTCGATGATACCTTTTTCATCGTTCTGCAATCCATCCTTGCCGCCTGCAATCAGGTCACACAGAGTAATAATAAAATCGGATTTCAGCTTTAACGCTTCCTTATCCCCCTTATGGGATAACTGTATATCCATAGGGTTCAGATAGTCTTTGGAATTGGTGGCAAGTTTTACCACCTGTCCATGTAGTGCTGCCACTAGCGCAAAATACTCGCCCTCCGGATCGCAGATGATAATATCGTCCTTTGTGATAAGAAAACAGCTTAAAATCTCACGCTTTGCACTAAAACTCTTACCACTTCCGGGAGTACCTAAGATAACTCCGTTTGGTGTACGGAGCCTTTTGCGGTCTGCCATAATCATGTTGTTGCTGAGTGCATTTAACCCGTAATAGATTGCCGGTGCAGGCATAAACAATTCCTGTGTGCAGAATGGTACTAAGATTGCGGTACTCTTTGTGGAAAGGGTACGCTCAATTCCGGTTTCATTGCACCCAATCGGTGCAGATGCCATAAGGCCCTGCTCCTGTAAATACTGTAAACATCTGAGGTCACAGTTTGCCTGCTGAATAATACCGGACACCCTCTGCATTAAGCTCTCCAGTTCCCGCTTGGTTCTGCCATAACAGGTAATAAGGAATGTCATGTTGATCATCTTCTGGTTGCTCGTATTCAAATCATCGAGAAATTCCAGCGTGTCCTTTTCATAAGTCACGATGTCTGTTGGAAGAATATCCATATCATAGCCGCTTCGGACTGCCTTTTTCTGCTCTTCAATCTTCATTTTCTGGATATTGGAAATAACCGCTTTTAACTTCTTGATTGCCTTTACCGGATCTTCCGTCTGCATGTGCATGGAAATCGTAAGGTTGGCATCAATATCCAGAAGATGCTTGATCAGCTCGTCCGTAAACTTCGGTGCGATAATATCCAGATAGGACACACAGCCATACATATTCCCCGACTTAAAGCGGTTCGGATAGCGGAAATCAAATCCCGGCGGGGCAATATAGTCCTTGACCGACTTACCGGATTCTGCCAAATCCTTAAATGAAAAACGGAAAGGCTCCATCGTATCCTGATTAAAATATTCATGCAGGATGCGCAGTCTTTCCTTTCCGTCCAGTCCCCTCGCAAGGGTTCCTATGTTGTTTAAGTTCCGTATGACATCTTTTTCAATGTTGTTAAGGCGGCTCTTGGCTTCCTTGTAGCCATTGCTCTCCACACCAAAAATCAGATATTTTGATTTGATGATGCCATTGTTTCCTTTTGCCGCCTGCTTCTTTAACATCTCCGTATATTCTTCACGAATGTCGTTAAAATCATCCTCCTGCCACGGAATGTCAAACTGTTCCGTAAGCATCTGCTCGTTGACCTGCCTGTTGAAAAGCACCAGTTCAAACTTCACAGACGGATCAAAGTAATTGATGAGCTTACTGTACTGTGCCAGAATATCCGCCTGCTCATCCACTTCCAGAAGCTCATAGTTTATATCAAAAAATTCCACCATCTTTGTATAATAACGGTGGCTGACCTGACAGATACCGTCCCGGAACATCTTTTCAAAAGTGATCGTCCTTTGTGCGGTAGTCGGCTTTTCTTTCTCAATACTCTTTCCCGATAAAATATGCTTTAACTGTATAAGACGCTTCTTTTCTGAAAAGGTAAGACCGCCACTTTTACTGTTGTTCCTGCTATTGCCTTTATAACTGCTTTTTCTGCGGCTTTCCGGTTCTGCCTTTTGCTTTTTCTTCAAGATAACGAACCTCCCTTCGTAATTTTTCTTTTTCTTCCAACTGCTTGTAGATGTTTTCTGACCGGTACGGTCTGATTCCCGGCGTGAGTATCTTCTGCCGGAGCATAAAATATAAAATCTTTTCTGCCGGAAATCCATTTTTCTCATACATTGCAAAAAAGAAGAATGGAAGCATTGCCCCCATCATTAACAGTGATGCCGCTGATGTCCCGATCAGTCCCTTAGTCAGAAAATACAGAGGGATGCCCGTTACTGCCGCACCACTAAAACAGATAATCTGTCTCTTTGTTAAATTCAGTGCCACTTTTGTCTTGATACCGGACAAATCCTTTGGCACCTGCACGGATATTGCCATATCGTTCCTCCCTTAGTGCGCATTCCAGATAGATTTCGATAATGAACCAGTCTTAAAGAGTGAAAAGCATAAAATAACGGTATATGCTGTCACCGACCAGAGTGCCGTATGCAGGTTGTCGGACACTGCCACACCAGCCACAAGCACCGCATAGATTGCGACGCACACCATCATAAAAAATCCCTGAAATGCAAGGGCACAAAGTCCCTTAAAATAATTAGTTCCTATCGTTCCCCATTCCCGGTTGGTTACGGTTGCACAGGGAACGGGTGCTACTGATACATAAAGGTATATTTCAATCATTCGCCCATAAAGAATGACGGTGATAAGGACTGACATGATTTTCATACATAAACTGACGATCATGGTCTCCATCCCCAGTCCTAACAGCTCGCCTATGCTCATCTCCGAAAACTGCTCATTGAACATCGTCTGCAGCGTGCTTGAAACATCAATACTAGTGCTTCCGGTAATCGCTGATGCGGCAGAATTTACGATATGGCTTCCCACATCAAATACCGCCATGACAATGTCAAAAGTCTTGCTTAACAGCATGACTGCAATACACGCTTTCATAAAAAAGCGAATAAAAATGGCTGTATTGAAGTCATGCAGGTTATTCTTGTCAATGACCATAGAAATAAGCTCGTAGACGAGTACAAAACTGATGATCATGCCCGCTATGGGGATCATCACGTTATCGGACAGGGTTTTTATCATGTCAAAAATACCGGAGTTCCAAGTGCTGGGAGTTTTGCTGACCTCCCCTGCAATCGTGCCTACCTTGTCGTTGACATCGGTAAACATGGTTTCAAAGTTTGTCAGCACCCATCCCTGCAACAGTTCCTTTATGAATTCAGTAATCTTATCAATGATCCCGCCCATGAATTATGAGAACAGAGTGGTAAGCTGTGGAATTACCGTCTGTGCCACAATGATGATACCACCGCCACTCATAAGCTGCTTGATGCCCTGTGATTTTACTGATGTGCGATAAAGAAGTAATAGAAGTGTAAAAAATTTTG